>ERZ779894.4076-NODE-4076-length-10510-cov-11.706361_pt1 | contig 10510 bp, 8 predicted proteins | sample MGYA00511587_ERZ779894 | MGnify/ENA primary metagenome ERZ779894 (study PRJEB29588, sample SAMEA2160490) | human gut metagenome | biome: human gut; feature: human-associated habitat; material: faeces | place: Denmark | collected 2008/2010 ... | reverse complement strand
CGTGCGGTCTCAATTGACTTTTTAAGGAACGACACTGGGGGCTCGTTCCCTACAAGTGCACAATTAGATTTTTGGATTTTTACACCGCTAAACTAAAATTTAATCATCCCCCAAAAAAAACAAGCGGCAGGACATCCTGCCGCTTGTGCCTTTACCGCTTGTTTGCCTGTCGCTTATTGGTTACCGCTTATTCTGCCTTCACGGCATCGGTGCGGTATATGAACTTGACATTGCCGTCCATTTCATCGGAAAGGCCGGAGAATGATTTATAATCCTTCGACACCTCGACCGTTGCCTTGAAGCGTGTCACAAGTCCTGCAACATCGCCGTCAACAGCCTCGACCAGCTTGTCAACACCCTTGCTGCTGAACTCTTTGAGTCCGCTGCTCAGCTGCATTGCTCCGTTTTTAAGCTCGGTCACTCCGGTGATGAGCGCCGGTGCGCCGTCCTTCATTGTGATTATGCCGTTATAAAGCTCATTTACACCGGCATCAAGCTTTCCGGCTCCGGCTGCCAGTTCGCCGGCTCCGGCGTCAAGCTGTTTGGCTCCTGCCTCTGCCTTGGATGCACCTGCGGTGTAGTCGGCAATTCCTTTGTAGAATTCGTTGTATTCGTCAAGTTGTCCTTTAAGACCGGATATAGAAGCCTTTGCCCCCTTTATCTGCTCGACGCCTGCTGCAGCAGTCATCACAGCATTGTATTTTTCGACCGGCACAACCCCTGCCGCATAGCCTGCCTTCACCGTTTCAACGGTGGTGCTGAACTGCTCGTCTGTCGTGACGCCGAGCTGCGCGTAGATCCCAGCCTTTTTGGCATCAAGTGTTCCGAGCACGGCAGTAAGCGTAGCTGAATAATTTTCTATCGTAAGATCGTTTTCTATAAGTTCAGCCTCTTTGAGCTGTGCGCTCGCGGCTGAAAGCAGGGTGTTGAACACCTTTTTGGCGCCCTCGTTCAACGCGTCGTTGTTTGATGTCAGCTCACCGAGTCCGCTGACCAGCTCGGCTGTGCCTGCCTTGAGCGTCTCTGTGCCGGTTACAAGACCTGCGGTGCCGTTTTTCAGCTGCTCAGCGCCTGCCGCCAGCTTATCTATCCCGGCAACAAGTGTATTTGACTTTTCGAGCAGCGTGCAAAGACCGTCATACAGCCTGGACGAGCCGTCGGTCAGCTGTCTTACCGCGTCGGCAAGCTGATCTACCGAGTCGGTCAGTGCGTCCAGCGAATCAATTTTATCGGTGTCGATACCGTTGAATATTTCATTTGTAGCTATAGTTACGGTGTTCTGCAATTCAAAGTTCTTTACATCGGCTTTTATCTCAACATAGTCAGGTATGACCTCGGCATTTTCGCCTTTGAGCGCAAGGTTTTCAGCCATTCCCGGCAGCGCTATGCCCACCACTGCGGTGCGGTCGCCGTCGTTGATGTATTTGCCGTTCGACACCTCAACGTTCGTGAAATTGTCGTTGTCAAGCAAAATTCCGGTAAGCATCGCGAACGGTACATATATCTTTTCTTCCTTGCCGTCTATGCTGACCGTTTCATACTGCCTGTTTTCATAGTCAAAACGAATGGTCACCTTGCCTGATTTTCCGGCTATGTCGGCGGCGGATATCGCCTTGCCGTCAAGAGTGTAGCTTACCGACAGCTTGACGGGGATATCCTTGTCGATGTTGCCTCTGTAGTAGATGTCGTTTCCGGCGGCATCCCAGACGCGGAGGTTATCTCCGTTCATGGTGTAGCTTTCGTCGCCCTTTACGTTGGTAACGTCGCCAAGCTCTGACTTGTCGGTCAGACTGCTGCTGCCGAGCGCGTTTTTGATCCAGTCGCTGACTATTATCTTCTTGACGCTGCCGTCCGCGCCGGCGATGACATAAACGGTCTCGTCCTTAGCCGGCTTTTTGTCCTCTTTTTCGGTCGCGTTATCGGCGGCTACCGGCGCCGTTACATTGCTTTCGGTACCGTTTTTGCCGAGCGAATATGCGGCTGCGGTCACACCGCCTGCCGCGATCAACGCACAAAGCGCTATCGACAGATGCTTTATAAATGATCTTTTCATATCAATCATACCTTCCCTTCACGCATTTACGGTTTCTTTTTGTTCGGTGCTTTGACCGCCGTTTGTTCTGCCGCCCTTAGAGCAGTGCTTCATGCCAAGCGTCGTCGCACATATCAGCCTGTCGCACAGCATGAGCAGCGCCGGCAGGAAGAATACAACGCAGAACATACTTACTATTGCGCCCCTTGCCATCAGCATGCACATTGAGCTGATGATATCGATGTCGGAATATACCGCAACTCCGAAGGTCGCTGCGAAAAGTCCGAGTCCGCTGACAATTATCGACGGTATCGATGTTGAAAGCGCCGTCCTGACCGCTTCGGTCCTGCCGCGTCCCGATGTGCGCTCAGCCTTGTAACGTGTGGTCATGAGTATAGCATAGTCGACCGTAGCGCCAAGCTGTATCGTGCTTATGCATATAGGCGCTATAAAGGGGAGCGACTGACCAAGATAGTGCGGCAGACCTAAGTTTATAAATATCGCAAGCTCTATTACCGCTATCAGTATGAACGGCAGCGAAATACTCTTTTCTACCGCCATTATGATAAGGAATATCGCTATGATAGACACGGCATTTACGACCTTGAAGTCGCGGTCGGTAGTTTCGATCATGTCCTTCATGCAGGGCGCCTCGCCTATCAGCATGCCGCTGGGATCGTATTTTTTAATTATGCTGTTGAGTGAATTTATCTGTCCGTTTACATTGTCGCTTGCGACCTTGTATTCGGAGTTTATGAGCATGAGCTCCCATTTGTCGCTTTTAAGTATGCTCTTTATGCTGTCGGGGAGTATCTCCTCAGGCACACGGCTGCCTATAACCGACTCAAGTCCGAGCACATATTTAACGCCGTCGACCTGCTCCATTTCCTTTATCATTTTGCGGACCGACTTGTTTTCAAGATCCGCGCTGACCAGCACCATGTGGGTCGAGGCAACGTCAAACTCGTCGGAAAGCTTTGAATTGGCTATTACATATTCCATATCCGACGGCAGGCATTCGCCCATGTCGTAGTAGACCTCTTTGTTGGTCTTGCTGTAGCCGTAATACGCAGGCGCTACAAGCAGCGCAAACACTATAAGGAATGCCGGGAACACCTTTGTTGTGCCGCGTGCAAGACGGGTCATGTTGGGTATTATCGACCTATGCTTTGTCTTTTGCAGCGGCTTGTCAAGAATAAGTATCATTGCCGGCAGCACGGTCACGCAGCCGAGCACGCCGAACAGCACGCCCTTCGCCATAACGATGCCGAGGTCACGGCCCAGTGTAAAGGTCATGAAGCAAAGCGCTATAAATCCGGCTATTGTCGTTATCGAGCTTCCGACCACCGATGTAAGTGTCTCGCCGATAGCGGCAGCCATGGCGTCCTCTTTTGAAGGATACCTTTCACGCTGCTCGTTGTAGCTGTGCCAGAGGAATATCGAATAGTCCATCGTAACGGCAAGCTGCAGCACTGCGGACAGCGCCTTTGTTATATACGATATCTCGCCGAAGAAGTAGTTGGTACCTAAGTTTATCAGTATCATCATACCGATCGACGCCAAGAATACGAAAGGCACGAGCCAGCCGTCAAGCAGAATGACCATCGCGGCACATGCAAGCAGAACGGCTATGCCGACATATATCGGCTCCTCCTTTTCGCAAAGGTCCTTAAGGTCGGTGACAAGCGCCGACATGCCGGTCACAAAGCACTGCTTTCCGGCAATGGAGCGTATCTCGCGTATCGCATCCATAGTGACGTCGGCTGAGGTCGCGGTGTCAAAGAACACCGCCGCCATTGTGGCGTTTCCGGCGTTAAAGGCGTCATACACCTCATCCGGCAAAATCTCCTTAGGCACCGAGATGTCTGCAAGAGACGAATACCACAGCACGGTGTCAACGTGATCGACCTGCTTTATCTTATCGCAGACCGCCTCAACGTCCTTGTCGGGCATATCCTCAAATATCACAAATGAAAACGCACCCTTGCCGAACTCATTCATAAGCTCGTTCTGACCTATTACCGTGTCCATGCTGTCGGGCAGGTAGGTCAGCATATCGTAGTTTATCCTCGTGCTTACCATGCCGAAGACCGACGGTATAAGCAGCAGCAGCGCGAGAACGAAGATCGGTATTCTGTATTTTACAACCGCTTTTCCGAACTTCATCAGCTATCAGTCCTTTCCGTTACTCTCATCAAAATCAATTTCTATCACATCGGGTCTCTGGTTTTTTACTATCTTCACAGCCGTTATGACGGTGCTGATGTTGAGCAGTCCCTCAGACAGCAGCGAGATCCCTAAAAACACGGCTAAGATCTTTGCGCTTTCGCTCGGACGGGAAATAAGTATCGCACCTAAAATTCCGGTTATCAGAGCAACACTAAGTATCAGCCACCATTTCCTTATGCCGAACCGGCGCGAGTCAACGGCTATCTGTATTTTGAACAGCGCGTCGGCAAGCACCGAAACGCCGAGGCCGAAGCAAAAGAAGCTCATGAGCGAGCCCGGTCTTACGATCATCAGAATACCGAGCACCGAAAGCAGCAGACCGAACGCAAGGTCGTACTGAAATGCAAGCCTGTAAAGATCCTTTGAAAAATATCCGACCAGCTTTACAATGCCGAAGAGCAGCATTATCGTGCCGCATACTAAGCCGAGTATTGTGTTTGACATATCAGGCATTACTATCAGCAGAATACCGAAAGCGCACATGACAGCCGACATCACTATATAGCCTATCTTAGCGGTCCTCATCATAGTCACTGAACGCATATTTTGCACCTCCGTTTCTTTTCTACACCGACAGTATACTGTCAAAGCACGGCTTTTTAAACGGGCAAAAGCCCTCCCATGACCGAAATCAGGTCACAGAAAGGCTTTTGTCTGAAATTTGTGCAAACGGACGGATTTGCACAAATATGTATTCACTTGTCCCGGGGCGGAGACTCTATGCTCCTTTTTATCATTTCCTCAAGCGAGCCGCGGCGAAGCTCACATATGCGATAAAAATCCTTTACAAGGTCATCCTTCATTCCGCTGCCTATCCATTCGGTTATCATACCGAACGACTCGCACCTGTACGCCGTAACAATGACCCGACGGTCATCCTCGTCTATTGTCCTGCCCGACAGCAGCGTGTCAAAATACGCGTTTATAACGTGATCGCATATACTGTTGAGATAATATTCGTAAACGTCCCTGTTCACGGAATTGTAAATATGCATAACCGCGCGCTTGTTTTTGAGCGCAAATTCAATGGCGGCTGAAAAGCACTGCTCCATGGACTCAATGGTCGGATACTTCGCGATGAGCGCTGCGGCTTCATCGGTTATTATCTCCCTTATAAGTGCCGGAACATCCTGATAATGATAATAAAATGAATTGCGGTTGATACCGCAGTCCTCAACTATATCCTTAACGCTTATCTTGCCGAGCGGACGCTCGTCAAGCAGCTTCAGAAACGACTGCTTTATTGCTGCTTTTGTAAAATTAGGCAAGGTACACCTCCGAAGAAAACATACATTGTTAAATTTTATCGTTTTTCATTGTACCATACAGCTTTCAAAAAAGCAAGTGCCATGACCGGCGAAAACCTTAATGGCGACCCCGGACTTAAAAACGGTACTGCCGTGCACCTGCGGCTTATTCCTTTTGTTCTTCCGTTTCGCCTTCAAGCACAAAGTACTTTGTAGTAATTTGTATGCGGTCTGCTGCCCCTTATGTGTGCACATGCTTTACCGATATCACTTCATCCTCGGCAACGCCGAAGCCTTTCCTCAGCAGGTGTACCGTTACAATAACATTTTTTGTGATCTCATAGATAATAATAGCCAGCGTAGGACATACATATAATATCATACAAATATCCAGCAGCGGGGGAAAGCCTTCTTCAGTGAACTGCTCAAGAATGTGTATTAAATAAGGAATCAATATCGCTATAGGAGCCACCGCGATCAAAACAATAGATCTCCAAAAAAAACCGGCGTATCGCTTTTTTGCAGTCGTCAGATATTCTTTGCTCGGTCAGAATTTCTTTGCCCATGCCGCACCCCAAAAATTTTTCATATATAATTATACGATAAAATTTACCAAAAAGCAACCACATCATGAATATGCGTCAGATGCCTCAAACGGCACAAATCATACTCTGTTGCCCCGCGGAATACAACCTCATCCTCGTTTCCTTGACTTGTAAATCTTATTTTAGCGGTGTGAGTGAACAATGAATTAATTGACGCATTGTAGGACAGGGGCTTGCTCCTGCCGTCATTTTTGACCGCTAAATTTTAGTTTTGCAACCGAAATACTGTCGGTCACGACAATGTTTCCGCTTAAAACCCTCAGTACCTTTTCGTCCTCCTGCATTGCCTGGCAGTTCACGTCCCATATAATAAGCCCGTTGCTTTTATCATCAAAATATATTGCTCCGTCAAAAAAGTGTCACGCACCTGGCGGCGGTGCTTTAAGTCGTAATCACGCCGGAAAACGTCCCGATGCCGCACTGTTGACAAAGGGCGTACAGCCGATGTATAATTTCCTTGAAACCTTTGATTTGGGGCGTGACAGTATGAAATACGAGAACCTGAGATTTCCGGGCGGACTGCAGAAGGCAGTGACCTTCAGTTATGACGACGGATGCCGCCATGACGTCCGTCTTTCAGAGACGGTCAGCAGCTACGGTATAAAATGCACCTTCAATATTTCAAGCGCGTTTATAAAGGAAACCGAGGGTGAGTGGTATCTTTCCGAAAAGCAGATAAGAGAAAACATTCTTGACAAAGGGCATGAGATTGCCGTTCACGGGCATCGTCACCGCGCTCCGGGAGTTCAGCGCCCGATAGAGGGTATAAAGGATGTTCTTGAGTGCCGGCTTGAGCTTGAAAAGCGGTTCGGCGTCATAGTACGCGGCATGGCTTACCCCGACACCGGCATAACCGTGATATCAGGCGGACAGTCATACGACGAAATAAGGCGTTATCTTACCGATCTTGACATTGTATATGCAAGGTCATTAGGCGGCGACAACGACAAATTCCTGCTGCCCGGCGACTGGCTGAACTGGATACCCACCGCGCATCACACCAATCCGGATTTGTTCAGATATATTGATAAGTTCAACGCCGTTGATGAAAGCGGATATGACTCAAAGCAGTCTCCGGCGCTGTTTTATCTGTGGGGTCACAGTTTTGAGTTTGACCGCAGCGGCAACTGGGAGCTGCTTGATAAAATATGCAAAAAGCTGTCCGGCAGATCCGACGTGTGGTATGCGACAAACATGGAAATATACGATTATGTGACCGCTTACCGCAGTCTTGTCCACAGTGCCGACGGCAGTGTTGTTTATAACCCAACCTTAAAGGACATATGGTTCAAAATCGACAAAGGCGAGACCCGTCATATTGCCCCCGGCGAGACCTTGAAGCTGTAACAAAAAATTATACGCGGCACCGATCGGATCGGTGCCGCGTACCGCATTACGGCTGACTGCGACACACTGCAGACAATGCCTGAGCCCGGTTTTCGGCGGCAGAGCCGTGACCCTGCCGTTTTTATTTTTCACAGAGATGGATTTTCGGTTTTTACACCGCTAAGCTAAAATTCGCCAAAATAATGACATATAAAGGCGGTGGGGACTCATTCTTACCGGATGCTTGCCGCAGCGATTTTCCTTTATGTGCAAACAAAAAACGGGCACAATACTCTGCCCGTTTTTTCTGTTTCGTTTTAATTTGCACGGCGTTCAGCCTGCATTTGCCGGTATCCGGTCTTTATATGTCGCCTTTAATGCTATCGGTGTGACAAAGCTGGTCACAACTATCAGTATCAATATAAACGGCATTATTTCCGAGCCGATTATACCGCTGTCAACGCCCTTTTGCGCGCATACCAGCGCCACCTCGGCACGCGCCATCATGCCGAGACCTATACGGAACGAATCAATTCCGCTGTAGCCGCAGATCTTAGCCAGTGAACCGCAGCCGACTATCTTGCCCACTATTCCGGCAAGTATGAACATTGCCCCGAAAAGCAGCGCATCGCCGGTAAATCCCGAAAAATTGGCATTAATTCCTATGTTTGCGAAAAACACCGGCGTAAATATCATGTAGCTTATAATGTCGCTGCGGCGGTCGATATAATCCGACTCGCGGTTGTCCGACAGCACAAGTCCTGCGGCAAAGGCACCGGTTATGTCGGCAACGCCGAACCATCGCTCGCTTGCATACGAAAAGAAAAAGCAAAGAGCAAGACTGAATACCGGCAGCATCCTGTGATGCGGATATTTCCGTTCTATTACATCAAACAGCTTTTTGCAGCCAAAGCCGACAACTATGACGAATATGAAGAAAAGCACTGTCTTTAAAAGCACGATCCACGGATTGACGACTTCTGCACCGGCGGTGCCCTTCATTGCAACAGTGAACGACAATACCACTACACCTATGATATCATCAAGTACGGCGGCGGCAACTATGGTGCTGCCCAGCTTTGTGCTTAGCTGCCCGAGTTCCTTTAAGGTTGCGACCGTTACGCTGACCGACGTCGCGGTAAGTATGACGCCGTAAAAAAGGTTGGTAAGCAGGTTTTCCTTTGCAAAGCCGCCATTGAAAAGGCAGGCAGTCAGAAAGCCCAGTCCCATCGGCACAACAACGCCGGCAGTGGTTATTATGACGGCAGGAATGCCGACCGACTTTATCTGCTTGACATCGGTCTCAAGTCCAGCCGAAAACATTATCAGTATAACGCCGATTTTCGCTATGAAGCCGAGTCCCTCAACCGCCGTACCGTTGAGCACCGTTTCTCCCGGTATAAGGCGTATAAGTCCGACCGCAACGCCGGCAAGCAGCATGCCGACGACCCTTGGCAGGCTGAACCTTTCGCAGATCTTTACGAGCACCTTTGAAAGCCACAGTATGATTGCAAGGGGCAGTAAGACGTCATAATACTCCATATTTGTAACGATCCTTTCCTTAAGGTTGATAAAACAAGCAATTCCGCACTGTATTTGCGGTATCGCATTAGATTTTACCACCGCAAGGTACCATAGTCAATAGCATAATTCGACAAAAATGAGTATCAAAAGAAGGCACAGGCTGACGAGATCCGCCGCAAAATTGCAGCGCCGGGCGTAAAACCGGAAGATCATCCAAACAAATAAATTATATCGGAACCTACAACTTTTCGATGTCGGCTATCAGGCGGTCGACCTCATCCTCACCGGTCGCCCAACTTGTACAGAACCTGACCACCGTGCCGGAACCGGTTCTTTCCTGCTCCTCAAAAAAATAATTTTTGGAGAGCGCTTCTCTTTGCCTGTCGGACAGTATCACGAACTGCTGATTTGTAAAGCTTTCAACCCAGAAGGGTATACCCTTTGCTTTAAAGGCATCCTTAATCTTCAAAGCCAGCATATCGGCACGCCGCGCCGCCTCAAAATACTCGCCGTTTTTAAGTACAGCGGCAAACTGCAGTCCCAAAAGCCAGCCCTTTGCAAGCACTGCGCCGTTTTGCTTCATATACGCTTTAAAGCGCCGTTTCAACGGCTCTGCCGTTATGACCAACGCTTCACCGAACAATGTTCCGCACTTAGTTCCGCCGAGATAGAATACATCGGCAAGCTGCGCTATATCGCTAAGTGTCACGTCGTTTTGCGGCGACATAAGTCCATAGCTGAGCCGTGCACCGTCTATGAATAAATACATATTGTATTTTCTGCACACTTCGCTTATAGCCGAAAGCTCATCCTTGGAATAAAGCGTTCCTTTTTCGGTCGGGAACGACAAATAGACCATTTTCGGCTCGGTCAGGTACTCCGGCTCACCGCCTTCGTAATATTTCCCTGCAGCTTCGTTTATCTGCCGGGCGGTGATTTTGCCGTCCTTGTTTGGCAGCTCCAGTATTTTATGCCCGGTGTTTTCCACAGACGCCGCCTCATGGCAGTTGATGTGCCCCGTATCGGCAGCAATGACGCTCTGTACCGGGGACAGTGCCGCCGAGATAACAATAAAGTTTGTCTGGGTTGCCCCCGGCAGGAAGTGCACCGACGCATCGTCCCTTGTCAGGTTTTTTATCATTTTCGAAGCAGCGGAGCACCATTCATCCTCGCCGTAACCGGCAAAGCTGTCGGCGGCGGTGTTTCTCAGAGCGTCGAGCACCGACGGCATGGCGCCGCGGTTGTAGTCGTTGTTGAACCGTATCAAAGCATCCACTTCCCATTATGTTTTAATTTCATTATACCACAAATGTTTTTCCGATACAATCGGTTTTCCGCTCTTTTACCTGAAGGATTGAACCGGCTTGACAACAGATGTAAAACCATACAAATAATCCCGACGCCGCTGCGGCAAAACATCCCGTACAAATCAAATTATAAATTTTAGTTTATAGGTAAATAGTATTCGTATAATTAATTGATAGACTGAGCCGAACGACCTATGTGTCGTTCCTTAAAACCTAATGAAACCGCGCGGAACGACACTC
>ERZ779894.4075-NODE-4075-length-10512-cov-3.249594_pt1 | contig 10512 bp, 8 predicted proteins | sample MGYA00511587_ERZ779894 | MGnify/ENA primary metagenome ERZ779894 (study PRJEB29588, sample SAMEA2160490) | human gut metagenome | biome: human gut; feature: human-associated habitat; material: faeces | place: Denmark | collected 2008/2010 ... | reverse complement strand
TATTGATTTTGATGATGAGTATTTGAATGTGTTTTTCCATGCACTCGGCGAAACCCTTGTTGTGGAAGACTATAACAGCGCGCGTAAACTCATCGGCCAATACAGAATGGTTACTTTAACCGGCGAGTTGTTTGAAAAATCAGGCTCAATTTCAGGCGGTTCGCAAAAACGTTCGGGTCTCAAATTCAGCCAGACTCAAGACGATGAGCTTGCAAAATTTAAAGAAAGATTGCAGGCGTTTGAAAAAACTTATGCAGAATTAAACAAAAAGAAAGAAGAGCTTGAACTCAAACTTGATAAGGTCAGAATTTCTTATTCAAACTCAATGACAGAGTACAACAAGGCCAAAATGGAGCTGCAAAACCTTGTTGCTCAGGCAGATTCAAATGAAAACAATATTAAAGAAAAACGCGATTACCTTGCGCAGGCGCAGCCAAGAATGCAAATAATCGAAAAACAGCTTGATGAAATGGAGCAAAAACTCGTAAACTACAACGAACAGGCGCTCAAACTCGATGAAGAAATCAAAGAAATCGAAGCAAAAATGACGCCAGAAGAGCTTCAGAACCTCAAAAAGCTCACAGAAGAAAAAGAAAACGAAATTAAAGCGATTGACGCGGCGATTCTCCGCGCCCACAACGAGATTGACGGGGTTAACAGAACCCTTGTGTTCCACGATGATGTTATTGATACAAAAACAAAAGAAATCGCAAAACTCGGCTCGGACAACGAGATTTATGAGCAGGATAAAGTTAAATACAAAGCCGAAATCGTTGAATTAAAAGCGCAGATTGAAGTGCTCGATGCAAAAATTAAAGAGCTTGGCGAAAAACTCATCGAACTTCAAACAGAGCGTGACGCTGTAAACGCGCAGTATCTTAAGCTGGACAAAGAAAAGAATTTGATTGTTTTAAATATTGAAAAAGTATCAGAGCAAATCGAAGCTTTCAAGGCCCGCAGACGCGAGCTTGAGCCGCAATTAGAGCTTGTTAAAGAAGAGCTTAAAGAAAATGGCGTTGATATTTCAAACCTTGTGGAAATCGAAATTTCCGTTGAAGAAATTACAGGCAGAATCCAGCGTTTGCAAAAAAGAATGGACGAACTTGGCGATGTTAACATGCGCGCTATCAAGTCGTATGACGAGGTTTCCGAACGCCAGAACGAGCTTAAAACAAAAATTGACACGCTGTCTAACGAAAAAAATCAGATTTTAGACAGAATGCAGGGTTATGAAAACCTTAAAAAAGACACGTTTATGAACACTTACAACAACATAAACGACAACTTTAAAGAGATTTTCCACAGATTGTCAGAAGGCGAAGGCACGCTTGTGCTGGACAATCACGAACAACCTTTCACAGGCGGTATGTCTATTGAGGCACAGCCGCGCGACAAGGAAAAAACACGTCTTAACCTTATGTCGGGCGGGGAAAAATCACTTACTGCTTTAGCGTTTGTGTTTGCAATCCAGCGCTATTTGCCGGCTCCGTTTTATGCGTTTGACGAGGTAGACGCAAACCTTGACGGTATCAATGTTGAGAAACTTGCCGATATGGTAAAAACACAGGCAGAAAATACGCAATTTGTAGTAGTTAGTCACCGTAAACCTATGATAGAATCAGCTAATAGGACAATCGGCGTAACGCAGAAAGAAAAAGGCATAACACGCGTAACAGGCGTAAAACTAAGGGATTAAAAATTGTCACCCTGAATTTATTTCAGGGTCGCAGCATCATTGCGATTCCGAAACAAGTTCGGAATGACTGGTTAATAGGATGAAATTAATGTCAGAGTCATTACAATCAAATACAAATCAAAATTTCTATATGCCAGAAACATCAATTCAAGGTACAACCGCTCTGGATGAAATGAATATAATTTCCTCTACCCCTGCTGCTGCGGCAGAGCAGGTTGATGGTATTGAAATCCTTGTAAACATGGCAAAAACTGGCAAGGTCGACCCGTGGAATGTTGATATTGTTGATATCACAGACAAATATCTTGCACACCTTTTTCAAATGAAAGCGCAAAACCTCCGTTTAACAGGCAGAACTTTGCTTTTTGCTGCTATTCTTTTACGTTTAAAATCCAATGTTTTAGAAGGCATTGACGCTAATCAGATTGAGGGAATTGAGGAAGAACAATTCGACGATTTTGAACTAGAGGACGATGGCTGGGATGACGGTGAAATCAATACAAACAATGTTGTGTCCTTAGACGAAGTGCTTCAAAGACGCACAAGCATCCGCCTTAACAGAAGCCGTATGGTCAACTTGAAAGACCTTATTAAACAACTGCAGTTTTATGAAGAGCTGGATAGAAAACAGTCTTTAAAAAACGCTCACGAGCGTGCAAAAAGACGTGTGCGGTCTTATGCAAGGCTTACGCCTGATGACATTGTGAACCTTGCTCACGATGAGTACATTGAAAAAAGTGTGGAAATCCTCCACGAAAACCTTAAAAAAATCTTTGAAACACAGGAAAAAGTAGAGCTCAATACCCTGACACTGCTTGGTCTGGACAAAATTTCCGCTTACATTGCGCTTTTGTTTTTGACAGCAGATGCAGAGGCTGATATTGATTTGTATCAGGAAGAGTTTTATGGCGAGCTTTATGCTGTGCCATACAAAAAACCTGCTCAAACAGAAAAAGAAACAGCCTGAGTGTCATAAATTCTGTAAAAAAATGCCTTTGAGTATGAGTCAAAGGCGTTGATTCGGTTAGTAATTTTGGTAGTTAGGTTATAGAGTTTATGGAGTTAATTAAGTTTTTCACACACAAAAATTCACGGGGAATTTAAGACTTTAACAAAATTTTCACTTACTTCTGATTTCATAAGTTTCGTCAAAGAAAAAAATTTCCCGTTTTGATATTTTTTATTACAAAAGTTAACAATTCAAACTGTTAACAAAAAAACGCTTTCAATTCTTCAATTTTGGCTTTTTCGTCGCTTTCAAAATAAATTCTCAAAAGAGGCTCTGTGCCGCTCGGGCGGATGAGCACCCATGTACGATCATCATCAAGGTAGTATTTTACGCCGTCTTTTGTGTCTTTTTCTTTTATGTCAAAGTTTGCGACTTTTTCCAGCTCACAATATTTTTTCATCAAAATATGCGCTTTTTTCGGCATTGGCTTTACATATTCAAGAAGATGAAATGCTTCATCCGACATTAAAATCAGCGGCTTTTGTGCCTCACGTTTTTTTATATCATAAATTTTTTTTACAGCTTTTTCACTGTTTACAAGGCACCCGAGGCCCCAGACAGTGTCTGTAACAAAAGCTATTACACCGTCATTCTCAAGTATTTGTTTAATTTGTTCTTTATTTTCCAGCATCTTAACACCTCCGGCAAAGTTATTTAAGTAATTTATTTTTTAATCTTTGCGCCAATTCTACAGCGTATTCCATCCTAAAAGCCAAGTTCAGGCCTGTATATACCCCTAAACATACAACTCCTACCGCCGTAATTTTTAAAATTTCAAACAGTGCCTTTGGCAGGTGAACGCCTTTATCAAAGCCGACTGCCACAAACATACACACCGCAAAAGTAATTACACCCGCTAATATCATTTTCCAAAGATTAAGAAAAAGTTCTTTGTAATTCATTTTTGCTTTTTTAGAAATCAAAACACCCAAAGCTATTGCGTTAAAAAGGGTTACCAGGGAGCTTGAAAGCGTAATTCCTCCTATTCCCATGCCTATTTTATTTATGAACAACACATTCAGTAAATATTTCAAAACAATAGACGAAAACGCAATTATAAAAGGCGTTTTGGAGTCGTTAAACGAGTAATAAACCCTTGTAATAGAATCCCTGAATACGTAAGGCAAAATTGAAAAAGACAAAAACCAAAGCGCTTCAGCAACCATAAATGTAGCATTGGCGTCGAATTGACCGCGTTCAAATACGAGACTTACGCCGTCCAATCCGACTGCAAAAATCCCGATAATTATAGGAATTGCACCGAAAAACAGAATTCCAACGCCTTTATTAAAATACCTTTTTACACCTTCAATATCGTTCTCCGCCACAAGTTTTGAAAAAATAGGGAACAAAGGCACAAGAAAAGCTGTAACAAGAATTCCCACCGGAAACTGGAAAATTCTGTTTGCGTAACCTATTGCTGTCCAGGCCCCCTCCCGCAAAGACGATGCAAAAAACATATCTACATAAATATGAATTTGACCGACCGTTGAGCTTAGCACAGCCGGAAAAAGCAATTCACAAATATTTTTGAATTCAGGATTGTGAGTAATATTCAGATTAGGTTTGAACTTAAACCCAAGCCGACGTATTTTTGGAAATTGCAGAAGAAATTGACAGATTGCACCAATTGTTGTCGCCACGGCCAAAACAACGCCGTTACTGTCATTCTTGATTAAAATTACCATTAAAATTATTACAAGGCTCATGACAATCGGCGACAGGTTTGGCAGCATGAATTCGCGGTATGTAATCAGAAGCCCATAATAAATCCCCACAATTCCCCCGATTACAAATACCGGTGTCATTATTTTCAAATGCAGGGACGCAAGCGAGATTAACTGCGGCGCGCCTTCTGAAATTATCAAGCTCATTATCTGATCTGAAAATACAAAAAACAACAAGCTCAATACTGTAAAAAATATTACACTTGAAGTCAAAAAGGTATTATAGAGTTTATTCACAAATTCCGACGGTTTTTCTTTTAAGCTTGGAATAAGTTTGGAAAACACAGCCACCGTTGCGCTATGAAACGGGCCGCCTACACCGCCGAGCAAAATTATCGCAAGCGAGGGGATTTGATAGGCGTAAAAGTATGCATCAGAAACCATTGAGGCCCCGTAATAGTTTGCAATAACCACGTCCCGCACAAACCCTATTAACTTTGAAAATACTGTAACTACTGCTATAAGCCATGCGGCTTTTAATACTGAAGTTGTTTTTACATCACCAGATATCGTCTGTTCCATCACTCTTTACCACTTCGACAAATAACCTTAAAGCTTTTTTATCGCCTTCTTCCAGCGGATAGTAGAAGGTTATTGTATTCATCCCTTTATCTAAATACTTTGATATATCTATTTCACAAATTCTTTTTGCTGGCAGAAGGCTTTTGGGCAAATCAAAAGAGACTTCGCGCCCGTTAATTACAGCCGTAAACTTAGCCGCTTGGAATTTGTTATCAACAATAATCCGAGCTTTTTTATCTCTGCTGTAAAACTGTTGAGTAACAGCCTGCTGAGCACTGTTTGAGGAAATTATAACCGGTTTTGTGCCAAGAGTAATTCCCGCATAATAGTGCTGAAGAATTTTTTCATACGGAAGTTTAAGCTCGCTGCCCATAAATCCCGCGCCAAACTGGCTCATTCCAACGCCGTGGCCGTATCCTCCGCCGTATGCTTTTATGGAAATCAAGTCCCCTATTTCGTTTGCAGTATGTTCAAAAACGACATTAGCACTTGGCAGCGCTTTGCCGTCTTTGGTAATCAAGCGGCGGATTACGAGTTCTTTATAAACTTTTATATTTTGTGAATTCGTTACTATTTCAAGTTCAACAATTTTGCCGGATTCGCCGCGCTTGTGGACAATTATTTCTTTTAAAGTATCGAGTTTGTCGCCTTTTTTGAAAGCCGGCTTTACAAAACCTGTTGAAGATTGTGTAACAAGTGTGCTTTCAAGGTTTTTGCGAAGTTCTTCTGCTGTCCACTCTCTTTCCCACCTGAAATACGGTGAGCGGATATCGTATGAATCCGGGCGGGATTTGTAATATTCGTAAGCAGCTTCTTCTGTATTCAAAGGTGTTTGAGAGAGAATGTCCGGCCTTGCAATCAAATACGGCTTGCCTTCGGACGGAAAATCTTTTGTAGAAGGGTCAGAAAAAGCATTTGAGTAACTTTCGGTATAACCGCCCGCGGTTGATGAATACAAGGCTAAAATCATATCCCAATGATATAATGCAACAATTCCGGCCGTTTCTTCTACAGCACGGTTAGATAGCGGATTTTCAGTATTTGCACCATAGTAAACTTGGCTTGCAACAGAATCTACAACATCATAATTTACAGAAGATTTTGTTCGCGGTGTCAGGACGTAATTTCTTGCTGCAACACTTTGCGCTTTTAAGGCTTCTAAACCAAAGCGCACCGGCATTTCATTAGGGACAACGCCTTTCAAATAATCTTCAACCTCAATTAGATTTATAAGATTAAACCTTTTATCATTCTTTTTCACAAGCTGAAAAGCTCCGTGATAAATTGCAGGTTTACCTGCACGCTTAAGGCCTTTAACGCCCAAAAGTCCTTGCGGACATGTAAACGTAACAGGGCCGGCCACTTCATCAATTATAGAACCGTCCGAACGATATATTGAATACGTTCCATTGTCGAACTTTACGTGGATATTTTCATTCGGATTGTATGTGCCCAAGATTGAATTTTCGTTATAAATCTCGATTGTATCCGTGCCGTAAATGTAAATTTCATTATAATCATAATTTTTAAACCCAGTATCACTGAGGCCTACGCGCACAATTTCTGAAATAGGAACGTTTTTTGCCGTACGCATTTCGGCTTCCCGTGCGATTTGCATTGTTGCAGCCGGGATATTTGGTGTGAAAGAAGCTTGTGCCGGAAGGATTACGGCGGAAAAAGCCAGACATGTAAGTATCAATTTATTAAAGTATTTCATAGCAATTATTATATAACAAAACAAAAGAAAAGGCACCACATTGTTCAGGTGCCAGATTATAACAAAAAGATTTCTTTTTTAAAACTATTTACCGTAAAGAACAGCACGGCCAGCATCTGTTGACGGCAATATGGTCTGATCATAGAATACAACCGGATAAAGGTCTGTCGGGTTAGAAACTACGCAGTTATCACCGGAAGTATTCGTATCGCAAGTAACAACTTTGTTCGGAGATTTCGCCCCGTTTACGTCAATAATACCATAGCATTTGTTGGCTGTAATTGTCGTTGTAGCATCTCTACAATCCTTAGCTGTTTTCGGGAATGAGAAAGCGATACCATCATTGAAGTAAAGTATATAGTTACTTCCACTATTACCAAACGTCGTAGCAGCACCATTAGTGTGTCCAGAGCCAAGACTCGTACTAATAAGGTTGTACTCTGAACCTGTACCTGTTTTAATAACGTTCATTCTGTTTTTCAACATAGTGTAAATAGATTGATCTGCCGTACCAGTACCAGTTTCAGAAGCCTGGCTTAAGTCATAATCGTCAAGAGCTACGTTCATAACGATAGCCTGACTTATTACTGACAATGCTTTTTTGTAAGCAGTTTTGTACTGCGCGCCATTAGTTGAATTCATCAACGTAGGCATTGTCATTGCGGCAACAACACCAATAATACCCAGAGTAATTAAAACCTCCGCTAACGTAAATGCTTTCATTTTTGTCATAATTCTTTTACCTTTCTTTTTTAAAACTATGCACAAATATCTCTTCCTGACCAACTGTTTTAAAATGCATCTTTTTCAACTAATCCCTTATGCCCATCAAAACAACTCTTTTGGTGCAGGTTTTTGGAACTATTTGTTATACACTTATTTTATATCATTATTAAGTGATTGTCAAGTAGTTTTAAGTATTGATTACGCATTTTATAACAAAATTACGTGATTATGTTGCTTATTTTTACATAAGAAATTAGTTATAATACAAAAAATGGACAATAAAAAATTATTAGGGAAACGAATTAAAGAAATACGAAAAAGCCACGGATATACACAGGAGCAGTTATCAGAGCTTATCGGATTAGAAACGTCCTCTCTCAGCGGGATTGAGTCGGGCCGATTCTTTCCGTCGCTACACGTGCTTGATAAAATGTCCTCAATTATGGAAATTCCGCTTGTTGAATTTTTCAACTTCTTCTCTGTCGATATCCCCCAAAATCTCGATGAAGAAATATCAAAAATTATTTCCTCTCAAAATAAAGAGTATAAAAAAATCCTCTATAAACTTCTTAAAGCTGCATTTTGATTGTATACAGGTCTATTTCAGTTCCCAGGTTGTGCCTTCTTTTGTGTCTTTAATGATTATACCCTCATCATCAAAGACACTGCGGATTTTATCGGCAATTGCCCAATTCTTTTCATCACGGGCTTTTTTGCGATACGCAAGAATTTCGTCCATAGAGGTGAAATTTTCCCCGAGTTTTTCAGAAACTCGTTCTACAACTTTAGCCAATTCCTCTTGTGAAAGCGTTGCCCTCTCAAAACTAAATCCAAGTATACCTGCCAGTTTATAAAGAGTTGTAAAAGCGCCTTCTTCACCTTTGTTCGCCCTGTTTGTCAGATCAAAAAGCACGGCAAGCGCGCGCGACGTGTTTAAATCATCGTCCATAGCCTCGACAAATTCTTTATAAGCGTCAGTTTTAGCTATATCGAAAGCTTCATCGACTTGTGTACGCTTTGCATTCAGCATTCTTTTCACACCTGAAGCCGCTGATGACAGCGCTTCATCTGAAAATTCAACGGGCATTCTGTAGTGGTTTGTTAAAATAAAGAAACGAATTGTATTTGCGTCATATTTTTTCAGCAAATCGTCAATTGTCAAGAAATTTCCGAGAGATTTTGACATTTTTTCCTTATTAATTGTTACAAAACCGTTGTGAAGCCAGTAATTTACGAATTTGCAGCCGTTTGCGCACTCTGATTGAGCAATTTCGTTTTCGTGGTGCGGAAAAATCAAGTCTGCCCCGCCTGCGTGAATATCAATTGTTTTGCCCAAATATTTGCGGCTCATAGCGGAACATTCGATGTGCCAGCCCGGACGGCCTACGCCCCAAGGGCTTTTGTAACCAAATTTTTCATCTTTTTTCCAAAGTGCAAAATCGAGCGGATCTTCTTTTTTGTCGCCGACTTCTATGCGCGCACCGCTTTCAAGCTGGTCTATCGGCTGCTTTGAAAGGTATCCGTACTCAGGGAATTTTTTTACTCTGAAATACACATCTCCGTCGATTTCATACGCAAAACCTTTATTTATCAAATCCTTAACCATACCAATCATTTCGCCGAGGGTTTTTGTGGCAAAAGGCTCAATGTCGGGTTTTAAAGTATTAAGAGCTTTCATTGAATTTTCAAACTGTTTGTACCAGTATTGCGAAACTTCTTCGGGAGTTTTACCTTCTTTGTCTGCTTTTTTAAGGATTTTGTCATCAACGTCGGTTACGTTGCGGCAATAAGTAACCTCATAGCCTTTAAATTTCAAATATCTATACAAAACATCCCAGGTTACATAGCATCGTGCGTGTCCAAGGTGAGCAAAATCATACACTGTAGGCCCGCAAACATACATTTTAACTTTATTTTCTTCAATTGGCTGAAAGTCTTCGATTTTGTTAGTATAAGAATTGTGTAATTTCATCAAAAAATCCCTCTTTTTATTTTCATTTTACAACAAACAAAAATTTATGTGAATAAATGTAAACAAATTATGAATTAGGGCAATTTTCTATATAAAAAATACTTATAAAGTATATACGAAAGTTGTGAAGTACAAAAAAAGGATATTATCATGGTTGAAAAAATTAATGGCGGCAACACGCCTGACTACAACAAAATTACGTTAAAAAACACCAAAACAGGCAAAAACGAAACATTTCTAATTCCGCTTGGCAAAAAAGTTACCATTGGCAAAAACGAGTACGATATGAGCAAGCTTAAAAACGGTGAGCTTGTCCTGACCGGCGACGGAAAAAAAGATTCCGATTTTCAATTGACAGGTTTGACCTTAGAAAAAATGGACACGAACAAAGACGGCAAAATTGATCAAAAAGACACTGACCCGAAATTGGCTGAAAAGTTAAACCAAGGCGTCGCAAAAGATTCTAAATACTATGTCTTTGACGCCGGCGATGACGGCGCAAACGCTTACGTCGAAAAAGGCGAAGGCGGTGCTGTATTCAGCACAGAAAACGGTGCGCCTTTTGAATTCGGCATTGAAAAGAACGACTAATTTTCAAGGAGTTTAAATATTTCAAAAACGGGTGAAACCAGTTCTTCAACAGGACAGGTTTCATCCAGTTCTAATGTTATTGCGGGAATTTTCTTTTCTACCCCTGCATAAGTACCAAAGCTTCCCGGGGTTGGATAGCCAATGTTTTCTTCCACCGGATACTTGATGATTTTTGATATTTTTTTGGAAATCTCTTTTGCGTCTCCGTCGTAATTCACCACCTTGAAAGGCGCGTGAAGTGTCAATATTAACGTTGGCTTGTATTCTTCAATAACTTCCATCACAAACTTTGTTTCAATCTCGCTTGCAGGCCGCTCGCCGCCAAAAAACTCATCACGTGCGGTATATTCCCAGTTTTCTGTCGGAAAATTCCGGTTTAAATCAATTCCGTTTGCGTTAGTGCGTTTATTTTCAGCCATTCCGTCAGGATTAAGGCAGGGCACAAAAAGAAGCGGACTATCCAGGTTTTCTGAAATATATTTTTCAATCAAAAATTTTCCCTGAGGTTCATCGCCGTGAAAAACGCCAATCACAAGGGTATGATTGTTCTTT
>ERZ779894.4073-NODE-4073-length-10517-cov-6.849168_pt1 | contig 10517 bp, 10 predicted proteins | sample MGYA00511587_ERZ779894 | MGnify/ENA primary metagenome ERZ779894 (study PRJEB29588, sample SAMEA2160490) | human gut metagenome | biome: human gut; feature: human-associated habitat; material: faeces | place: Denmark | collected 2008/2010 ... | reverse complement strand
CCGCAGCTTGCCCGGCGGCAAAGCCGCCGGGCGGGGGGGGGTTCGACCACCCGCCGCCGCCCCCCAAGGGAGGCACATTTTGCCAGCTACTGCACGGCGATCACCCGGGCTGGCGCGCCATCCCCGTGGAGAAAGGGGAGGGGCAGGGCGAACAAGGTGAAGGGCGCCGCAGACAGCTGATCCAGGCGGGTAAGGTTTTCCAGGATCAACAGGCCGGCCGCAAGGAGGATATGATGGGAAGGGAGGCTGGCAGAGGAGACAGGGTCCACGCTGGGCCCGTCGATGCCTACGCCCCGGAACCCTAGCCCTACGATGGCGGAAGCCGTCGTAGGCGGCAGATAAGGGGCGTCTTGGAAATAGGCCTGGGAATCCCAGTTTTTCCACCAACCGGTATGGAGCAGCAAAAAAGCGTCCCGGGCTTGTTCCGGCGGGATCTCCGCCAACAGTGGAGGTTCTATGGCCCGGCCCCGGCAATCCAAAAGAAACCCCCGGCCGATCAGCCGGTCCATGGGGTACGCATCCAGCGTAGCGCCATGGGGCAGCAGATGGGCGGGGGCGTCCATATGAGTCCCGGTATGGGAGGTGAGGGTCAAGCTGGTCTCCCGGAACCCTGCCGTCTCCAAAGAAGCTGCCGGTTGCAGCACAGGGGCAGGGGTACCGGGGAACACCGGCATATCCGGCCGGATGGTATGGGTCAGATCAAAGACGCCCATCAGCGGCGGCCTCGATAGCGGTAGGCGGAAGGACGGCGACGCCGGCGGCGACGGCGATAGCGCCGGCTGGCCACCAGCTTGATCACCACCAACAGGATGAGGATCACCGCCAGGATAATGAACCAGACCAGGAAGGGGTTCCCCTTGGGTTCTTCCGCATCCACCAAGAGGGGGCTGGCGGAGGGGTCCGTCTCCACGATGCTGCCGATCTCGTTGACCGAGTCCTGGGCGATCAGATCCGCCGTATAGAGGACCTTCCCGTTGTAGCTGTATTCTACTTGGCCTACCACATCCCCCGCCTGGATGGGAGCGGTGAGGGTACCGCCGTTATAGATGGGAGTTGCGGTAATGGAGGCGGCATTGGCTTGAAGGTTTTGGATCTCATCGGAAAGGCCGCCGACCTTTGCATTGGGGTCCAGTTCAGCCCGTACGGAAACCCCGCCCGCACTTTCGCTGTCAAAAGCAGCGTTGGAGATGGGCGCGGAAAACTCTGTGATCAGGTTCAGGGAGGAAACCGGCGTGGAAGCAAACCGGGCAAACCCCCAGTCAAAGAACTTCGCAGCGTTTTCAAAACGGTATTCCGAGGGCACATCGCCTTCGATATCCCCGAAGAGCACCAGCAACAGCTCCACCCCGTCGTGCTGGGCGGAAGCCACTAGGCAGCGGCCCGCATAGGCGGTATCTCCAGTTTTGATCCCATTGGCATAGGCGTATTCCAGGTTATCCGTATCCTCTTTGGTATGGATCAGCCGGTTGGAATTTTCCAGCAGCCGGGCCGGGTTGTTATTGGTGGCGGGCACCTCAAAGGTCTCCGTGGAGACGATGTCCCGGAAGGCTTGGTTTTTCATGGCATATTGCGCCAACAGGGCCATGTCATAGGCAGTGGTATAGTGGTTTTCATCATGGAGGCCGTTGGCGTTGACAAAGTGGGTGTTCACCATGCCGATCTCCGCGGCCTTTTTATTCATCAGGTTGGCAAATTCCTCCTGGCTGCCCGCCAAATAGATGGCCAACGCGCTGGAGGCGTCGTTGCCGGATACCATCATGGTGCAGTAAAGCAGGTCGATGATGCGGATCTCCTCATCCCGGGTCAGGGCATAGGGCCGGGTTACGGACCCGCCGGTATCAAAGCCGCGGCCAATGTTGATGGTTTCGTAAAGATCATCGCACATCTCAATGGTGAGAATACAGGTCATGATCTTAGTAGTGCTGGCCGGGAATGCCTGCTCCTGGGCATTGTGCTCATATAATACGGCGCCTGTCTCCGCTTCCATCAAGCAAACATAGGGGGTGGAAATGGAGGCGGGGTCAAAGTCCGCCAAAGCGAAATTGGGGAACAGGGTAAGCAGAAAGGCTGCCGCTAACAACAACAAAATCCGACGCTTCAAAACAGTTCATCCTTTCATCAGGCTTTTGTACCCGCTCCAAGGAGGCTGGAGGGCCATTCCCGGTCCTACGTCTAATGGGCAAGGCTACGCCTGCACAGTGTCCGGTACTTGAACCATGCTGCAAGTATTTTATGAATTACGGCCACATTTTACATTTGGGATCCTTGCATCATAATAGGCAAATTCCAGCCCGGATACAAAAACCAGCAGAAATTCGACAGTAATACATATTCAACAATATGACATTATACCAAATTCCAGGGGCACTTGTACAGATGTAAGGCCTATTTTTTGTATTTGCGGGTTTCAAAAGGGGGGATATATGATATAATCAATATGTATAAACATAAAATGCGGGCATAGGCTTAAGCCCATGCCTTATGGGAGGTCAACGCCATGGCAAAACGTATTTTGCTCGTTGATGACGAGCCGCTGATCCTTAAGGGGCTAAAGTTTGCCCTGGAGCAGGACGGCTATGAAACAGAAAGCGCAGAGGATGGCGAGATCGCATTGGAAAAACTCCGCAAGGGCGGGTTCGACCTGGTGTTGCTGGACGTGATGCTGCCTAAAATGAGCGGGATCGAGGTCTGCCAGGCTGTGCGGGAAAAAAGCGACGTGCCTATCATCATGCTGACGGCAAAGGGCGAGGATATGGACAAGATCCTGGGCCTTGAGTATGGTGCGGACGATTATATGACCAAGCCGTTTAACATCCTGGAAGTCAAGGCTCGGATCAAAAGCATTCTGCGCCGGACCGGTGCAAAGTCCGAGGCGCCCCGCCTTACCTTAACGGCAGGGGATATTACCATCAACCTGGGGAATCGGAGCGTACAAGCCCACGGCCAAGCGGTGAACTTAACGGTCAAGGAATTCGACCTATTAAACCTATTTATGTCCAACCCAGGCAAGGTATACAGCCGGGATGAATTGCTGGAGACCATCTGGGGATTCGACTACATTGGCGATTTCCGCACGGTGGATGTGCATATCCGCCGCTTACGGGAGAAGATCGAAGCCGATCCCGCCAATCCCAGCCACATCATGACCAAGTGGGGGGTGGGCTATTACTTTGCGCAATAAGCTCTTTGGCTCCGTGCGGGCGCGGATGTCCGGCATCTATCTGCTGATCACCGTCTGCGCCTTGTTGTTCATCGGCCAAATGGTGGCGAATCTAATGGAGGAATTCCTGGTATCCCAACGCACCCAGACCCAAAGCCAGGAAACGGCCCGCATGGCCTTGGAAATCGGTCCGGAGCTGAACGATTACGATGGCGAGCGGCTGTTTTCCTATGTACAGGAGCGGGCCTATTCCATGAATGGCCGCATCCTGCTACTGGATATGGACGCGGTGGTCCAGGTGGATTCCGCCTCCCAGCATAATGGGTACCGCCTCCCTTACCGGGAGGTACGGGACGTGCTGGTGGGGGGTATGGAGACCTCCTACGGCTTCCATTATGTCCAGCGGGATGAAGAACAAACCGGCTTACTACCCTGGGATCAGCAGGCTATATGGACCGTATACTATTCCGCGCCCATCACAGTGGATGGTATCTATGTGGGGGCGGTACTTTATTGCGCTTCCATTCAGGATGTGGTGGACAGCATCAACGATGTTACCAGGCAGACTACCATGATCTTCGTGATCATGATGATCACCATCGTGATCCTGACCTTCCTGCTGTCTGGCTGGCTGACAAAACCGATCGTAGAGCTGACGGCAGCCATCCGGCGCATGGGAACGCAGGGCTATGGGGTGCGGGTCAAGGTGACGGGGGGCGGTGAGATCGCAGAACTGGGCCGGGCCTTCAACCGGATGAGCGAGCGGATCGAGGACCATGACCGGGTACGGGACGAGTTTATTGCCAACGCTTCCCACGAGCTAAAGACCCCCTTGGCCACCATGAAACTGCTTAGCGAGAGCATCCTTTACCAGGACGATCCAGACCCGGCCATGATGAAGGAATTCTTCAACGACGTGAACCATGAGATCGACCGGCTATCCCGTATCGTAACGGAGCTGCTCCGCCTGGTGCAGGAGGATACCGGGGTGCAGGCCCTTACGCTAGAGCCGGTACGGTTGGACCAGCTGACGGAAACGGTATGCAAGCGGCTACAGCCCTTGGCTGCAGATAAACGCATCGATCTTTCCGTGGAAACGGTTCCTGTTACCATCCAGGCAGATCCCAGCCGCATGGAACAGGTGGTGATCAACCTGGTGGAGAACGGGCTAAAATACACGGATGCTGGGAGCGTAAAGGCCCGGGTGTTCATAGAGGATAACGAGGCGGTATTCCAGGTGGTGGATACGGGCATCGGCATTCCTGAAAACGCGGTGGACCACCTATTTGAGCGGTTTTACCGGGTGGATAAGGCCCGGTCCAGAGGCACGGGGGGTACGGGCCTGGGCTTGGCCATCGTAGAAAAGATCGTGGCGCTACACAATGGTTACATCCAAGTCAGCAGCCAGCTTGGCCAGGGCAGTACCTTTACCGTACGGCTGCCTTTGAAAGGAGAGAGCCTATGAAGCAACGGGGTTTTTTACGGGCGGTGGCCCTGCTCTTGGCCGGTTGCTGTCTTCTCCTTGCAGGCTGCACCAGCCGGATCATCCAGGAAGACCGGCTCCAAGATAATTTGCCGGTGCTAGACCCAGAGGACGGGGTGGCAAGGGATATCAGCGTGGTGTTGTATTACCGGCTTACTGGGGAAGCCTATTTGGTGCCGGTGACCCGGAATATATCCGTGCGGGCCAACGAGCGCACCGAGACCGCCATGATCCGCACCTTATTGGAAGGGGTGCCCCAACAATCCCTTTCCGGGAACGTGAGCGCCACCTTCCCAGAAGGCACCAAACTGGTGGATGTGAGCCGGGATAGCGGCATCCTATATGTAACCCTGTCCCGGGAGTTTTTGGATACCTCCAATGTGGAAGCTGTGCGGCAGGCTACCAGCTCCTACGGGAATACCCCGGAGGGGCAGCAGCGGGCTCAGCAAGCCATTCAACTCGCCACAGAGGAAATGTACCTGATGCGGCGGATGGGGGTATACTCCCTGGTAAACACCCTATGCGAATATAGCCGGGAGCAGATCCGGGTGCAGATCCTGGTGGATGTGGACGGCAGCGGGGAAGGGGAGCGCCTCCCCCTAGAAGAAATGGGATTGGACCCTTGGGAAAAGGGCAGCGATTTAATTGAACCCCTGGAATATGAAGCGGACGCGGTGGTGACTCCGGAGCGGATCGTAAGCTGCATGCTTTCCAGAATGGTCAGCGGGGAATATGAGATGGCCTATGTGCTGTTTATGGAAGCTCCGGTGGCAGGCGTGACCAAACCCACTTATGCCAATTTTGAAAGCGAAATACTGGGCCTGGGGAACGTAACGGGGTTTGAGATCCTCTCCTCCCAAGAGCAGAAGGATGGCTCATATAGCGTATGGGTCAATCTGGATTTCCGCACGGCGGCAGGGGAACAGTGCCGGATTCAGGATGCCCAGATCACCCTGCGCAAAGAGGGAGACCTTTATAAGATCGGCTATGGTTCCTTTAAGAGCATACTGGAGGGCGCGGCATGAAGATGAACAAACCAGTCATTCGCTCTGGCCTGGCCCTATGGTTGCTGGTGGCGCTGCTTTTGGGAGGTTGTACTGCAAAGGGGGAACCCGTACCTCCCATGGAGGTGAGCCAGGATATGCCGCCCACCCTGGAAGAAGGGGTGGCCCGGGAGGGCAGCTTTGAAGCGAAGTTATACTTTTTATCCGAGGACGGGCTGCGGCTGGTGCCGGAGACCCGGCAGATCACCTATACCGGCAACATCAGCCGGGCCCAGGCGGTGATCGAGGCGCTGACCCAAGGCCCCAGCAGCGATGTGCTGCGGCCATGCTTGCCGGGGAACTATACCCTGGAGCGGGTGGAGCTTTCCAGCGATGCCTGCAACGTATATCTTTTGTCCTCCTCCCTGCCTGCCTTTGCGGATTGGCTGGCGGCCCGGGCGGCGGTGGCGGCTACCATTTACGATGCGGAAGGCATTGGGTCCGTGAACCTATACCTGAATGGCGTGGAGCCAGGCTATGAGGGCCGTCCCTTGGGGGCCTTGGCGCCTATCAGCGAACAATTGGGCACCTACATTGCCAACATGGAACAGGAGTTCCGGGCGCTGACCCAGCAGACGGGCACGGAAGCAGGCAGCTATGAGACCCGGACGGCGACCCTATACTTTACGGACCTGGAAGGGGAACTGCTCATCGCCCGCAACAGCACGGTGAACTATGATAGCAGCGATACCCGGGCGGATATAGCAGGGCTGCTGGTAAGCAAACTACTGGATGGGGACGCCAGCTTGGAACCGGTTGTGCCGGCGGACTTGACCTTTGCGGAACAGCCGCAGTCCGCCTTTTCGGAGGACTTCCTTGCTTGGCTTCGGCCGGAGGCCCAGGAGGAGGAAGCGGAGGAGGGGGATGTACCCCATCCGGTGGACCCCTTCTATGAGCAGGAGCGGGAAAAGTATGAAGAGCAGATCATTTCCTTGTGGTTTAAGGAACCCACCTACGCCTATGATGAAATGATCCTGGCCGGCGCGTTGACCATGACCATTACCGGATATCTCCCCAATACGGAAGGGGTGGCCATCTACATGCAGCAGACCGATGGCTCCTACCGGAATCTAGACCCGGAAGGGCTATATTTCACCCGGGAGGATTTTTCGGATATGGTGGGCGTAAACGTATATCTCCCCTATCCGGATGCGGAAGGCAGCGTGCTGCACCGGGTATCCAGGGCGGTATCCAGCTTGCGGGCCTACGATCCGGAGGCGCGGTTGGCAGAACTATTCAAAGGCCCGGCAGATCCTGGGGTAATGTATCCCTTGTTCACCCAAGAGGATGTGGAGAGCGTATATGTGACAGGGGATCTGGCGGTGGTGAACTGGAAAGCAGGCTTTACAGAGAAGCTGCAAGCCCTGCTGGAATATGAGGATTTCGTGGTGCCGGCAGACCGGCGGGAACAGCTGTTTATCTATAGCGTGGTGAACGCGCTTACGGAGATCCAGGGCATTTACCGGGTATGGATGCTGGAGGATGGAAACAAGCTGGGCACCGTTGGGGCGCTGTATCTGGGGAACGCATTGCTGCGAAATCCGGGGATTATGATCGATGAGTAAGAAACGGATCGTGCTGGGTATGTCCGGGGGCGTAGACTCCTCGGTTGCGGCCCTGCTCTTAAAGGAGCAGGGCTATGACGTGATCGCGGTTTTCATGAAAAACTGGGAAGAAGAGGGAGAAGACGGCGCTTGTACCGCTGCGGCGGACTATGAGGACGTGCGCCGGGTATCCGACGCTATCGGCATCCCTTATTATACGGTAAACTTTGCCAAGGAATATTGGGAGCGGGTATTTTCCTATTTTTTGGAAGAATACCGCCAGGGCCGTACCCCCAATCCAGACGTATTATGCAATTGCGAGATCAAATTCCGGGCCTTTTTGGATTTTGCCATGGGCCTGGAGGCGGACGCCCTGGCCACCGGGCATTACGCTAGGCTATCCCATGGGCCGGAGGGGGTCAGCCTTCTGCGGGCTGTGGACGGGGGGAAGGACCAGACCTATTTTCTGGCTGGGCTCACCCAGGGGCAGCTGGAACGGGCCGTGTTCCCCATCGGCGATCTTCCCAAGGGGGAGGTCCGGCGGCTGGCGGCGGAGGCCGGGCTTTGCACGGCTCAGAAAAAGGATTCCACCGGCATCTGCTTTATCGGGGAGCGGAATTTCAAGCGGTTCCTGATGGAGTTCCTTCCCGCCCAGCCGGGGGACATGGTGGACCTTACAGGCCGGGTGGTGGGCCGCCACGACGGGCTGATGTATTACACATTGGGGCAGCGCCGGGGCCTGGGGATCGGCGGTATGGCGGCGGGCACCGGGGAAAGCTGGTTCGTCATCGGCAAGGATATGGCGCGGAACCTGCTGATCGTACAGCAAGGGGAGCGGGAAGAGCTGTTTTCCACGGGGCTTTATGCAAACAAGGTGCAGTTCATCGCCGGGACGCCGCCTGGAGGACGCTTTGCCTGCACGGCGAAATTCCGCTATCGGCAAAGCGACCAGCCGGTTCGGGTCCAAATGGAGGGGGATGGCTGCTGGGTGGATTTTGAACAGCCCCAACGGGCGGTAACCCCGGGACAATGGGTGGTGTTTTACGATGGGGAAGTCTGCCTGGGAGGCGGGCCCATCGATGAGACCCGGCCCTTAAAACCCATTCGCCTGGGAGGAGAAGGATGATGGAAAAACCTGGTTGCATCAAGGAAAAACGGGATGCGGGTTATCGAAAAAGCCTGCTCCAGATCCATATAGCGGTGTTCTTTCTGGGCCTTTCCGCCCTGGCGGGGAAGTGGAGCAGCCAGAACGCCCTGGTGCTTACCTTCGCCCGGGTGTGGATCTCCTCCCCGGCCTTACTGCTCTATCTCCTGCTGCGGCGGTTCCCTCTGCGCCTCCATTGTCGCCGGGATTATGGGGCTATGGCCCTGCTGGGGGCTTTGTGGGCGGCCCATTGGGTCACCTTTCTCCATTCCGCCCAGGCGGCTACGGTGGCCATTGCCACCATTACCTTTTCCACCTATCCGGTGTTCGTTACCTTCTTTGAGCCCTGGCTCTTCCGGGAACGGCTTCGGCCCAGCGCCGTGATCCAGGCGCTGATCATGCTGGCCGGCGCGGCGGTGCTGGTGCCCTGGGGGGACCAGCAGGGCGACCTGCTGCCGGGCTTCCTGTGGGGCATGGTGGCCAGCGTGCTTCATGCCGCCATCGTGCTCATCAACCGGCGCATGGTGAAGGATTACCCGGGGGAGCTGGTGGCCTTCTATTCCCAAAGCGCGGCGGCTATTTTGCTGCTGCCGGCGGGGTTGATCCTAAAGCCGGTGCTGACGCCCCTGGATTGGGCGGCGGTGTTGGTGCTGGGCCTAGGGTGCAGCGCCCTGGCCCAAGCCCTGGTGGGTTGCGGCCTCAAACGGGTAAAAGCCCAGACGCTATCTTTGATTGGCGGCTTGGAAAGCGTGTATGGTATTTTGTTGGCCGCGATCCTGCTGGGGCAGCCGCCCACCCTGCGGGAAGTGATCGGGGGCACGGTGGTGTTGGGGGTGTCCTTATACGCTACCTTGAAGAAGGGAGCACAGCAAAGCCAGATCGAGGCAGCTTGAGCATAAAAGAGGCCTGTCCGGCCACCGAGAATGGGGCGTGGACAGGCCTCTTTTGCGGTAAATCAGCGGGCCAGCAAGGCATGGAACAAAGGAGAGACCTGCTGGGGATCGCCGCTGGTGTAAAAGGAAACGGAGGCATTGCCGGAGGGGTTACAAATACCGTGCTCTTCCAGGACCCTGGCCAGCTGGCGAACGGTGCCTTCGTTGCCGTCATAGAGCCGGCAGGGACCTGTAAGATGCCGGCGGGCTGCCCGGCGGAAGGCTCCGGGGATAAACACATAGTGGGTGCAACCCAGCACGATGCCGTCGGTGTTAAGGCCTTCATAAGGAGCTAGGTATTGGTCGAATAGGTCGTCGAAATCCGCATCCCCAAAGCGGCCGGCTTCCACCCGGTCTACGATGCCGGGACAGGGGATGTTGATCACGCGATTGGGGTCCGGCATACGGGCCTGCAGGGCCAGGTATCGTTCCAGCCGGGTGGTGGCCAAGGTGGCCATCATAAGCACCTTTCCGTTGCCGGGGGCCATACAGGCGGGCCGGATGGCCGGCTCCACGCTGACCACGGGCACGTTTAATTCCTGGCGAATGGCGTCGATGCAGTTGGCTGTGGCGGTATTGCAGGCCACCAGGATGGCCTTGCAGCCCATGTCCACCAGCTTGTGAATGCAGGCTAAGGTGAGGGCAGTGATCTCGGCTTCCGGGCGGTCCCCGTAGGGAGCGTGGGCGTTATCGCCATAATAAATATAGTTTTCAGTGGGCAACAGGCGCAAAGCCTCCCGTAAAACGCTGGCCCCGCCCAGCCCGCTGTCAAAAACGCCAATGGGCGCGTGAATAGAACGCATACGATTAAAAATCTCCTTGGGGTTATTATAACCCCGCGCTATGGAAGTTGCAAATACAGAAAAACACCTCTTCGTCCCGCTTATGCTAGGCTGCGACGAAAAGCAGCAAAATTTTTTGAAAAAAGGGTTGACTTTCGGGGGCGGGCTTGGTATTATATACAAGCTGCCTCGCGCGGGAGCGCGGGGGGAAACGGCGCGGCACCTTGAAAACTATATAGTGCAGACGAACAAGAAACGCAATGAAATTTGAGGACAAGACCGGCAGCGATCTGTAAGGATCGCGACGGCAAGTCGGACAATGAAGACGAGCCAGAAAAAAGGAAAGAGCGAAGCTACGAAGCTTCGATCAGGATTTTAACTCAAGAGTTTGATCCTGGCTCAGGACGAACGCTGGCGGCGTGCCTAACA
>ERZ779894.4068-NODE-4068-length-10533-cov-8.861138_pt1 | contig 10533 bp, 10 predicted proteins | sample MGYA00511587_ERZ779894 | MGnify/ENA primary metagenome ERZ779894 (study PRJEB29588, sample SAMEA2160490) | human gut metagenome | biome: human gut; feature: human-associated habitat; material: faeces | place: Denmark | collected 2008/2010 ... | reverse complement strand
CGTGTGTAGGGGCGACCATTGGTCGCCCGCCAACTTACCGCAGCAACGCATTTTCTTGGATAGTTTTCTTACAAGGCAAACGGGTGCGGGCGAGCAATGCTCGCCCCTACAAGAGTTTTTCGACAGTCTGAAAATGTGAATCGCTCCATGGGGAGTGGTTCACATTTTGTATATTATTCAGGCAGTTGAATCTCCGGCATCAGCTCATCGGAGACGACTTGCAGCATTTCCTCCAATTTAGCCAGGTCATCGGGACTGAAGCGCTGTTTAGCGCGCTCCATGACAAGGTGCAAGTAGGAATAGCTGATGTTATAGTAATCAATGTACTTTTGGGTCGGGCGCAGGCGGTATTCCCGCTTGTCGATGGTGGATTGGATGCGCTCCACATAGCCTTTTTTGACCAGCGAGTTGATCTTATAGGCGGCGTTGGGGGTAGAAAGATTCATCATGTGGCTAAACTGCGCAATTGTAGGTTCGCCCAATGCCATAATGACTTCCATGCAGAAAGATTCTACCGTCGTCAGCGTGGCCTCGCGATCCTCGAATCGACTGAAGATCTGCTTATAGAAGTGCAGTTTGAATTTGGTATATACCCGTCCGAATGTCTGGTCCAGCATAGCGAGAATCCCCCTGTAGGTTAGTGGATTTATTATAGCACATTCCGCCATGTAAAACCAGCCCTCAGGCATCCGTGAGAACAAACGTCAGCTCGGCGTTGGCCGCGCGCACGCCGTCCACCCATGCGGTGGCCTTACCGATGCCTACCGGGCCATGCTGTTCTATCAGCTCACATTCCAATATCAGCACATCGCCGGGTATGACCTGCCGACGGAAACGGGCGTTTTTTACGCCGCCGAACAGGGCGAGCTTTCCACGGTTTTCCGGCAGGCTTAACGCGGCTACCGCCCCGGTCTGGGCCAGCGCTTCCAGAATCAGCACACCGGGCATAACGGGGTGTCCCGGAAAGTGCCCCTCAAAATACGGCTCCGTGCGGGTCACGCATTTGACGCCCCGCGCCCATTGGCCGGGGGTGTAGTCCAGGATCTTATCCACCAAAGCAAACGGGTAACGGTGCGGCAGGATCTCTTCGATCTCTGCCGCGCTCATGGCTCGGGACGGCTCATTTGGCGTATAGTTCATCCTCATCCCTCCCAGCGTTTGAATACCACGCAGGCGTTATGGCCGCCAAAGCCCAGACTATCGCTCATGGCATACTCCACCTGCGCCGCGCGTCCATGGTTGGGGATATAGTCCAGATCCAGCTCCGGGTCCGGCTCCTGCAAATTGACGGTGGCGGGCAAAAAGGCATCGTGCAGAGCCAGCGCGGTAAATACGCCCTCTACCCCGCCTGCACCGCCCAGCAGATGGCCGGTCATCGACTTGGTAGAAGACACGGCCAGCTTGTACGCATGGCCGCCGAACACCGTTTTGATGGCAGTTGTCTCGCAGCTGTCATTCAGGTGGGTGGACGTCCCGTGGGCGTTGATGTAGCCGATCTGTTCAGGCACTACCCCGCCGTCGGCCAGCGCCAGCCGCATACAGGCCGCACCGCCTGCGCCGCCCGGTGCCGGGGCGGTAAAGTGGTAGGCGTCGCAGTTAGCGCCATAGCCCACGACCTCGGCATAAATTTTGGCACCGCGCGCTTTGGCGGCCTCGAGTTCTTCCAGCAGCAGTACGCCGCTGCCCTCGCCCATCACAAAGCCGCTGCGGCGGGCGTCAAAAGGGATCGAGGCCCGGGCCGGGTCGTCCGCTGTGCAAAGGGCTTTCATGCTGGCAAAGCCGCCCACGCCCAGCGGGCTGATGCAGCTTTCGCTGCCGCCGCAGAGCATGCGGTCCTCGTATCCATCGCGGATACGGTGGAACGCATCGCCGATTGCATTGGTGCCGCCCGCACAGGCGGTGGTGGGGCAGCTGCACATGCCCTGCAAGCCAAAACGGATGGCGATCTGCCCCGCCGCCATATTGCCAATGGACATGGGGACAAAATAGGGGCTGACCTTTTCAAAGCCACGCTGCTGACCGCGGGTGTGTTCTTCCTCGATGGTGGGCAGGCCGCCGATGCCGCTGGAAAGGATCACGCCAAACCGCGTATGGTCGATTTCTTCCAGCGCAAGGCCACTGTCGCGGACGGCTTCGTCGGCGGCGGCCACGGCAAACTGGGTAAAGCGTGCCATTTTGCGGGCTTCGCGCTTGTCGATGCGCGCGGCGGGGTCAAAGTCCTTGACCTCTGCGGCCAGCTTTACTTTAAAATCAGCCGTATCAAAAGCCGTGATCGGTCCTACTGCGCAGCGGCCAGCCTTAATGTTCGCCCAGCTTTCTGCCACCGTATTGCCGGTAGGATTTACCGTGCCAAGGCCGGTAATAACGACCCGGCGTCTCTTTTTTGTGTCCATTGCACACCTCACATTCCCATTCCGCCGTCAACGCAAAGGACCTGCCCGGTAATATACCCGGCCTGCTCCCCTGCTAGAAAAGCCACCGCCGCCGCAACATCCTCGGCATGGCCGATTTTGCCTGCCGGGATGGCCGCTTGTGCTGCGGCACGGGCCGGTTCTGACAGCACGGCGGTCATATCTGTTGCAATAAAACCGGGAGCCACAACGTTGGCGGTGATATTGCGGGCAGCATACTCTTTGGCAGCGCTTTTCGTCAGACCGATCAGCCCCGCCTTGCTGGCTGCGTAGTTGGCCTGACCCGCGTTGCCGTGCAGACCGACAACACTGCTGACGCTGATGATGCGCCCATACCGCTGGTGCATCATAAAGCGGCAGGCCGCTTTGGTGCAGAAAAACGCCCCCTTCAGGTTGGTGGCAAGCACATTGTCAAAATCAGCTTCGGTCATCCGCAGAAGCAATTTGTCGGCGGTAATGCCCGCGTTGTTGACCAGCACATCGATCCGCCCAAAAGCGGCAACGGTATCTTCTACCAGTTTCTGACATGCTTCGGGGCTGCGCACGTCCGCCTGCAGCGTGACAGCCTGCACGCCAAGGGCGCGGCAGGCTGCGGCTGTTTCCTCGGCAGCGGCAGCGCTGCCGGCATAGTTGACGGCAATGTTCATGCCGTTTTCGGCCAAAGCCCGGCAAATGGCACGGCCAATGCCTTTGGCCCCGCCCGTAACCAGAGCGGCACGGCGCAAGTTTTCGGTTTGCGGCATGGTCAGGCTCCTTTCATGGTGCGCAGCAGCTGTTGCAGCTGCGCGGCAGTTTCCACCGGATAGCACGAGATAGCACTTCCCACCGTCTTTTTGACAAACCCGGTCAACGCCCTGCCGGGACCGATCTCAATGGCGGCGTCCACGCCCAATTCTGCCAGACGGCGGACGGTCACCTCCCAACGCACGCCGGACTGCACCTGTTTTTCCAGCAGCGCGGCAATGGTGTCGGTTTCCTCCATCTCGTGTCCCAGGCAGTTGAACAGCACAGGGAACTGCATCGGCGCAAAGCGGACAGCCTTACATTTTTCCCGCAGTGCATCCCCCGCCGGGTGCATCAATGAGGTATGGAACGGGCCGCTGACATTCAGCGGCAGGCAGCGCCGTGCCCCGGCAGCAAGTGCCAACTCGGCAGCCTTATCGACAGCGGCCTTGTCACCGCCAATGACCAGCTGGCCGGGGCAGTTGTAGTTGCAGATCTGCACAACACCTTCGTCGGCGGCTGCATTGCAGCATGCCTGCAAGGGGGCTTCGTCCAGCCCCAAAACGGCTGTCATCCCGCAGGTGCGCCCCGCCGCAGCCGCAGCCATTGCCTTACCGCGGAAAGCGGTTAAAGCGACTGCGGTCTGCACATCGAACACCCCCGCACAGGCCAGGGCGGAATACTCTCCCAGCGACAGCCCTGCCGCATAATCCGGTGTGACACCTGCCTCCCGCAGTACGGCAGTAAGGCCAGCGGCAAACGCCGTCATGCAGGGCTGGGTGTATTGGGTCTCGCTCAATACACCGGCTGCGTCGGTAAAGCAGACTTCTTTCAAATCAAAATCCACCGCCGCGTCGGCTTCGTCAAAAGCAGCGCGGAAAGCCGGGAAAGTCTCGTAAAGATCCCGGCCCATACCGGCGTGCTGGCTTCCCTGCCCGGCGTATAAAAATGCTAGTTTCATAAGGTGATCTCCTTGTACACCCCGGCGATGCAGTCTTTGGCTTCGCTTACCATCGCGGCAAAAATTTCTTCCACCGGGCGGACTTCGTGCAGCAGCCCTGCGGCCTGTCCGGCCATCAGGCTGCCATTCTCGGTGTCACCGTCAAACACAGCCTTGCGCAGACTGCCTAAAGTAAAGCGTTCCAGCGCCATTTTATCAGCCCCGGCCTTTTCCTGGCGGACATACTCGCGGCTCATGCGGTTTTTCAGTACACGCACAGGGGTGCCGCCGATGCGCCCGGTCACGATGGTATCACTGTCGCGGGCTTTTAACAGGGCGGCTTTATAGTTTTCATGGATGGGGCACTCGGTGCTCGCCAGCAGACAGGTACCGACCTGCACACCGCACGCCCCCAATGCCAGCGCAGCAGCCAGCCCTCGTCCATCGGCAATGCCGCCCGCAGCGATGACCGGCACATGGACGGCATCGACGACCTGCGGGACAAGTGCCATCGTGGTCATCTCGCCCACATGGCCGCCGCTCTCGGTACCTTCGGCAATAACGGCGTCAATGCCGAGCGGTTCCAGATGTTTGGCCAAAATGGCTGCCGCCACCACGGGGATGACCGTGATACCGGCTGCTTTCCACGCGGCCATGTACTTTCCCGGATTTCCCGCCCCGGTGGTGACGAGCTTTACGCCCTCCTCCACCACGATTTTGGCAAATTCATCCGCCTGCGGGTGCATCAGCATGATGTTCACGCCAAAGGGCTTGTCGGTCAGTGCGCGGCAGCGGCGGATGTTTTCCCGCAGGGAGTCCGCGTCCATGCCGCCGGAGCCGATCAGCCCCAGCGCCCCGGCGTTGGAACAGGCAGCGGCAAACTCACCCGTGGCAATATTGGCCATGCCGCCCTGTATAATGGGATATTTTGTACCTAAAATTTCATTGAGCAGCTTCATTTTCTACCCTCATACGTCAGCAGCATCCCGCCCCATGTCAGCCCGCCGCCAAAGCCGATGCAGGCCAGCGTCTGGCCGGGTCGCAGCAGATCACTTTCCGCCATTTCGTGCAGGGCAATCGGGATGCTGGCAGCACTGGTGTTGCCGTGACGGCTTATGTTTTTGTAAAACTTTGACGGTTCTGCGTGTAAACTTTTGACGCAATGGTCAATTATGCGGCTGTTGGCCTGGTGGCAGACTACCCAGTCCAGATCAGACAATGTCTTTTGGCTGCGGTCCAGCACGGCTTGCAGACAGCGCGGTATAGCCTCCACGGCAAAGCGGAAAACCGCCTTGCCGTCCATCGTGATCGGCGCGGTATCGCAGGCCGCAGGGCCGCCCGCGCGGATCGCTTCACTGCCCCGTGCGCCTAATGTTACGGCGAACGGGGCATTTTCGGCCAGCTCAAAAACAGCCGCACCCGCGCCGTCGCCAAACAATACACAGGTCGTGCGGTCAGTCGGGTCCACCATGCGGGAGAGTGCCTCGCAGCCAATGACCAGCGCATACCGCCCGCCCAGCGTGCTCAGGAGCCCGTGGGCCGCGGCGGCGGCATAAATAAAGCCAGAACAGGCCGCATTTACATCAAAGGCAGGCCGGTTTTCCGGCAGACCCAAGGCAGCCTGTACGCGGCAGGCAATGCTTGGGGTAGCCGTCGGGGCCGAGAGCGTTGCCACAACACAGCAGGCAATGTCGTTTGCCGCCAGACCGCTGCGGGTCAGGGCCTGACGGGCGGCGGTGACAGCCAGCGTGGCGGCATCCTCGTTTTCGGTGCAGTAATAGCGCTGGCAGATGCCGGTGCGGGTCGTGATCCATTCGTCGCTGGTGTCCACCTGTCGGCGCAAGTCCTCGTTCGTCACTACACGGCCGGGCAATGCCCCACCGGTAGCCAGCAGCTGTAAGCCTTTCATGCGCCCCTCATTTCTCCGATGCGGCGGTATTTTTTGTAGCGCTGGTCTGCCAACGCTTTGCCGCTCATCTTGCATAAAGCGGCAAGGTGCGCCGCAATGGCAGTGTCCAACCGGCTGAAAAGCAGCTGCCGTCCACGCTGTGCGCCGCCCAGCGGTTCGGGGATGACTTCTTCCACAATGCCATCTGCGTACAGGTCCTGTGCCGTCAGCTTCATCATGGTGCAGGCCTCGCCGCTGCGGGAAGCATCTTTCCACAGAATACTGGCAAACCCCTCGGGGCTGAGCACTGAGTACACGGCATTTTCCAGCATCAGAATGTGGTTGGCAACGCCCAGACCCAGCGCGCCGCCGCTGGACCCCTCGCCTGTGACAATGGCCAGCACCGGGACGGTCAGGCCGCTCATCTCCATCAGGTTGCGGGCAATGGCTTCCCCTTGGCCGCGTTCTTCCGCATCCTTGCCGGGGTAAGCACCGGGAGTGTCAATAAAAGTGATGATGGGACGGTGAAATTTTTCCGCCTGTTTCATCACGCGCAGGGCCTTGCGGTAGCCCTCCGGTCCCGGCATGCCAAAGTTGCAGCGCAGATTTTCTTCCAGCGTAGTTCCTTTACGGTGCCCCAAAACGGTAACGGGCATCCCGTGGAACCGTGCGATCCCGCATAAAATGGCCGCATCCTCTTTGCATTGTCGGTCACCGCACTGCTCAAAAAAGTCGGTAAACAAATTGTCGATCATTTCGGTTATATGCGGGCGGTCAGGGCGGCGGGCCAGAAAAACGCGGTCCGCCGGCGTCAGCGAGGTGCAGCGCTGTAAAAGCGTGTTTTCCTCTGCGGAAAGCTCAGCCAGTTCAGCCGCATGGGTGGTCGTGCTCGCCATTTCGGCGTCATCGGCACGGCTGCACAGCGCGTCGATCTGCGCGTCCAGCGGTTCCAACTGCTGCAAAACTTCTTTGATCATCTGCGCTTCCTCCCCTGCGTGTGGAGCTGCAAGATCCGCGTTAAGACCTCTTTTAACTCGGTGCGCGGTACGACCTGATCCACAAAACCGTGTTCCAGCTGGAACTCGCTGCGCTGGAACCCGGCGCGCAGTTTTTCACCGATGGTCTGTTCAATGACGCGCGGCCCGGCAAAGCCGATGAGTGCCCCCGGTTCGGCGAGCGTAATATCACCCAGACTGGCAAAACTGGCCGTGACTCCGCCTGTGGTGGGGTGGGTCAGCACGCTGATGTACAACCCGCCGCTGCGGTTGAACCGTTCCAGCGCGGCGCTGGTTTTGGCCATCTGCATCAGGCTGAAAATGCCCTCCTGCATCCGTGCGCCGCCACTGGCAGAAAAAATAATGAGCGGCAGGTGCTTGTCGGCAGCGTACTCAATCGCACGTGTGATTTTTTCACCAACAGCGGTGCTCATGCTGCCCATAAAAAAGCGGCTGTCCAGCACAGCGACCACCGCCTGCACGCCGCCGATCCTGCCGATTGCTGTAACGGCGGCTTCTTTCAGGCCGGTCTTGACCGAAGCAGCGGCCAGCTTTTCCTGATAATCGGGAAAATGCAGCACATCATTGGGCGCAATGTCCGGGTTCAGCTCTTTAAAAGTTCCGTGGTCCAGAACCGTGCTGAGCCGATAATAGGCGCCGATTGCCAAATGCACCCCGCAGTTGGGGCAGACATACTGGCTCTTGACCCAAACCTGCCGCGTGGCACGGCGGCCGCATTTTTTGCACTCGACAAATTGCGGCGGCACCCAGTTGGGCGCAGCCGTACCGGCATCGCGGCGGGCTTTCATCTGAAAGCTGCGCTCCTGCGGGCTGGTCGGGAACAGCTTTTCAATGGCACTCATCCTGCAATACCCTTTAGGCTGCCCGCGCAGCCAGATAGTTGAAGATGTCGCCCACGGTTTTTAGCGTCCCCAGATCCTCGTCGGCAATCGTAACGCCGAACTTGTCCTCAAACGCCATGTTCAGCTCTACCGCATCCAGGCTGTCCGCCTGCAGGTCGTCGGTCAGGCTGGCATCCATTGTGACCTTATCAGCATCGCAGTTCAGGGTGTCAACAAATACTTCTTTTACTTCTTCAAAGCTCATACTACGTACCTCACATAATTTAACTAAATAAATTGACGTAATTGTCAATGAGGTCATTATACCACGTTTGTTTTGAATGTCAATATTATTAGGTAAAAATATTTATCTAATTGAATTGCCGTTTTTCCCCTCTTCCGGTATTATAAAAGGAAAGCACACAAATTATCCCCCTGCAGGGGCAGCCCTTGCTGACTGCGATTTGACCGCTGCTGCATATCTTCCCTGTGAAATATCCGATCACCTTTAAATGGTTTTATTTACTTTCTCTTTTACTCTCCCAGATTATTTTCTATTCTGCAACATATTTCGCTCTAATGTGCTATACTTATAATATCCAATAATGATGGAGGAACTTCTATGAAACGCAGCAGCATCCGACTCCAATACAATGCCCCCGTCACACTGACCTTTTTCTTTTTGTCCCTCGCCTCTCTGGTATTGGGCTACTTAACAAATAACTGGACAACCTCGCACCTGTTTAGTGTGTATCGCTCGTCGATGACGGATCCGCTATTCTATGTCCGGTTGTTCGGTCATGTCCTTGGCCACGGCGGTTGGAATCACTTTATAAACAATATGCTCCTCTTCCTTGTTGTCGCTCCCCCTTTGGAAGAACGATATGGAAGCCGAACACTTCTAAGCGGTATCCTTATGACCGCGCTGGTATCCGGCATATTGCAGTGTGTGCTGTTCCCCACTTCTGCATTGCTTGGTGCATCCGGTATCGTATTCATGCTCATCATGCTCTCCAGTTTGGCCGGCAGTAAGAATGGAGGTGTCCCTATCACCTTCCTCTTGGTTGGCGTGCTGTACTTAAGCCAGCAGGTATACAGTATCCTCTTTATACAAGATAATGTAGCTAACTTTATGCACATTGTCGGTGGTATTTGCGGTACAGCTTTTGGTTTTGCCGTCCGGAAGAGATAACGAATGATTGGAAAGAGAATCTGATTTATGATGAGTAAGCACATTTTTCAGAAAGAACCTGTCCTGAGCATTGCCACTTGTTTGGCGATCATTTCCACTTTCTTTGTCCCCCCGGACGCAGAATACCTCGGATATATCGATTTCCGTACTCTTGCAATCCTGTTTTCGCTGATGACAGTCATGGCCGGACTGAGAGGGCAAGGCGTATTTGATAGACTCGGCCATGCCCTCCTATCTCATACCCGCACCACTTTGCAGCTAACAATTGTTCTTGTTGGCCTATGCTTCTTCAGCAGTATGCTGATAACAAACGATGTATCGCTGCTGACATTCGTGCCATTTACGTTTGTCGTTCTGAATAGTTTGAACGCATCTGTTCGCAGCAAACTGCTCCTCCCTATCGTCTGTATGCAGACGATAGCTGCCAACCTTGGCAGTATGCTTACACCACTGGGCAATCCCCAAAACCTGTATTTGTATGGCAAGAGCGGGATGGATATGAGCTCTTTTGTTCTGTTGATGCTCCCCTATTCCATCATATCATTAGTGCTTATTGCTATATGGGCAGTATGGCTATGCCGTGAAGGTTCCGACATTGTTGTAACTCATTCTGCGGTAAACTCAGAACCCGACAAGAAACTCATTGCGTTGTACGGTATTCTGTTTGTCGCCTGTTTATTGGTTGTATTGCGTGTTCTCCCATACGGTGTTGCATTCGCCGCTATCTTGGTGTGCACCTTCTTTGCTGACCGCCCCACTCTTGGCCGCGTAGACTATTCTCTGATTCTTACCTTTGTAGCACTGTTCATTTTCATCGGGAACTTAGGTCGGATGGAAGCGTTCTCTGGATGGTTGCAGAATATTCTGGCCGGCCATGAGGTTTTCGTATCCGTTCTGGCCTCTCAAGTGACCAGTAATGTGCCTGCTGCCATCCTGCTTTCTGGATTTACCGATAATTTCCGTGCGCTGATTATTGGCACAAACCTTGGTGGCCTTGGCACATTGATTGCATCCATGGCAAGTCTAATTTCTTATCGACAGATTGCAAATGAAGTACCTGCTGAAAAAGGGCACTATTTTGCGATGTTTACTATTTCCAATGTAGTGTTTCTGGCCATTCTGATGGGCGCTTGGGCCCTGACCTGATATTTCCGTAATTTTAATTTACAAAGTGCAAGCTCTTTACAAACAAAAAGACCCGCAGCAGCAGGATACTAAAGCACCATTCCCGTGTCCAACTATATCCGCCCGCACCTTTCTGCAAAATTCAGGCAGGAAGCCGGAGAAACGCTGACGGATTTTATAGGGAAACAAAAAACGGAGGAGGCAAAACGCCTCCTCCGCGCCAAAATTTTCGGTTGTAGGGAAACACCGGGGGTAGAAAGTGTATTACTGCCATCCTCTTGCCGCAGGGTCGAGCATCTCGGCGGCGGAATACACCAGCGCGTTGCAGATGGCGGCAGCCACGTTGCTGCCGCCCTTGCGGCCCATGGCGGCGATGGCGGGCACGCCGTACTGCGTGCAAACCGCAAACAGCCGCTC
>ERZ779894.4063-NODE-4063-length-10553-cov-4.082301_pt1 | contig 10553 bp, 10 predicted proteins | sample MGYA00511587_ERZ779894 | MGnify/ENA primary metagenome ERZ779894 (study PRJEB29588, sample SAMEA2160490) | human gut metagenome | biome: human gut; feature: human-associated habitat; material: faeces | place: Denmark | collected 2008/2010 ... | reverse complement strand
CTATTCTTGTTGTTGCAAATATTGCAAAGGCTTTAGGTGTTTCCTTAAATGATATTCTGCCAATATAATAAAGTTTTTAGTGTATAATTATTTTATGAAAAATTTGATTGATAAAGCGAGTGAATGCCACAAGCTTTCAAAACCTGAAATTACGGCGATTTTGAGAGATAACTCTGTAGACGAATATCTTTTCCGCGCCGCTGACGAGGTTCGGAGAAAATATATCGGTGATGAGGTTTATCTGAGAGCATTGGTTGAGTTTTCAAATATTTGCCGCTGTAATTGTTTTTACTGCGGTCTTCGCGCAGCAAATAAAAACGTTGAACGCTACCGTCTAACCGGAGAAGAAATTTTGAATTGCGCAAAACACGCTGTGGCTCAAGGTTATAAAACAATCGTTCTTCAAAGCGGTGAGGATTTATTTTATACCGCTGAAATTTTGGCTGAGATAATTTCCGAAATTAAAAAACTCGGCGTTGCGATCACTTTGAGCATTGGCGAACGCTCGTTTGAGGAATATAAAATTCTGAAAGAAGCCGGCGCGGACAGGTTTTTGCTTCGTATTGAAACAACAAACAAAGAGCTTTATGCAAAATTCCATCCGGGGCAAAATGTGGAAAACCGTAAAAAATGCCTTTATGATTTGAAAAAACTCGGCTTTGAAACCGGTACCGGCTCGCTAATCGGGCTTCCGGGACAGACAGAAGAGGATTTGGCTGAGGATATTTTGTTTTATAAAGAACTTAATTCGGATATGATTGGCATTGGGCCCTTGATAACACATGAGCTGACGCCGCTTGCAGGGCAGGCTAATGGAGATTTAACTTTGGCTTTAAAAGTTATGGCGCTCACAAGGCTTTTGCTTCCTGATATAAATATTCCAGCAACAACGGCGATGGAAACGCTTCAGCCAAACGGCAGAATTCTTGCGCTGCAAGCCGGCGCAAACGTTGTTATGCCAAATGTTACGGATAATGCGCACAAAAAGAATTACGAAATTTATCCCGGTAAAGTTTCGGTTGATTACACAGAGCTTGATGAAAAATTAAAACAAATCGGGCGGAAAATCTCTACCGGCAGAGGTTTTCGCTCAGATAACGGAGGATTTTATGAAGATTGCAGATAATATTTTGGAACTTATAGGAAATACGCCGCTTGTGAAAATTAACCGCATGAACGACGGCGGCGCCATAATTGCAGCAAAACTTGAAAAACAAAATCCCGCGGGTTCTGTGAAAGACCGTCCGGCTTTGAATATGATTGAAACCGCCGAGCGCGCTGGTTTGATTAACAAAGATACGGTTATAATCGAGCCTACAAGCGGAAATACAGGGATTGGGTTAGCGCTTGTCTGTGCGATTCGTGGTTACAGAATGATTTTGACAATGCCTGAAACTATGAGTCTTGAGCGCCGTAAACTTCTTGCGGCATACGGTGCCGAACTTGTTTTGACAGAGGGAGCAAAGGGTATGCAGGGTGCGGTTGACAAGGCTAATGAACTTCATAAAGAAATTAAAAACTCCTTTATCCCGCAGCAGTTTTCAAACCCAGCAAATCCAGCGGCGCATTCCTCTACGGCTGATGAAATCTGGCAGGATACAGATGGCAAAGTTGATATTGTCGTTGCAGGCGTCGGAACTGGCGGGACAATTAGCGGGATTGCAAAAAATTTAAAAAGTAAAAATCCAAACATAAAAGCCGTTGCTGTTGAACCTTTTTCCTCACCGCTTTTAACGCAAGGGAAGGCTGGCGCTCACAAAATTCAAGGTATTGGCGCCAATTTTATTCCTGAAAATTTTGACAAATCCGTTGTGGATGAAGTAATCGCGGTGAGCGACGAGAATGCAATCGAAACAGCGCGGCAAATGCCTAAAAGAGAGGGGATTCTTGCCGGGATTTCATCAGGTGCGGCGCTTTGGGCAGCAAATGAGCTTTCTAAACGTCCCGAAAACAAAGGCAAGTTGATTGTTGTAATTCTGCCGGACAGTGGTGAAAGGTACCTGTCCAGTGAGATGTTTGAATAAGAGTAAGGCGCCAGCGCCGCGGGCGCCTTATCAATACAATTGTAACGAAATGTAAAAATGAATTTAAAATGGTCTGAAACTCGCTTATACTCTTTGATATGATATAATAGGATAGGATGCGATGCAGGCGTGTAAATAATTTCCGCCAACTTTCGTTAATAAATATATAAGCATGTATGCTTAAATGTAAACACGAAAGGAGTATATTCATGGGTAACGAGATTAACGTATTGGAGTAACAAATACACTCTTCCTCAATTTACCGGCGATAGAGAGGCTGACTTGCAAACTTTTATGAAAAATAATAATATTACAGACCGTAATGTTGCTATATCGTATTTACAATCTCATGGGCCTGATGCAGGACATTCAGCAAGGCAATCTCAGCCAATACCGCCGATATTCAGTATGCAGCCACCCCGAAATGCAAACTTAGCTGCAATCATTGTCATTATTTGTAGATTTAGTAAATGTTCCTAACTTAAAAGAGGTGAAAAGACGATATCTTTTCACCTCTTTTGTGTTTAATATAATGCGAATAATTATTTTTACATCATTCCGCCCATGCCCATTCCGCCTGGCATTGCAGGAGTTTCCGGCTTTTCTTCCGGAATATCTACAACGGCTGCTTCTGTTGTAAGTAACATTGAACCTACTGATGCCGCGTTAACAAGCGCTGAACGTGTAACTTTTGCAGGGTCAACAATTCCGGCTGCAAACATGTCAACATATTTGTCGTTAAGCGCGTCATAACCGTAAGCGCCTTCGTGTGCAAGAATGTTATCAACAACAACATCAGCTTTAGCACCTGCGTTGCGTGCGATTAATCTTAACGGTACATCAAGCGCTGCTGTCAGAATTTTGAAGCCGACTTTTTCATCGTCTGATGAAAATTCGATTTGCTCAAGTTTCTTTTCAAGTTCTTGTTGAACTCTTAACAATTCAACGCCGCCGCCAGGAACAATGCCTTCTTCATTTGCCGCACGTGTTGCGTTAAGAGCGTCTTCAATTCTTAATTTTCTTTCTTTAAGCTCAACTTCAGAAGCCGCACCAACTTCGATTAATGCAACGCCGCCTGAAAGTTTTGCCATACGTTCTTGAAGTTTTTCTTTATCGTATTCGCTATCACTTGCTTCGATTTGTTTCTTGATTAAACGAATTCTGTCTTGAACAGCTTCTTTAGTTTCGTTGCCGACAACGATTGTTGTTTCGTCTTTTGTAACTGTTACGCGTTTTGCCTTACCAAGCATTTGAGTTGTAACGTTTTCAAGCTTGATGCCGAGTTCTTCTGTAAACATTTCGCCGCCTGTTAAAATAGCGATATCTTCAAGCATTGCTTTTCTTCTGTCGCCAAATCCTGGTGCTTTAACAGCAACTGCTCTCAAAACTTTTCTCATTGTGTTAACAACAAGAGTTGCAAGAGCTTCGCCTTCGATGTCTTCTGCGATTAACAATAAAGCTTTGCCGTCTCTGGCAACTTGTTCAAGGAGCGGCACCAAATCAGAAATCAGGTTGATTTTCTTGTTGCAGCAGAATACATAAGCGTCTTCAAGAACAGCTTCCATTCTTTCAGGATCAGTTACAAAGTAAGGTGAGATGTAACCTTTGTCAAACTGCATACCTTCAACAACTTTTAAGTTTGTTCCGAAAGACTTGCTTTCTTCAACAGTGATAACGCCGTCGTGGCCAACTTTTTCCATAGCTTCAGCGATAAGCTCGCCGATTTCTTTGTTGTTGCCTGCTGAAATTGCTGCTACCTGAGCGATTTCTTCTTTCGTGTTAACCGGTTTTGACATGTCTTTAATTTTTGCAACTGAAAGTTCAACTGCTTTGTCAATACCGCGTTTCATAGACATCGGATTTGCGCCTGCTGTCAAGTTTTTCAATCCTTCGCGAACGATTGCTTGAGCCAAAACTGAAGCGGTTGTTGTGCCATCGCCTGCAACGTCATTTGTTTTTGAAGAAACTTCTTTTAACAATTGAGCGCCTGCGTTTTCAAGGCCGTCTTTAAGTTCGATTTCTTTAGCGATTGTAACGCCGTCGTTAACGATTTGCGGAGCGCCGTATTTTTTTTCTAAAATTACGTTGCGGCCTTTCGGTCCGAGTGTAACCTTAACAGCGTCTGCAACTGCGTCTATACCTTTAAGAAGCGATTTTCTTGCTTCTTCGTCAAATACTATACGTTTTGCCATTTTATATTCCTCCTGTACTACGTACGCAGATATGGTTTTCGATTATCAGCGTGCGCCTTTGTGATACCTTTAAAAGTTTTGCCGGGTGTGTTTTCCGGCTTTATTTAATTAATGCAGTATTAACTATTCAATAACTGCCAGTGCGTCTTTGATTGACAGAATTTTGTATTCGGTTCCGTCCATTTTAACGTCAGTTCCTGCGTATTTTGCATAAAGGATTGTGTCGCCGACTTTAACATCCATTGGTTCTCTTTCGCCTTTGTCATTCATTTTGCCTAAGCCGATAGCAACAACTTCACCTTTTTGAGGTTTTTCTTTTGCGCTGTCAGGAATGAAAATTCCGCCTGAAGTTTGTTCAGTGTCTTCAATTACTTTGATAACAATTCTGTCGCCTAATGGTTTAATCATAATATTTCTCCTTTTTACATATAAACCTTTTACAATTATATTTATATAACGGATTTGAATAAAAATTAAAATCCTTAAGGTTTTTTTAATTATTCGCTGAATGTTTCGAGAGTGAAATTGTCGAGGCTGTTAAAATGTATCCGGGATTTTTCCAACAGAACGCGGCAGAAGGGTTCAATTATTGATAAATCTTCATAGTTTTCTGCGGCTTTATGAAGGATTTTTAGTAGTCCAATAATGTCAGCAGCTTGTGATTCGAGTTTTTTTAATTTTTCATACATGAATTGTTCCTTTCATTTTTTAGAATCCCCTCTCCCAAAATGGGAGAGGGAGCAGTTCTTTCTTCTCTTTTTGTCCCTCTAAAGAGGGGCGGTTGTGTTCATTTCTTTCTTTTTTTTTTGCAATGAAAAAAGAAAGAAACGAACCAAAGAAAGAAAAACTTGCTTGACCGTTTACTGGCTCTAAAGCTTGAGATTAAGCTCGCAAACTCGCTTTTGTGTCCGCTGGACTTGTTTAATCTTCTTTCAGATGCGCCGCTCAGACAGTGCTCGCTCACCGTCCTCAAGCTTAAGTGCCAGTAATTAGATTAGTATTGTGATTAGCATGTTGCCTCCTGAATATTATAATTTTTTAAATGATTATACCCTTATTTAAAATGAGTATAATACGTTGATATTAATTTGTCAATATGCCAAAATAATTTTTATGACCGATGAAAGATTAAAAGTTCTAGGGCGTAATATTAAAGCCGAACGTGTGAGAAAAAATATTTCTCAAATGCAGTTGGCCGAAATTATTGACCGCTCTAAAGACACTATTTCTAAAATTGAGACAGGTAATCAAAGCCCGTCTGCATTGATTGTTTACGATATTGCGAAGGCTCTGAACGTGCCTTTTGAGGATTTATTTAAATCACTTGATTAATAGCCCTACTTTGCTATAAACAAACTTCATTTTTATGCTATTCTAGTCATATGAGAAAATGGGTTTATGTAATCTTAGTTTTGGTATTTTGTGCTTTGTTTTTGAAAGCTTGTGTGCATCGAGATTACCCGAGTGCGCAGCCGCCCGAAATCAGGCCCAAAAGCGATATTGAAAAAGTTCAATTCCCGCCTCAAGCCAAGACCGTTGCTATCAACGGCGTTGACTATCTTCAATCACAGGCACCGATTGGTAAATTCGGCGGCGAACTCCGGGCTTCAACAATCGGCGAAGGCCCGAAAACTTTTAACCCCTTTAATTCAAAAGATAATATATCTTCTCTAATGTCTGATATTATGTACGACGGGCTTCTTTCGACAGATGCTGAAACCGGTGAACCCATTCCAAAGCTTGCAAAATCCTTCACCGTAAATGGCTGCGATTATCTTGTAACCCTCCGTCGCGGGGTTAAATGGTCCGATGGCAAAGAAATTACCGCTGATGATGTTGTTTTTACATGGCAAAACATAATTTTTGACGGCTTTGGCAACACTTCAATCCGCGATTCCGTTGTAATTGACGGCAAGCTTCCGGTGGTAAAAAAAATTGATAAGTACACGGTTAAATTCACAACACCGAAACCTTTTGCACCGTTTGTAAGACTTTTGTCTTCTCCTATTGCGCCAAAGCACGTCTTTGAACCTGCTGTTAAAAAAGGTAAAGAGTATTTTGAAGGCTTCTTATCCACAAATATTAACCCTTCTGTGCTTGTTACGTCTGGTGCTTTCAGGCTTGAAGAGTACGTGCCTGCGCAGCGCGTGGTCTTTGAGCGTAACCCTGATTACTATATCATTAACAAGGATAATGAGAAACTTCCTTATCTTGACCGGCTTGTTTATATGATTGTCGGGGATTTAAATAATGAGGTATTAAAGTTTGAGGGCGGCGAAATTGATGTTATAAGTCTTCAGGGAGCTAATGTGGCGCGATTTAAGGAACTGGAGCCGCACAGCGATTTTACTATCTACAACCTTGGCCCGAACACCGGTACTATGTTTTTATCCATGAATTTAAACAACCGCAAGAACGCTGAGGGCAAGTATTATGTTAATCCTAAAAAACAATACTGGTTTAAGGATTTGAATTTCAGGCTTGCATGTGATTATGCTATTGACCGCAAAAACATGGTTTTGAATATTGCAAACGGTCTTGGCGCTCCGCTTTTCACTGCCGAAAGTTTAAATTCAATTTTCCTTAACAAAAATCTTAAACCGTATGAACGGGATTTGGAAAAATCAAAAGAACTTCTTAAAAAGTCAGGTTACTTCTGGGATAAGAAGGGGCATTTAAGAGATAAATTCAACAATCATGTAGAGTTTGACCTTTACACAAATGCCGGCAACACAGAGCGTGAGGCAATCGGGGTTATGGTAAAACAAGACCTTGAAGATTTGGGAATGAAGGTCAATTTCAAACCAATTGAGTTTAATTCATTAGTAAATAAGCTTGTGAATTCACTTGACTGGGATATGGTTATAATGGGGCTTACCGGGTCTCCGCTTGAGCCTAATGGCGGTAAGAACGTTTGGATGTCTGACGGAACGCTTCATATGTTCAACCAGCGGCTGGAAAAGGACAAGAACAGTCCGCGCTTAGATTGGGAAAAACAAATCGATGAAATGTATATAAAAGGCGCTTTGGCAACTGATTTTGAAGGCCGCAAAAAATATTACGACGAGTATCAAAGGATCGCTTATGAACAAAAACCTTTTATATATATTTATTCGCCGATAATAATTACGGCTATCAGAAACAAGTTTAAAAACATCTATCCGTCATCTTTGACAGGGATTACGTATAATTTGGAGGAAATATACATTGACGATAATCAAAAATAAATTTTTTCTAAATTTGTTTGTTATGTTCATTTCTTTTCTTTTTGTTGCTATCAAAAGAAAAGAAACAGAACCAAAGAAAAGAAAAAGTCGCGCCTTATTTACGGGCACTAAAACTTGAGAAAAAGCTCGCAAACTCACTCGATGTCTTTGCACAAGCAAAATATCTACTAAGTGCGCCGTTCAGACAGTGCTCGCTCACCGTTCTCAAGTTCAAGTGCCCGTAATAGTAATTTGGTAAAAAATAATATGAACAAACGGAGAAATACTCGGAGTAAAAATGCAAATACTTATTTATATATTAAAAAGAATTCTTCAATCAATACCGCTTTTGATAATTGTTTCAATCATAAGCTTTTTTATAATACGGCTTTCGCCGGTTGATCCTCTGGCGGAATTAAAGCTTAATCCGTCGGTATCAAAAGAGACGCTTCAAAAAGAAACAGAGCGGCTTGGTCTGGATAAGCCGATTATAGTCCAGTACGGCAAGTGGGCTAAGTCATTTGTGAAAGGCGATTTGGGCATAACCTCTAACGGCGAAAAAGTAAGTACTAAGTTGAAAGAAAGAATTCCTAACACACTGCTTTTAACTGTTATTGTGATATTTTTAACCTGGGCTGCCGGTTTGCCGCTTGGAGTTTTGGCGGCCTTGAACTGGAAATCACCTTTAGACAGAGTGCTTACGGTTTTAACAAGTATAGGGATGGCAATTCCTTCGTTTTTCTTTGCGGTTTTGCTTCTGATTTTTGCTGTCAAAACCGGGTGGTTTCCGGTCGGAGGGCTTACATCGTCAAACTTTGCAGGCATGACGCTTGGACAAAAGATTTGGGATTTGGCACATCACTTATTTTTACCGGTGCTTGTTTTGTTTACGATTTCTCTTGCCGGCTTGCAGCGGCAAATGAGGGCAAATTTGCTGGATGTTCTTGACAGCGATTACGTGAAGTTTGCAAAAGCAAAAGGTTTGAGCAATTTCAAGGTTATTTACAAACACGCTCTGAGAAATGCGGTTAATCCGATGATAACGCTTTTAGGCTTTGAATTTGCTGGATTGCTGAGCGGGGCGGCGTTGACCGAATATGTTTTTCAGTATCCTGGTTTGGGGCGTCTTATTTTGGAAGCTGTTTTGAAATCCGATATTAACCTTGTCATGGCGTCTTTAATGATGGGGGCGATTATGCTCATTGCAGGTAATTTAATTGCTGATATTCTTTTAATTCTTACTGATCCACGCATTAGAGTTAAAGGAGGTGCGGCATGATAAAAGAAGTCTTTAAACAGTTATGGAAAGATAAATTTGCACGTATTGCGCTGATTGTATTAGGATTAATTTATTTGTCGCTGATTTTTGCGGATTTTTTGGCGCCGTATACGAAGGATTTTTCTGACAGGACAATGGCTTACGTGCCGCCTTCAAGGGTTTTCATGATAGATGAAAACGGTAAACTTTCTTGGCCTTACACGTATAACTACAGGCGGGATTTTGACAATGACAGCCTGAAGATTATTTATACACTTGACCGCTCAAAGAAACATTATATAAAATTCTTTGCGCAAGGACAGCCTTACAAATTCTGGGGTTTAATCCCTATGAAACGCCATCTTATAACCACCGATAGCGATGGACGGCTGTTTTTGCTTGGAACTGATATAAACGGCCGTGATGTGTTTTCGAGAATACTCTTTGGCGGCAGAATTTCAATGACAATCGGATTTTTAGCATTGTTTGTGCTGTTCCCGATCGGGCTTTTGTACGGTGGAATTTCCGGGTACTTCGGCGGGAAAGTCGATACAATTATGATGCGGTTTGCAGAAGCGATTATGTCAATTCCGAGTTTTTATCTTTTGATAATTCTTGCCTCTATTCTGCCTTCAGGCATGACAAGTGTGCAAAGGTTTATGCTTATTGTAATAATTCTTGCACTTATTGGATGGGCCGGGTTTGCGCGGGTTGTGAGAGGCATGGTTTTGTCGGTTAAAAATCAGGAGTTTGTGCAAGCTGCAAAATCTATTGGACAATCAAGATTAGGTATTATTGTTAAACATATTTTGCCGCAGACGACAAGTTTTGTAATTGTTGCGATGACGCTTTCTGTGCCTTCGTATATTTTGTCGGAATCAGGGTTAAGCTTCTTGGGGCTTGGTATCCAGCAGCCTGACGCAAGCTGGGGAAATATGCTTAAAGAAGCACAGGAATATACAAATATTTTGTATAGGCCGTGGCTTTTGATACCGGGATTTTTAATTTTTGTTGCGGTGTTGGCATTTAACCTCATAGGTGATACAATAAGAGACGTACTTGATCCGAAAAATAAGGTTAGATAATGGAAGTTTTAAGCAGTATTTTCGACTTATCGATGATAATAAGAGTATTATCAGCAATTTTGCTCGGGTTTGTAATCGGGCTTGAACGAGAAATGACAAATAAATATGCAGGTTTAAGGACAAATATTTTGGTTTGCGTGGGCTCGTGCATATTTACAATAATTTCAATATACGGATTTCCGGAGGTTTCAGTAACCGGCGATGAACTTGGAACACGCGACACAGCGCGCGTTGCAGCTCAAATAGTTACCGGTATTGGTTTTATTGGCGGTGGAACCGTATTAAGACACGGGGCAAATGTTTTTGGCCTTACAACTGCCGCTACGCTTTGGGTTTCTGCGGCTGTAGGTATGGCTTGTGGTACAGGATTATTTGGATTAGCAATTATTTCAACGATTTTTTCTCTCGTTGTTTTGGTTTCAGTGAGAGTTTTTGAAAAAGACGTTCTAATCAGCAGTTCTAAAAACAGAAGGCGTATTAAGGTTAAACTCGCCTGCATAAGTGAAAATTCCGAAGAAATATACAAATATATTATTGATAACTTTTCGCAGATTGTGGAATTAAACAGAAAACAAAGCAGCAAATTTCAAAATTGTACAAATATATCATTCACAGCCGATGTTATGTCAAGACGTCCTATACAAGCCATGTATAAGGATTTTGAAAAACTCAGTGGCATTGAGACAATAACGATTTTAGAACCTGACGAAGTTTCATAGGCTTGAAAAATATTGCAGAATAGGTTATAATGATGTTTAGTTAATAAGTTTAAAAGGAGGCAAAAGGTA
>ERZ779894.4060-NODE-4060-length-10561-cov-3.678850_pt1 | contig 10561 bp, 10 predicted proteins | sample MGYA00511587_ERZ779894 | MGnify/ENA primary metagenome ERZ779894 (study PRJEB29588, sample SAMEA2160490) | human gut metagenome | biome: human gut; feature: human-associated habitat; material: faeces | place: Denmark | collected 2008/2010 ... | reverse complement strand
CACGACGCGGTGTGCCAAGTCAGCGAGAAGGCGATGGGCTTTTCCGTTTGAGCTAAACGCATAACTGCGGTATAAAAGGCTCAATTCCGTGTGCTCCACCGGTACAGAAGAGTTGGGGCATCTTGAGATGATTGGCACGATCGTGCACCAGCTTACGAAGAACTTAACCGAGAAACAAATTGAGGAAAACCCCGGCTTTGCATCGTATTTCGTTGACCATACCACAGGCGTTTATCCCACTGCCGCAAACGGTTTTCCTTGGAGCGCGGCGTCCATTCAGTCTACCGGTGATCCTATTGCAGACCTGAACGAAAACCTTGCTGCCGAGCAGAAAGCACGTATCACTTACGACAACATCCTGCGCCTGGTTGATGACCCCGATGTTATTGAGCCAATCAAATTCCTGCGTGAACGTGAAATCGTGCATTATCAGAGATTTGGTGAAGCGCTGAGGCTTCTTACAGACAAGATGGACAGCAAGAATTTCTATGCGTTCAACCCGTCTTTTGACAATCGCGGGCTCAACGCAAACAACAAAAATAAATGAAATAATTTCTTTTTTAAAGAGGCAAAAGCGGCAGCGTTCCTCAGTTTGGAAACACTGCCGCTTACGCAAGATAATAAATCCTAACCGTTTCCTACGGCTGTATTTTTCTCCATTTTCAGGGATGCTTTATAAGCCGCTTATCACGCTCAATTTCATGTTGCAAAGGCAAGGCGCATTATTCGGCTTTGTAATTCTGCGTGGCATAATACCACGGTCTTATATTTTTCTATATCAACGCTCTCTTTTGTCCGTGTTTGCATTGATTGCTGCTATTATTTTACTTGCATTTAACATATAATCATTTTATCAGCCCTGACGTTTTTTGGAGTCATCGTATTGTTTTTCGCTCTTGTAAACCTGTTTTATCTTGCTTGATCCTGCGCAAATATTATGCGCCTGTCCAGTAATAATTCACATATGACTTTTTTGTTCCATCCTGTTTGCTATTCTGTTAGCGAAAAGGAGGGAGGCATATGCGTGAAACAAATGCGCCTAAGCGCGGTGTTTTTTGGATCATAGACGGAGAACTGTATGCTTTTGTGTATAAAGAGGGAAAATATCCGCGCGCACTTGCAAAATCAAAGGTTACTTATACTCATAAAAATCTGTGGAGAGAGGTTTGCCCGAAAGGCTGTAATAAACCTTATAATTATTATCCCAGAGGGAGGGTACATATAAGGCAAGACGGTTCTGTGCATATTTATCTTAATCCGAACATCACAGAAGAATTCTTACCAAAGATCAAAACTTTTTTTGGAATTACCTGCGAATCTGAAATACACTATGAATATACTGCTCACTATCGCTGTTATCTTGATACAAATTGGAGCGGGCAGAAATGAAAAAGAATTTTGCAGATATTCAAAACTATGAAAGCAAAAAGCGCCGTTCCGAAGCCGGATATTTTTATCACCGGCATTACAATCAGATCATCGTTTCGAGAGAAGAGCTTTACTTTCAGCTTGAGAAAGCAGATCTCAATGAAAATCTTGTTGCGTGCCTTGCATTTGGGCACGATCATCCGCAATATGATTATTCGCTTCTTATGGCGAGCATCAAATTTTGGTTTATCGGCAGTCTTTCTTATCCGCGCCGCAGGAAGCACCAAGGGCAAGAATATCATAAAGGCAAAAAGTTAAAATATGGAGCCCGGCGTTCTAAAATTATGCCATTTAACAGAGCAGACAACTTTGAATATTTTGCTGCAAAGCCATCGCGCGAATATTATAAAAAAGTTATTTTTGATAGTTTTCTGGAGAACACAGATGAAGCGAATACATGGTTAGAACATTTATCCGGCCTTTATCAGAAAATGCCAAATATCAAAGCGGATCAGCTTCTGTGTAAATACACGGTTGTCAGAAACAGCTGTATTCGTATGCTGGCAAGCACGCGTGAATTTTATTTTGCCGAAGAGTACAAAAGCATAATTGATCATATTGCAAGCAATAATGTTTCTATGCTGGAATTTCGCAGTAAATATGACGATATGCTAATACTTCCTGTTAAGTATAAAAATATATTTAAAAATGGATATTATGGCGATCTTTATAGATGATAAAAATCAAGCATGTTAAATGTTTAACCACACAATAGAATCGGAAAGCCATAAAAATTTTAATCAGTAAACAGCCAATCTTTTTATATGACCTTCTTTGCGCGCCCGCATAGATGGCGGCTCTTTGCTTTTTTCATCTGCTTAAAGGCATGATAAAAGGCCGGTGCAGGAATTGTTCCTGTGCCGACCTTTTTATTTTTTGAGTTACCGGAGCAAAATTACCACTTATAGATACTTCCGCTCATCTTATACTTCTCGCCCTCACTACTATTTACAATGATCCAGCCAAACTGTAATCTGTCATCTTCCGGGTTCCAGCGATTGCTTTTCGTAAGATAATTATGGTTTCCGAAAATATTCAGTTTGCTTGCCTCAAAGAGTTCGTTATTATTTTTTTCCAACCCAAATCTTTTCTTAACTGCCTCTTTTGTCTTTTCTCCATCTTCTCCATGAAAAGCACAGATCACGCCGTCCAAAAGTTGCTTCATGACAGATACCGGATGAATGCTTTTTTTAGATTCTGGAACTGTCAATGTTATTTTGATAGCAAAAGACGCATCATCAGGAATCGGAGTCTGTGTGGAAACTACCTTGACCTTTGAAACATTATTTCTGATTGCCGTGTAATACTGATCCGGTTTATCAGGCAAAGTATTGCCAATGGGTATATCTGTCCATTTTGCTATAAGATTTTCTTCTTTCGGCTTATCAGGTACTTTCTCCTCAGGGATAATCTCATACTTATAAAGATACCTGTCAGATGATTTTTCGTAATTTTTTTTAAATATAATTTGTTTCGGGAAATCTTTAAAAACACATGAAAAAGCGCCTTTGCCTATATTATAGAAAAGCTTGTTTTCCAAGTCGTAGTCGTGTTTTTTATCTGGTTCTTGTTGTTCTCCATATGTGGCAAGTAAAACTTCATCCTCATTTATTTGAAGCGAGCGTACTTTCTCGTAAATATGATATTTTAGACAGTATTCTTTCGGATGGAGTAGTTGTTTATTGCTTGGGTATGGAACAGTAGTATTCGATTCGATTTTTATTGATTTTACTAGATTGTTTTCAATGGAAGAAGTGGTATGTATTTCTAGTGGATCGTTATCATATTTTCTTGGCCACTCATTTGTGTTTACTGTCAACTCTTTTTCTTTAAACTCTTCATTACTCATAAAAATGCTCCTCTCCTATGTTTTTATAATAGCAATATATCATAGGCCTGATTGTTTGTAAAGCTCGACTCCCAATATATTATTCGCCATATCCCTTTTTCAGCACATACCATCTGTTATACCTGTTGAAATAAAAATCTAAATCCAAATTGAGGGAAACCTTTCCGATGTGCCAAAGCGCAATCCCCATGATAGGGAATGTTTTCAGCAGAACAATCCCTTTTTGACACGATGACGTATGCGCTGTTTTATGTGCATGCGTTTTTATATAATGTTCGCGAAGGAGTTGTAAAGTATGGAGGACAAAAACATCAGAAAAATACTGATTTCATATTTAAAAACGACAAGCCGAGAGATAAGGATATACCAGGAGAAAACATAGGCGGAGCAATATGCGATGTTATGGGCGTTACTGACTGTTTAACGGGATATGAAATAATAAGCGATATTGATAATTACCAGCGCCTTGAATCACAGATCAGATTCAAAATACGCTGAAGCAATTAAAAAATGTGAGAAAGAACTTGATGAAATAAACAAAAAAATAGATATTGCGCCAAATGATTAATACTAAAAGATCATGTTCATAAAGTGATGAGCCAAAAATGTCACATAAAGCATTGTAAAATCCGAGTATAAGATGTAAAATAAATTTGAGGTGAGGATATGTATACCAAACAGCCAAAGAAGATGCTGATCATCAACATTCTTGATATTCTGAAAAAATACACGGACGAGGATCACCGGCTTTCGCAGAAAGAGATCGTTGACATTCTAAAAGACGAATACATGATGGCGGTGGACAGGAAATCGGTTAAGCGCAACCTGATGAACCTGATCGATTTCGGTTACCCTATTGAATACAGCGAATCCATAAGAATGACGCCAAACAGAAATACGGGGGAGTTTGAGGAAAATGTGATTTTATCCGATTTTTACCTTGAGCGTGATTTTTCCGACGCCGAACTTCGCCTTTTGATCGACAGCCTGCTGTTTTCAAAGCATATCCCCTACAGTCAGTGTAAGGAACTGATTGAAAAGTTGGAGGGACTTTCAAACAAATACTTTGAGGCGAAGGTCAAGCACATTAAAATGCTGCCGAAGAACAAGCCCGAAAACAAGCAGTTGTTTTACACGATTGATATACTTGACGAGGCGATAAGCAAGGAAAAGCAGGTAAAATTTCACTACGGGCTTTACGGTGCGGATAAAAAACTGCACCCGCAAAAAAGCAGTGACGGCAAAATCCGGGAATACATCATAAACCCGTATCAGATCGTGGCCACGAACGGCAGATATTATCTTGTGTGCAATTATGACAAGTATGATAATCTATCCAACTACAGAGTAGACAGGATCATGGATATCGAACTGCTTGACACGCCGGTAAAACCGAAGAGCAAAGTGCATGGCATTGAGCACGGGCTTGACCTTTCAAAGCACATGAGCGAGCATATCTATATGTTTGACGGAAAGAGCGTTGTGACGCAGTTTGTTGCAGAGAAATTCATCATAAGCGACATTCTTGATTATTTTGGTGATGATGTTAAATTCACCAATGAGACAAAAGATAAAATAACCGTTACAGCAAAAGTAAACGAGAAGGATATGAGACTCTGGGCATTTCAGTACGCACTGCAAGTAAAGGTATTATCACCGCAAAGTCTTGTTGATGAGATAAAAGGAGACCTTGCCCGCGCGGTGGATAAGTACAACGAGGAATAACAAATGAAACTGAGCAAATCACAATACATAAGGGCATTGCAATGCCCAAAGATGCTTTGGATGGACAGGTTCATGCCGGACAAAGCCGTTTGCAACGACAACCTTGAAGGTATATTTGAAACGGGAAACGAAGTAGGCAATCTTGCGCGCTCCTATTTCGGCGAATATGCCTTGGTGGATTTCAGTTTTGACAAAAAACAGATGATCGAGGATACGGAAAAATACATTTACAGCGGCGCAAAGAATATTGCGGAAGCGAGTTTTTTGTGGGACGATCTGTTTTGCAGTGTCGATATCCTGCACAAGAATCCATATGGCTGGGATATAATTGAAGTGAAAAGTTCAACGCATATTACGCCGGTTTACATAGAGGATATGGCGTTTCAGTATTATGTTTTAAAAAAATCGGGGCTCAGCATAACCGGGATTTACAATATGCATTTGAACTCTGAGTATGTGCGCCGGGGCAGACTGGAACTCGGCAGACTTTTCAGCATTGAAGACTGCACGGACATTGTTTTAAGTAAACAGGAATATGTTAGAACAAACATTGATAATATAAGAAAATTCATGGCAGTGGCTGATGATATGGAGCCGGAAACCATCCTTGGCTTGCACTGCGATAAACCGTATAACTGCGCATATACAGATTACTGCCGCAGGAATCTGCCTCATCCGAATGTTTTTGATATACGCTCAAACATGAAGGGAAAACGAAAGTACGATCTGTTTGATAGCGGAATCGTAAGTTTTGAGGATGTTATCAAGAGCGGCGCACGCTTAAGCGTAAACCAGCAATTACAGGTAGAGACCGAATATTATGAAAAACCTCCGAAAATAAATAAAAAGAAGATAAAAGAATGCCTTGACGAATTCTCTTATCCTTTGTATTTTCTTGACTTTGAAACCTTTCAGCCTGCCATACCGAAATTTGACGGCACAAAACCTTATATGCAGATACCGTTTCAGTACTCACTGCACATCCAAGACTGCAAAGGCGCAGAACCGGAACACCGCGAATTTCTGGCAAAGGAAGGCACGGACCCTCGCCGATCGCTCGCGGAAAAACTATGCGAAGACATACCGCGTGATGTTTGCACCCTTGCTTACAATATGAAGTTTGAAAAGATGATCATAAAATCGCTTGCCGAGGAATTTCCCGATCTTGCGCCGCACCTGATGAATATTTACGAAAACATCAAAGACCTGATGGTGCCGTTTGAAAAGAAATATTATTATGACCGGGCTTTTGAAGGCTCGTATTCCATAAAATATGTTCTGCCTGCAATGTGCCCGAACGACCCGGAACTGAATTATCATAATCTTGACGGAATACATAACGGCGGCGAAGCAATGGCGGCGTTTGACGGGCTTGAAAAACGCCCGCCGGGGGAGATTGCTCAGATACGCAAAAATCTGCTTGCCTATTGCCGTCTGGACACGCTTGCCATGGTGAAGATTCTGGAAAAGTTGGATGATATATGTTAAAGTATAATTAGTAAATTTATTTTCAAAGGAGTATATTTAATGAACAAATCAATTCCATTGATCAACATTGCTGATATCAATTGTTGGATGGTATATTTAATGCCGTTTTCAGAAAGTGATAGGTATAATTATGACTTAGTAAACTCATACCAGCACGAATGTATAGAAGAAAAAGTGTTTGGTATGGGATGGGGGCTAGATTGCCAAAATATAGAATTTGGAGAAACGCTAAATGATATCAGTTTAGAAAAATACACTGAAACTGCTAAATTGCAATATAATAGTGAAGAGTTAGAAAGTTCACATTTAAACGCTATTAATTTATATTGTAATATAAAAAAAGGCGACTATGTCATTATGAAACTTAAGGACAGCCGTTATTATATTGGAAAATTGGCAACAGAAGTTCAATTTGTACACAAACCAGTTTCTCCGTACAATAGGTTATCTTGGGGAGCATTTGTTGAAGAATGGGTTGAATTTAAAACCGAAGAAGAATTGCCTTCAGAAATAGTCGGAAGATTTTCACAACGAATCCACTCAACAGTGCAACGAATCGTTCCATATAGGCAAAAGCTCCTAACGATTTCAAGTTATGAAACAAATTCACTGAACCCCACTTTTCCTGTAAAAATACCAAAGCTAAAAATCACTAAAGAAAATTTTATTAGAAGTTTAACATACAAAGAACTTGAAGATTTGGTTGCTCTATTTATCTATTTAAAACATTGTAATGAAGGATATGTACTTTTACCATCTTCCTGCAAATTGAGTCAGCAAAATTATGAATTCAGATTTGTTTCAAATGGTAAACAACCAATAACCTGCCAAGTGAAAAATCAAGCTAAAATTGATATTGATAGATATATTAATGATACTGCTTATAAAAAAATTTATATTTTTTGTGGGCTCTGGTCAAACGAGAAAGTAGAAAAGTTGAAAAATGAATACGAAAAATATAAACAGATATTTATAATATCCCCAGATGAATTGTTCAAAGTTCTATACAAAGCGGATTTCTTTAAAAATCCATATTATTCTTTTGAAAAAGCCATACTTAAACCTTGCGACTTGAATTTAGAAGGATATGAAATTTGCAAATTACTCAGAAAAGCAAAAAATAAGAGTTGTAAAATCACAGATGATTTTGTTTGCTTTACTAATAATGATGTCTTGTTTTATTCTGCAGAATTTGAAGCACTGATTCTATCTGGGCATTTTTTAGAAGATAGAAATAAAGAATATGAATATATACAAGAAATATTAACAGATTTACAAAGATAGTTTTTCTCTTAAAATAGTGTCGCCATATAAAAAGCGACACTATTCATTTATGCTTTCGTGCAAAATGGAAATCAAATTCATTTGTTTAAACAACAAAGTCTTCAAGAAATAAGTAAATAAAATAATAAAGCGATCCCCCGCAGTGCAAAACTGCGGGGGGTGTTGTTTTATGCTGCCGGCTGTTCGGCAAGGCGTTTTTTAATTTTTTGAATATCTATTTTTGTGATGGTTACTTTTTCGGCAAGGGCGTGGGCAATTGCCTCAAACAATTCCTTATTCTGTGTGATAATCTCTTTTGCTTTATGATAATATTTTTCCACCTGCGCAGAGGCAATTACTTCAAGCTGATGCTTTTTATGCTCTGATTCGTCAAAGCCTTTTGAATGATTTGACAATCCCCATACACAATCACTTCTGATCAGACCATACATCCGTCGGTAAACGATATCCAGATCCTCGCTTGCACCGCAATTGGCAATTCCGAATTTGCATTCCACGCCTGCCATTCCGCCGAGCCCGGAAATGATGTGCTGTATTTTAAGATTAAATGGATCTGCGTCTTCACTGTTCAGATCCGAGCAAACAGTCAGTCCGCCTACTCCGTTTCTGCCTCCGAGGAGGGAAACAATTGTTACACTGCCCGGATTCAGGATCTCGGAAAGAACTGCGTGACCGGCCTCGTGGTAAATCACCTGAGCTGAGCGGCTGTTTGCGTTATTTAAATTTTTGCACAGATCCATATTGGCGGAAAAGCAGTTTTCATGCACATCAAACACGACATACATACAGGCACGCACGAAATGCTCCGTCGTGATTAGATCCGAACGCTCCGCCCCCGCATAGATACCCGTCTCGTTTATAACGGTTTCAAGTTTTGCGCAGGAACAGCCGTTAAGCACATCTCCAATAAACTTCGGGTCGGGTTCCACATGGAATTTCTTTTTGCTGAGGTAATATTCTATTATTTTCGCAGCGTCTTCACCCGTTGGCGGTTCTATTTTAATAATCCGATCAAACCGCCCTGCGCGGCATAAAGATTGGGGCAGTTTGTTGATATCATTCACGGTCGCAAGAACAAAAATATTTCTGCCTTTAATTTCATCTATGCAGGACTGCACCGTAACATATTCCTCTGTATCTCGGCGCCTGTCATCACTGTTTGAGAACTTGTCCATGTCGTCAAGCAACAGTATGGACGGGGCGTTTTCCGCCGCCTTTTTAAAACAGTCTTTAATATGCTTTGTGAAATCGCCGTCCGGCTTGTCCTTACGGCAGGTAACGGTATATCTGCCGCAGGTGTTGATCAGGCATTGCGCCATAAGCGTTTTGCCGAGTCCCGGCTCGCCGTACAGCAATAACCCCGCCGGCGGAGCAACGCCGAGTTTGGAATATACATCTGGATTTGTAAGCACATCCGTGATCTGCATAAGTTCTTCTTTAATATTTTCGTAACCGATAATTTTGTCAAAAGCGTTTGTTTTCATAAAATTTTCTCCTTTTCTTTTTGTGATTTGATTATACCGCAGGTTATGTGCACTTTATAGGACATCACCTTGCGCATTATAATCGTTTTTGAAAAGGAATTCAGTCCGTTTTTATACAATTTTTTATTATAATGAGATAAAATTGACTCACCGGCTGTAATATAATGTCTTTACACATAAAGGTTTTGCTTTACATTGAAAGCGGAGTCGAATAGTGATATTATTAAAACAGAATTGTGATTAAAGGAGAAGAATTATGATTGAATTAACGGATTTTTCAAAAAACAGCTTTGAGAAAGTAAAAAACATTATTAAAGATATGGGAAAAAGCAAATTGATTTTTCAGAGCGAGGCGCAATTTCAGCATGTTCTTGCAATGAGATTGGAAAAGGAAATTGACGAAAACAAAGATTTGAAGATCTATTTGGAAGCATATTCGAATGATTATACATATGAGTGTACCGGAAAAACAAAACGGTGTTATACGGATATTGTTATTTTAGACAACAAGAACATGCGATATATTGCTATTGAACTAAAATATAAAACACAAGAATTCAGTTGTACATTAAATAAATTTAAATTTGATTTAAAACCTCATCACGCGATCGATAATGGCTGTTATGATTTCTTATGGGATTTAAACAGAATTGAAGATTTAACTATAAATTCATCCGGCAATATAAAAAAATACAAATGCATAGCAGGATGCGCGGTATTTATTACAAACGACAATAGATATTGGACATCTCATGCCAGCGCTTCATCAGCCAGATATAAAATGTTTTTCCTTGGTGACGGTGACATTATAGAAAAAACTGAATTAAAATGGAATAAAAAAGATGATGATAAAGATTCAAGACATAATACGCGTATTATTCTTAAAGGCGTAAAAGAAAGTAAATTTGAATGGCAAGATTATTGTGAGTTTGACCCAGAACAAGAAAATAACATATTTAAATACCTGTTTCTAACTGTTTGATCCTATAAAAACGCCCTGATATCGTGAATTATATGTTCACTAATATCAGGGCGCTTTTTTATTTAGCAAATTGAATTTTATTTTGATCCAGAAATGCGCAGAGGATTCTCTTATAGCATAGTGAATTTGGGAGCAGAGTTTTGAACAATTCCGAATCATCTTTTCCGAAAGCTTTAAGTATACCTGCCGCGATGCCGGCACTTCTTGAAGCACCGGCATCGCAGTGTATCCACAATTCCCGCACTTCATCTTTCCATTTTAAAACAAAGTCCTTCACTTTTTGCGCATCCTCGGCTGTCATGCCCGCATAACCGGCGTAAA
>ERZ779894.4048-NODE-4048-length-10608-cov-3.139960_pt1 | contig 10608 bp, 8 predicted proteins | sample MGYA00511587_ERZ779894 | MGnify/ENA primary metagenome ERZ779894 (study PRJEB29588, sample SAMEA2160490) | human gut metagenome | biome: human gut; feature: human-associated habitat; material: faeces | place: Denmark | collected 2008/2010 ... | reverse complement strand
ATAATATCTTTCCCAGTATCCGGATTCTTTTTCGCTTCTTTGAATCCAATGTCCTACAACCTCCCGTATCTCTTCGGTATTAAAAAAGTATTCCTTTTTTCTCTTTCAGTAAACGGGCACCGCTGATAATAGAGATCACACCTGCTGCGATTCCTACTACTGTAACAACAATACCCACTGCAATTCCTGCAGCACCGGCTAATCCCATTGCTTTATATGCTTTTTCATTCATACTCGTGTTCTCCCCCGTTCCTATTTTGCTCCGTACTGTTCATAATATGCGTCGATTGCTGCTTTTAATGTATCATCGATCACAACTTTTCCATTGCATTCTTTGTTATACAGGCATTCTACAACTTCTTCCATCGTTACGATTGCTGCTGTATCGAATCCGTACAGATCTTTGATCTCATCTAACGCACACTTCTCGCCGCCTTTTCCGACTTCCATACGGTTCAGAGATACCATCAGACCTACGATTGTTACATCTGCTGCGCCTTTTACTTTCGGAACAGTCTCTTCCATGGATTTACCTGATGTTGTCACATCTTCGATCATGATCACACGATCTCCATCTTTTAATTTGCTTCCAAGAAAGCTTCCCTTATCTGCACCGTGGTCTTTCTCTTCTTTACGATCAGAACAGTAACGTACTTCTTTTCCATACAGATCACTGTAAGCGATCGCTGTTACAACTCCAAGCGGAATTCCCTTATAGGCCGGTCCGAATAATACATCAAAGTCATCTCCGTATGTATCATGGATTGCTTTTGCATAATACTGACCTAACTTCTTAAGCTGTGATCCTGTTACGTAGGCTCCGGCATTCATAAAAAACGGGGATTTTCTTCCACTCTTTAATGTAAATTCTCCAAATTTGAGCACGTCGCTCTCTACCATAAATTCAATAAACTCCTGCTTATAACTTTCCATTTTGATTACCTCCATATATTTCAGACGCTGTGTGTCTTATTATTGCATCATAATTCCATTTAATTTTATCATAAGAAAATCACTTTTTCAATTCACGCATACAGAAAAACTGTCACTGCCTGTATTTCTTATATACTTCGGCCAAAAAAGAAAGGGTTCGGAAGGCACACTCTCCTTCCGAACCCTTTTTATATACCAAAGTATGCAAGAGAAGTTGCCAGTGGCAACTTCTCTGTACTTTCGCTTTACATGATCTTCGTCTCTTCCAGTTTTTCTGCAAATGCCTCATTCATCCGGATCACCGGTTTACGAAGGAGCAATCCAAGGATCAGGGACAGGATCAAAAAGATTCCAAGCTTTCCAAGTTCTGTCCAGTAGGTCATACCATACATACCGCCAATTGTCTCCCTAAGCGCCGCCATGCTGTGAACGAATGGCAGTAACGGATATACGGCTTTGAAGAAGGCCGGTGCGACTTCAATTGGGAAGGTTCCTCCGGAACCTGCCACTTGCATAACCAGAAGTACAACGCTAACCGCTTTTCCGATATCTCCGAATGATACTGTCAGTGTATAGATGATATTCACATATACAATGCTCGAGAACCATCCTGCCAGCATGAAGAGGAACGGATGCTTACACTGAATTCCCAGGTATAACAGATCCCCCAGACAGATCAGGGTACTCTGCAGGAGACCTACGATCAGGAAGAGGAAATATCGTCCCAGGTATTCCTGATGCGGTTTTACTTTCTTAAGACCTTCGGTGCATTTTGACGAAACGCCTGTCTTTAACATGGCAACCAGCACAATTCCACCGATCCAGATCGACAGTGTGGAATAGAACGGTGCCATCGAAGAACCATAATTTTCAATCTTATAGACCTGATTTGTCTTCAGGCTTACCGGTGCTGCCAGGAACTCTCCGATCACATTAGAATCCCCGGAGATCAGTTCTTCTAATTGTGAGAAATCACCGCTTTGCTGCATTTCTCCGATTTTTCCTGTCGTATTGCTGATTTTTTCTGCTGCTGTATTGAGCAGATTGCAAGAATGATTCAGCGCTGTGTTAATCTGTGTCAGATCAGCCGACGCTGAAGTTGACAAATCATATACCCCGTCTACACCTTCATCCAGGCGATCCATCAAAAGGTTCAGATTACTGCTTGTGTCTCCCATCGAATCTCCCAGTTCATCCAGACTGCTCTTTACATTCTTCTCAAAGTCTGTCTTGATTCCGGCAAGGCTGTCTGCACTTGATTTCACCAGTTTATCTAATTCTGCTTTATCCGTTACTGCTGTATCTGCCGCTCCCTGAAGCGAAGATGCTGTGGACTTAAGCTTATCCCGAAGCTCTGTCTGTGTCGCAATCGTCTCTCCCAGTTTTCCGGAAATACTTCCCTTTAATGCATTCAACTGCGCATTATTTCCAACGTTTATTTCATCTATTGCCGATTTCAGCGAAGTATAGGAATCAATCACTTTCTGAACTCTGGATGCCAGGGTATTCAATGTTCCCGCCACATCGTCCGCGCTCTGAGAGTTTGATGAAAATGCTGAATCAATAATTTCCGACATCTGATCATAGAATTCTTTTCCGGAATTAATTGCCGCATTTACTCCGTCTGTCGCACCGCTGACTGTCTCATCAATTCCACTGAACGATTTTTTCACCTTTTTCAGTGAATCTGTCGTGTTCTTGGAATGCTCCTGTGTTTCCTTCAGGAAACTTCCTGTTGTATCCAGAAGCTGCTGTGCAGAAGTTGTCATTCCCGAAAAAGAGCTTAATGCAGACGATGCCGCACTCAAATCCGAGCCGATCTGATTTAAATTATCCGCAAGATTTTGTGCGATTGCTGCCACTCCGTCCTGATCCGCTACATTCGTAACTGCCTTAAACGCAGTGATCACAGTATCGCTGATCGTCTCTACAAATACCTCATTAACCTGTCTCTGGATCGCACTTGCTCCTTTATCCGTTACTTTTGGTGCGATTGCATTTTCCTTGGCATTCGAATAGTATGTGATACTTGGTTTCTGGATATTTTCAGAAAAAATACTCATCATATTTGAGCTGAAGTCCTTCGGTATCACAATTGCTGCATAATATTTTCCGGACTTTACACCGTCTATGGCTTTTTTTCTTCCGGTAAAAACCCAGTCAAGCTGCGAATTGCTTCGAAGCGATGTCAGCACCTGATCTCCCATATTGATCTGTAACGGAATCAGGCTTCCCTCATATCCTTCATCAACACTTGCAACTGCAACCTTCAGATTACCGGTATTGCCATACGGATCCCAGCTTGCTGCTATATTGAACCACGCATAAAGGCAGGGTACAACTGTAATTCCCATGATAACAATCATTGCGATTACATTATTTTTAATACGCTTTATATCTCTTCGGAAGATTTCCCATATATTTTTCATTCGCCTCTTTCCTCCTTTATCTCATGGATCAGATCTTCTGTTGTCATACCTGTCATAGCAAGCTGTCTTTGCATCTTGTCATGCAGATATTCTACAACGATCAGATATACTGCAAGTCCGATCAGCGATACGATCCACAATATCAGGAAGACCAGTTTTGACTCCAGACTGAACATCAGTATCAGGAAAACCAGTGGTATGATGATCATTCCAAGGAATCCCCATCGGATCATCTTTGGATAACGTTTTTCAAATTTTTCGGATTTCACAAGAAATTCTTGTTTCCATTCATCATCTTCCATAAGTGTCTTCATCATCATTGTCAGTTCCGGACGTTTCCGTTCGGCCGACTCCGTCTCCCCAAGCATTAACTCTGTCTCAGACAGACGTTTATCGAACAAGTGATTCAGATTCATAAACAACGGACGTAATACCAGACCGATGAAAAGAGAGATTGGGAAAAATATCGCAAGAATCCCCAGATACTTCCAGATATTTGCTCCATACATTCCTGCAATACATTCACGCATGGCACTGATTCCATATGTGAATGGAAGAAGCGGATGCAGTCTCTGGAAAAATGCCGGTGTCATCTCGATCGGATACGTTCCTGCCGATCCAGGAATCTGCAGGATAACAAGTACAACTCCCAGTGCCTTTCCAATGTGTTTAAAGGTCAATGCCAGTGCGTAGATCAGATTAACATAAACAAACGAACAGAATACACCCACACATACAAACGCTACCGGATGTACACACTGTACTTTCAATAATAAAATATCACCGACACATACGATCAGTCCCTGTACAAGACCTACTGCAACAAATAACAGCCATCTTCCAAAGTAGGCCTGTCCGGCTGTAAACTTCCGTACCTTTTCATCTTTATCAACTTCCTGTTTCAGAATTGATACCAGAATCAGTCCTCCTACCCAAAGTGCAAGATTTGTGTAAAATGGTGTCATTCCCGAGCCATAATTCTCTACATCATATAACACATTTGATTTGATGCTCACCGGAGAGGACATAAAATCTGCAATTGAATCCGCATCAAGTCCTTCCAGTGAAGTCAGTTTCTGATACATCTCTGAACTCTGTAATGCATTTAAATCCGTCTGAACAGATGCCAGTGCCTCATCAACCTGTGTTAACACATCTCCTGTCTGTCCCAATGCAGACGCACTGCTTTTCAGGCTGTCATTTAACTGATTTAAAATCGTCTTTAATTGTTCTACTGTCGGCTCAACTCCGGTTAAAGCCGCAGAAAGATTTCCGCTCAGTGAAGCCAGACTGTCCAGTGACTGATTCAGCTGTGGCAGAATCTTCTGATCCAGATTGGTACGGTAATTTTGCAGACTGTCTTTACTTTCTTTCGCAAGTTTTTCCAGTGAAGTACGTGTATTCTTTGCTGTTGTCACTGCGTTTTGAATCCCTTGATTCCCTGTTTTCAGTGAAGATACCAGCTCCTGTAACGATGCATTCTGGTTCTCCAATTCTGTAATTTTCTGTCCGATCACAGCAGATATCTGCTGTCCCAGTTCTGTATGCCCCTGAATCTTATCATTCAATTCTTTCAGCTGTTCCAGAAGTTCCTGATTTTTATCCAGCAGAGACGAAGCCGTTGAAAGGCTGCTGTCTACTGCTGTCAGTGCCTGTCCGGCTTTCGTCTCAAACACGCCCAGTTTTGCCGATGCCGAGACATACGTGTCATTTAAAAGTGTCTCTCCGTTCGATAACCCATTGGAGAATTCTGTTGAAAACTGTCCAACCGCTGTTCTGGTATCTGCAAGCACATTTCCACTGTCTTCGATTGCTTTGGCTCCTGACTCTGCAGTAACCGTAACCTGATCCAGCATACTTACCGCACTCGCCATGATCTCATCTGACTTATCCACTGTCTTCTGGAAGTTTTCCAATACCTCATTATATTCGTCCAGATTCTTTCTGGTATCTGCGATAGCTTTGATCAGACTTGAATTTCCTTCACTTACTTTTCCGGATAATTCTCCGGCCTCTTTACTCAATAATTCAGAAATGCTCTCTGCAGCTACGGATGTGAATGTATCATTGATTTCCTGCTGAATCGTGCTCGCACCTGTATCCGTGATCTTTGGTACTATTGCATTTTTCTTTTCATTAATATAATAATCCAGCTTCGGCTGTTTGATATCTCCTGATAAAATACTCAGAAGTGATTCACTGAAATTATCCGGTATCACGATCGCTGCGTAATATTTTCCGGATCTCACTCCCTTTTTCGCTTCTTTTGCATCTACAAACTTCCAGCCAAGCTGGTCATTTTTCTTCAGATTGTCTACAATATTTTGTCCTGCGTCCAGTGACATCTGCTCACTGTCGGCACCTTTATCCTCATTGGCAATCGCAACCTGGATTCCCTTGGTATTTCCATACGGATCCATATTGGCAGCGATGTTGAACCATGCATAAAGAGACGGCAGCACACTGATTCCAACCAGGATCAGTACTGCTGCACGGTTACGGAACAACCGGCCAAGATCTCTTTTGAAAATCTGAAATGATTTCTTCATCCACTAATCCTCCTTTGTTATTGTCATATAGACATTAGTATAACAAAAACACTTCTGAAAATCTACCCAAAAACTGACGAACGGTCATATTTTTATTGTGCTATTTGCACTTCTGAGATGAAGCGCAAAAATGCATCAGTACAGGTCAATTCCCTATATTGATGCATTTTTATCATTTATTTATTTTACAATGCCAACCATATCTTTCACGGATTCAAATCCATTTTTCTTCATATATGCTTCGATTCCGTCAATAATCTCGATCGTTGCATTCGGATTATAGAAATTCGCAGTTCCTACAGATACTGCAGACGCTCCCGCAAGGATCATCTCAATGGCATCTTCCGGTGTCGCAATACCGCCCATTCCAATAATCGGAATGTTCACTGCCTGTGCCGTCTGATATACCATACGGACTGCAATCGGATGTACAACTGGTCCCGACACACCGCCGGTCTTATTTGCTACCGCAAATGTTCTGCGGTTGATATCAATCTTCATACCCGTCAGTGTATTGATCAATGACAGGGCATCTGCTCCGCCGGCTTCTGCTGCCTTCGCAATCTCCGTAATATCCGTAACATTTGGCGTCAGTTTCATGATGATCGGCTGCTTTGCAATCTTTTTGATCTGAGCCGTCAGCTCCTCTACATGCTTTGCATCCTGCCCGAACGCCAGAAAGCCTGCATTAACATTCGGGCACGAAATATTGATCTCCATCATATCAATCGGCTCATCAGCCAGTCTTTCCACCACTGCCAGATATTCTTCCGGTGCATGGCCACAGACATTGACGATGATCTTCGTATCATATTTCTTCAGAAATGGAATATCTCTTTTGCAGAACAGATCGATTCCCGGATTCTGGAGTCCGATCGCATTCATCATTCCTCCGTAAACTTCAGCTACACGTGGTGTCGGATTACCCGGCCACGGGACATTTGCCACGCCCTTGGTCGTTACCGCTCCAAGACGGTTCAGATCCACAAACTCACTGAATTCTTCTCCCGAACCAAATGTACCGGAAGCCACTGTAACCGGATTCTTCCATTCTACGCCGGCAATATTTACTTTCATGTCCATTATAAATCCACCTCCGTAGATAAGAATACTGGTCCGTCTTTACAGATTCTCTTATTGTTCACATTACTGTGTGCATCTTTTTCTTTTGTCTTGCAGACACATGCCAGACAGGCTCCGATACCGCATGCCATTCTCTCTTCCAGGGAAATATAGCATTCTATTTTCTTCTCTTCTGCATAAGCCTTGATCGCACGCAGCATTGGTGTAGGTCCGCATGCAAATATAATATCGGCATCCAGACTCTGCTCACGGATAGCATCCATGACATTTCCTTTTGTTCCCACGCTTCCATCCTCTGTGGAAATATATAAGGTTCCGTTCTGTTCAAACTCCTCTTTCAGGAACGTATGCGCATCTCTATAGCCGACAACAATCTGCTTTTCTTCACACTGCATCTGCTTTGCAAGTTCCAGAATCGGCGGAACACCAATCCCGCCGCCCATCAGGAATACTTTCTTTCCTTCTGCCTTTTCATATGGAAATCCATTTCCCAAAGGTCCGATCACTGGTACAAAATCTCCGGCCTTTAATTCTGAAAACTGTTTTGTTCCGGTCTTTTCTCCTGTCACACGATATACCAGTCTTAATCTTTTTGCTTCTTTATCAATTTCACAGATACTGATCGGGCGTGGAAGTAATTTGCTTGCATCTGTCGTGTATACAGACACAAACTGTCCCGGTCTGGCAGTCAGCGCTGCTTCTGTCTCAATCCACAGACTGTAGATTCCATCTGCCAGCATCTCCTGTGACAGAACTTTCGCCTGTTCTTTTTTTCTCTCCATCTTCCTTTATCTCCTGTCAAGATTACTCTGTCTTACTTTTTTCGTTATCAGTCTTTTTTCGTCTGTTCAGACATTATCTGTTCTCAAGTGCTCCCTTGATGTCTGCGATCATCGTCTCAACTGCTGCTCTGGATGCATCACCAAAATTCTCAGCTCCAAATTTTGCATACTGCTCCTGCTTATATGCCGCAATGATTCCTCTGGAAGAGTTTACGATTGCTCCAAGTCCATCTTCATTGAAGAAATGTACCAGGTCTTTTCCTTTTCCTCCCTGTGCACCGTAACCAGGAACCAGAATGTAAGCTTTTGGCATCACTTTTCTTAATACTTTTCCCATCTCCGGATAAGTTGCTCCGACTACTGCTCCGACATAGCTGTACTCATCGCCCATGACTTCAGATCCCCATGCGGCAACTTTTTCTCCAACCAGTTCATATAACGGACGGCCGTTGATCTTCTGATCCTGGAATTCACCGCTTGACGGATTTGATGTCTTAACAAGTACGAAGATTCCCTTCTTTTCTTCTTTACATACGTCCAGGAATGGATTCACTCCGTCTGAACCAAGGTATGGATTCACTGTTACAAAGTCTTCATCAAATGGTACGTATGTCTTGCTGCCTACTTTCACCTTACCAATATGACCCACAGCATAAGCTGCTGATGTAGAACCAATGTCTCCTCTTTTAATATCACCGATGACAACCAGTCCTTTTTCCTTACAGTAATCTACCGTTTTCTTGAATGCTGCAAGTCCCGGAAGACCAAACTGTTCATACATTGCGATCTGTGGTTTTACAGCCGGAATCAGATCATAAGTCTTGTCCACGATTTCTTTATTGAACTGCCAGATTGCTTCTGCTGCTCCTTCCAGTGTCTCACCATATTCTGCGAACGCTTTTTTCTGTACCTGCTCCGGAATATAGTTCAACATCGGATCTAATCCTACTACAATCGGTGCTCCTGTCTTCTTTATGTTGGCTACTAACTGATTAATCAATGTTTTTTCCTCCTACCTTATATACATAATCTAAATTTCATATTGTTTATATTTTACCATAAGGCATAATAAAAGGGAATGCCAAACTGCATTCCCTTCAAAACTCTTATTTTGCTGTGTCACCATCCACAAACGATTACTTCATCTGTGCTTTTACTTCCTCCACAGCTTTATCAAGCTGATTGTCTGCATCCGGATTTTCTTCATTATTTTCGTATTCGACCTTTACATCCGGTGTAATTCCTTTTCCGTTGATGCTTCTTCCCTTTGGAGTAAAATATTCTGCAATCGTAAGTTTTACGGCTGTTCCGTCATCCAGATCAAAAATCTGCTGTACGACACCCTTTCCATATGTCTGGGTTCCGACAATCTTACCGATTCCGTAATCCTGGATTGCCCCGGAGTAAATCTCTGATGCACTGGCACTGTTGCCATTTACCAGAACTGCCAGCGGTTTTGTAAACTGATGTTCTTCGTCAGATTTCATCTCTGTCTTTTTGCCATTTTTATCTTCCGTATACACGATCAGGCCCTTTGGCAGCATCAGATCCAGCATATCACATACTGTACTGAGCGAACCTCCAGGATTATTACGCAGATCCACAACCAGCCCTGTCATTCCCTGTTTTTCAAGATCATCCAATGCTTCTTTGTACTGATCATACGTCACAGTATCAAATTCAGACACTCTGATATAACCAATCTTGTCATCCATCATCTTATACTCAATTGTCTGTGCCTGTACGGTATCTCTTGTTGCAGTCACAGTTACTTCTTTGGCATCTTCACCTCTTAATACGGTGAGTTCTACCGTTGTTCCTTTTTCACCCTTTACCTTACTTACAACTTTAGAGAGATCTTTTCCTGTGACTTCTTTTCCTTCAACCTTATAAAGGATATCATTCTCCTTAAGTCCTGCTTTCTCAGCCGGAGAATCCTTATATATCTGGACCAGAGTGATCACTCCTGTCTCTGTATTCTGAGACATCACAGCACCGATTCCGGAATATTCACCACCAGTTGATTCGTATAATTCTTTTGTTTCTTTTTTGTTATAATATACCGAATACGGATCATTCAGGCCATTGATATAACCTTTATAGACCCCATCTTCCAGATTCTTTTCTTTTACATCCCCCATATAATGCTTCTCGATCAGGTTCTGCAGTTCTGATATTTTATCTTCTGTTTTTGATGTGATATCACTGTTTCCATTATTCACTTTTAATCCACAGGACACGAGTCCTGCCACTAATAACATAGCAAGGGCGCCACAAAGCGCCCCTTTCAAAAAACTTTTTCTGTTTTTCATTTATCTTGCCTCATACTATGATCTGTTTGTTTCTTACAGATAGTTTGCCGGATTTACCGGTGTTCCATTCAACATTACCTGAAAATGCAGATGTGGTCCGGTTGAATTTCCTGTAGTTCCAACCGCTGCAACATTCTGACCTCTGCTGACTTTCTGTCCCGCACTCACATAAATCGCATTGCAATGCATATAATATGTAAGCAATCCGTTTCCATGACTGATTACTAACAGGTTTCCAGCATTTCCGGCATATCCGGCTGAAATAACTGTTCCTGCCGCAGCCGCATAGATTGGCGTTCCTGTTGCTGCTGCAAAGTCAATCCCTTTATGATTCGTACTTGCACCTGCAATCGGCTGTGTTCTGTAACCAAATCCACTCGAAATATATCCACCCGGACAAGGATGTGTAAATGTTCCATTTCCCGACACCACCGATGCCCCGGCGGAACCGGCCGAAGACCCCGATGAGCTTGTATTCTTTTTGGCTGCTGCCTGAGCCTTCTTCGCAGCTGCCGCTGCC
>ERZ779894.4047-NODE-4047-length-10613-cov-4.134022_pt1 | contig 10613 bp, 9 predicted proteins | sample MGYA00511587_ERZ779894 | MGnify/ENA primary metagenome ERZ779894 (study PRJEB29588, sample SAMEA2160490) | human gut metagenome | biome: human gut; feature: human-associated habitat; material: faeces | place: Denmark | collected 2008/2010 ... | reverse complement strand
ATAATTTATTTGTACAAATCTATAATTAAATAAGTAAATAGGTGGCAAGTGATTAATATTTTAAACACAATATCAGAGAAATTTGGAAAAGTTAAAGAACAGTATGGAAGTAAAAAAGTTGGAATATTTATTGCAGCAATATTCTTTGTGGTAGTTACCTTTACGGCAGCGGGCTGCGGTTCTGGAACCGGGGGGGATGTTGCAGAAAATACTGATACAGCGCCTGTAGAAGATAGCGTTCAAGCTGCACCAGAAGATGGCACAGCTAAGATTGCGCAAGACGGCGCAGAACCGGCGCCTCCAGAGGCAGCAGCAATTCCGGCGGACGATAGTGTTGAAGTTATTGCAAATAAAAATGAAAAAATGGTAGCACTTTCTGTTGAAGATGCAGGAAGGGCAAATCCTTTTGTTCCATATGGAGAAAATACAGGTATTGAAAATTCTCAAAAGCTTACGGATTTACAAGTCCAAAAGCTTAAATATGATTTGATAGATCCGCCTCAGCAAGCTGTTGCGGATGCTGATGCCCAAAAGGTTCTTACAACCAAGGTTTCAGGCATAATGTACGACAAACAAAATCCATCAGCTATTTTAAATATAGAAAGTTCAGACTATCTCGTTCGTTCAGGTGATGTTGTGAATGGTTATAAGGTGCTTTCTATATCTCCTCAGACAGTAACAGTTCAGCTTGGCGCAAATGTTTACAAAGCCGGAGTTGGAGAGTTGTTAGCAACGGACGGATTACAATATAACACCATTTCAAATTTAGATAAAAAATTCGGTGGAAGCAAAAAATAAATTAAATAAGCAGGAGCAGATATGAAAAATACAGTTACAAAGAAAATTTTAGCAGGTGCAATGTTATTCACATTCGCATTTTCAAACACTCTAACAGCAGTGTTTGCCGCTTCAATCGGCGACTATTTAGGCGCTGACGTAAGCGGAACCCTTCTTGCACAAGAATTACAAGGGATTAGAGGTTTATCAAATCCTACGCCGGTTACCCCTGATGTTTTCACCGGTGTATCTTCTCAAACTCAGGCCGCAGATGATAAATTCTATTCGCCAACAGTAACAATTCCTTTAAAAGGCGAAAGCTCTCTTACAACAAAAACAATGCCTATAACATTAAGCCTGAGAGATTCTGATGTTAAGCAAGTTTTGAGAATGTTTGCTGACAAAGCCGGCTTAAACATAATTTTTGAAAATGGTGTGGCTGGGACTGTAACTATGGATTTGGTTGATGTTCCGCTTAATTCAGCGTTTGAAATGATTATGGAAATGAATGAACTGTATTATTTAATAGATAATAACACATTGATTGTCTATTCCGACCCCGGAAAAACAACAATCAATATGAAAAAAATGATTGCAATTCCTGTAAAATATATTGACGCAATGCCAATGGCAAGCTTTTTAAATAAAAATATTTTCGGATTGAAAAAGCCAGGATTATCAAACACTTTAGTTGCAACGACTAACCCAAGAAAAAATGAAGTATTGATTTTTGGAACAGAAAATGACGCGGCTATTGCAAGAAAAATTATTGAACAATTCGATACAAAACCGGAATTTAAAACATATAAAGTTAACCACGTAACTCCGGATGTAATGGCAGATATGCTTTGTACACAGCTTTTACCGACAATTATTGACGTTGATTCAAGCAAAAAATCGGATATAGGCCAAATAACTGGTGCCGCAGCAGATTCTTCCGGCAGCAGCCTCTCTATCGGCGGCGGAACAATCGCATGCGGTTATACTTCCAGTATGAATGCAACAAACTCATCTTCAAGCGGTAGTGTTGAATTTTCTTCATTACCACTGCTTGCGCTTGAGATTTCATATTCTCCGGGGCTTGGTACTGTTAATGTAATGGGTGCTACTCCTCACCAAATCTCATTAATTGAAGATTTCATCAAACAAAACGATAAAAAAGAACCTCAAGCTTACCTTGAAGTCTCTATCATTGAAGTAAGCGAAAGCGGATCCAAAACCATGGAAAATTCATGGCAAGTATGGAGCAAATACTTCTCTGCTACATTCTCAAATGGAACAACTGCAACAAACCCATTGTATCCGATATTCTTCAAGGGTGATAGCTACTCTGTAGTCGATATGACAGGCGATGAACCGGAAATTAAATATACAGTACAGAAATTCAGCGGAACTCCAACAATTACTTATGCTATCAATTACTTGCTTGAAAACGGCAAAGCAAGAGTTGTTGCCAACCCGCGTATCTTGGTAACTAACGGACAAGAGTCAACTATAGACTTGACTTCTGACTACGTTAAATCTGTTACATCACAAGTAATTTCCGGCGTAACTTCAGGCGCGGCACAAAGAGATTACGATATTGCAGACGATAACGGTATAAAAGTTGCACTGACGGCATTCATCAGTCCTGACGGTTATGTAACTCTTAACATCAAACCTGAATATGCAACCATCAAAGAACAAATCTATTCTCCTACTGAAGACTCTCAAACACCGGATTTGGCAGCGACTTTGCTTCAAAGAAGAAACTTAGATTTAAAAAATGTAAGAATAAAAGACGGTGAAACACTCGTAATCGGCGGTATGCTTAGAGATGATGAAACCAAATCTGTTAAGAAAATTCCTTTCTTAGGCGATATTCCGTACATTGGTGCAATGTTTAGAAGTACAAGTACCAAAAAATCTAAAGAAGAAATGGTTATAATGATTACTCCAAAAATCATCACCGATAACGAAGATGCTATCAGCGGACAGGAAACTTTATAAAGAACATTTATGAACGAAGTATTAAACAGGTTAAAAAACAGTGTCAATAAACAGATACTGAATAAAGTAAACAGTACACTATTGGAGCAATTTAATTTTGTTCCAATTAGTGTTAAAGATAAATTCCTGTTTGTAGCTATAAATTCTCAATCTGATAAAGATACTATTAATCAAAAACTTAAAGCGATATTTCCTTTTCAAATTAAGTTTATTCAAGTAGCAGACGATGATTTAATACAGCTAATAAACAGCCTTAAACCTTTGATGGGTGTTGCTGCGTCTGCAAATACACCACCCGAAAGTAATGCAAAACTCGGTGAATTGTTAATTCAAAAAGGTTATATCTCAGACCTGCAATTGCTTCAGGCGCTTGCAGAAAGTAAGCGTTTGAAGATGCCGATTGGGTCTACTCTTTTCAAATTAGGCTTTATAACTTTGCCGCAATTGAAAGAAATTTTGCATTTGCAAACTGGCTACGATTTAGTCAGCAACGAGCAGCTTGCCAAACAGGAAAAATTTGTCAATATATTACCTGAAGACTTCATAAAAACAAATAAAGTTATACCGATATCTTCTGACGGTAAAACATTATTGCTCGGTGTTGTTACTCCGGTAAAACCAGATGTTTTAAAAGAAATCATCTATTTAACCGGACAAAATCCGAAACAATTACTGATGACGCATTATGAGTTTCAAAACTCATTAGATACATTCTTCTCAGAGCAAAAGCGTGAAACGGAAAAGATTATCCAAAAAATCGAAGAAGAATCAGCCGAAATTGAACAAGAAGAAACTCTTTGGGAACAAGTAGACAGTGAACTTCAAGATTCAACGGGCTCGATTGCAAAATTCGTAAACCAAATTATTACAAACGCAATTGACAATAAGGTTTCTGATATTCACATAGAGCCGCGTTTAAATGGATACATAGTTCGTTACCGTAAAGACGGCATGCTCCAAAAAGTCCTTGATATTCCGTTAAAAGTCGAACAGTCAGTCATTGCACGTTTCAAGGTATTGTCCAGAATGAACATTGCAGAACACAGAAGACCTCAGGATGGTACTTTTTCTATAAAATACAAAGACGGTTCATACGACTTCCGTATAAACACTCTTCCAGTAGCAGGCAAAGAAAAGGTGTGTATCCGTGTTCTTGCACCTGCCGTAAGTTTGAATGCTGCTGATAAGAAAATTCAGCTTGTCGGCGGCAGTGAAGAAGATATTGTAAAAATTAAAAATATGGTAAGCTGCCCGAACGGTATTATACTTACCTCCGGCCCTACTGGTTCCGGTAAAACAACAACCCTTTATTCAGTATTAAAAAGTTTAAACGATGAAGATGTAAACATAACAACAATTGAAGATCCTATAGAAATTAAGCTTGAGGGTATTAACCAATCGCAAATCAACGCAAAAGCCGGAATTACATTTGCGTCCTGTATGCGTGCGATATTAAGACAAGACCCTGATATCATTCTGGTCGGTGAAATTCGGGATTATGAAACATTGGAAATTGCAATATCAGCGGCATTAACAGGGCACCTTGTGTTGTCAACTGTTCACACAAACTCAGCAGCAGCAACTGTTACACGTTTGATTGAAATGGGTGCAAAAGATTATCTTGTTTCATCAACGTTATCCGGCGTTATTGCACAACGTCTTGTAAGAAGACTTTGCGATGATTGTAAGGAAGAATATTATCCAACTTATGAAGAAGCAAGCCAAATTTTAGCAAACGAAGAAGATATTCAAAAACTCATGAAAACCCCTATATATAGAGCTAAAGGCTGTAACAAATGCGAATTTACAGGTTACAAAGGCCGTCTTGGCGTTTATGAAATTATGTCAATTAACAAAGAAATTAAACGCTTAATTGCGATGGGTGCGCACGACCTTGAAATTGAAGAAGCAGCAGTAAAGAATGGCATGAAAACATTGCAGCAATCTTGTTTAAGCCACATTACTGACGGCAAAACAACAATTGATGAATTCGTGAGAGTCTTAGGGCTTGTCAATGAATAGGAGATACAATGGCGATATATAATTATGTAGCATTAAAGAATAATAAAGATATTGTAACAGGTAAGGTTGAAGCAGCAGACTTAAGAAGCGCCCGCGATAACGTTAGAAAGCTTGGTTTTTTGCCTACAAAAGTTACCGAAGAAAAAATAGGTAAAGAAGATATAAATAAGGCAAAAGATACCGAAGGCGGTACAATGAAAAACCTCGGTTTGCAAGATAAAATTGATTTCACATCAACCTTGCAAATTCTTGCTCAATCAGGTATTCCAATTATCGAATCATTGATGTTTATCGAAAATGATGCTGCAAAGCTGAAAATTCGTCTTGTAGCAAAAGAACTTAGAAGACAAATTATGGCAGGTGCAACTTTTGCCGATACAATCGCCAAATATCCTGATATATTCGGGCAAATATATATCGGTCTTTGTAAAGCCGGTGAAGATTCCGGTGAATTGGAAAAAACATTGGAACGTTTATTAGAACTTTTAAATAAACAAGCCAATATTCGCGGAAAAGTTATCGGCACATTGATGTATCCGGCATTCGTAATTGTTTTGGCGGTATTTATTGTACTTGTCATGTTAATGTTCGTATTCCCTGTATTCAAGGACATGTTCGATAACATGGGCAAAGAGCTCCCTTGGATTACAGCTACTTTGATGAGTATCGGTATATTCCTAAAGACTTACTGGTATTTTGTGCCTTTGATTATGATGTCTTTAATCGCAGGTATTACGTTCCTATTCCGCTGGGAGCCGTCAAAACATAAAATTGACGAAAATGTTTTAAAAATTCCGCTTTTAACAGATTTAATTCAATTCTCAAACTTTGCAAACTTTATTGCGGTTATGCAGGTTGCATATGATGCGGGTGTTCCGATTATCGAATGCTTGTACTTGTCAATATTAACTTTAACCAATAATACATTAAAAGAGAAAATGGCGGGTGCAACGACGAAAGTTCAACAAGGCCAGCACCTTTCAACAGCATTAAGATCAACCGGTGTTATGCCCAAAATGATATTATTTATGATTTCAACCGGTGAACAATCCGGACGTTTAGGTGACATGCTCGGACAAGCAACAAGGTTTATTGATAAAAAACTTGATACAATTATCGATACAATGACAAAAATGATTGAGCCGATAATGTTGATTGTAATCGGTACAATCGTACTTATTCTTGCATTGGCATTGTACCTTCCGTTGTTCGGTTCATACCTTTCAATATAAGGAAAAGCGATGAAAATATACGTAATAACCGGCGCTGCTTCGGGTATAGGTAATGCTCTGAGCAAAGCTTTTGCAAAAGATAATATCGTCTTTGCAGGCTTTAGAAACCCGGAGCATGAAGAAGATTTAAAAGTTGTTTCAAAAAATATAATCCCATTTTTTATAGACTTGCAAAAGCCATCTTCAATAAGGCAGGCTGCTGCCTTTATAAAATCCCGGACAGATAAAATTGATGTTCTCATAAATGCCGCGGGAATTGTCGCGGCAGGGGCGGTGGGAAACATTGAGACTGAAAAGATTATGGAGCAGTTTCAGGTTAATACGTTTTCCCACTTAGATTTAAGCCAAAGACTATTAGAGCGCCTGAACGGTGGAAAAATTATCAATATAAGTTCTATGTCAAGCTTTGGTATATTTCCTTTCATTTCACCGTACAGCGCCTCAAAAAGAGCCTTAGATATACTTTTTAATGCAATCAACCTTGAGACAAAATCTAATGTGAAAGTTGTGTCTGTAAAACCCGGCGTTATAGCAACACCGCTTTGGAAAAAATCGGTTTCTCAGAATGAAAAATCATTGAAACATGATAAAGTTTATGAAAAAGAAATGAATTTTCTCGCTCAAAACGCCCTCAAAAACGGAAGCAAAGGACTTAATGTAAATAAAGTTGTCGATTTAATTCTAAAAATAGACAAAACTACAAACCCAAAGGCTTCATATACAATCGGTATGGATGCAAAACTTGCGGAAATAGTTTCAAAGCTTCCGCAAGACTGTATTAACACAATCGTAAAATATAATCTAAACAGAAGACTGAAGACAACTAATCTTTAGAGCGCAAAACTATTTCATAGTTGAGAATTTCAGCGATTTCAGATAACTCTGAAACTCTGATAGTTTTAGTTCTGAATTTATTGCTGAGATTTCTGACGCTGTCTTTTTTGTCGAATAATTCATTCACTGCGAGTTTAACATCTTTCATTTTTAAGCCGTTCAAAGATGCAATGTATTTAATTTGCGATGAAAGGTTATCAATATCTAATATAAATTCTTTATTCATAAAAATATTATACACTATTTACTAACTAAATTCATTATATAATGAATTATTGTAAAGAAATATAAATTTTGCGTAATCTCCTTGCGGGTAATTACAAAAATAGTTATTCATGATAAACTGATTTTGTAAAAAATAGAGGTGAATTATGAAAGTAGCATTGTTAAATCACGGATGTGCAAAAAACTTGGTAGACAGCGAACTTATGCTGGGACTTCTTGCTGAAAAAGGCCACGAAGTTACACTTGATGACAAAGAAGCACAAATAGTCATTGTTAACACCTGCTCTTTTATTCACGATGCGGAACAAGAATCCGTTCAATCTATTTTACAAATGGTAAATGAAGGTAAAAAAGTTATTGTAACCGGTTGCCTTCCACAAAAGCATAAAAAAGAGTTGAAAAAAGCAATTCCCGAAATTTCCGCAATGCTCGGCACATCTGATTTTGAAGCAATTGTTGATATTGTCGAAGAAATCAGCAAGCAAAAAACTAAAGAATATATTGAAAAGATTTCTGAAAAGCCCGAGTATATATATCCTGAAGAAGTTGAGCGCCAGCAAATTACAATGGGTGCAAGCTCTTATATAAAAATTGCAGACGGGTGCAATTATCATTGCGGATACTGTATTATACCGCAGCTTCGCGGGGCATACCATTCCAGAACAATCGAAAATATCGTTGAAGAAGCAAAATCGCTTGTTGCTAAAGGTGTTACGGAAATTGTTCTTATTGCCCAGGATACAACAAGTTACGGAATTGATATTTACGGAAAAACGTCTCTTGCCCGTCTTCTTGAAGAACTTAACAAGCTTGAAGGCTTGGGATGGATAAGAATTATGTATGCATACCCTTCTCAGCTTAATGATGAGTTGATTTCCGCGATTGCAAGGCTTGATAAAGTTGTAAAATATATAGATTTGCCTCTTCAGCATTCAGATCCGGAAATTCTGACGGCAATGCGGCGTCCTGTTTTTGATTATGAAGTTTTGATAAATAAACTCAGGGATAAAATTCCCGGCGTTGGTATAAGAACAGCGTTTATTGTTGGTTATCCCGGCGAAACTGATGAGCAGTTTGAAAATCTTTACAAGTTTGTTGAAAAAATGCGTTTTGATAAAATGGGTGTTTTTGAATATTCACGTGAAAAGAATACGACGTCATATTCGATGTTAAATCAGGTTCCGAAAAAAGTTAAAAAGGAACGTTACAAGAAGTTAATGTCGCTTCAGCAAAAAATTTCAGCGGAAATTAACCAATCAAAAGTCGGAAAGACTATTGAGGCAATAGTTGAAGGATTTACGGATGATGGAGTTATAATAATGCGCTCACAGCATGATGCGCCGGAAATAGATGGATTGGTATATGCAAAAGCAGACAAGCCTGTTGTGCCCGGTGATATAGAAAACGTTTTGATTGAACGTGCTGATGAATACGATTTGTTCGGAAAAATTGTTTAAAATGATAATAAAATGGCACAACGGATGTTTATGAGGAAGAAGGTAATCGACATAAATGGCGACAAAACGTACCTATCCGACGTAATCCCGACGGTTCAGAAAGGTAATAAAGTGTATTTGTGTGAAACCGGATAAAATAATAACTCATAAAATAGAAGCGTAATGGTTAAGTCTTTGCGTTTTACTATTTATGCTTATAAATTTGTTTTGCCCGTTTTACAATACTCTGATATATAGGTTCTAAAGCCTTTGCTGCAATGTGGCAATCGCGCGCAACTTTTGCACAAAGGCAGGTGCATCCATATGATATTAACATGTTAGGTAACTGATGAGACATTGCATTGTTAATTCCGACTTTAAGATTTATAGCAGAAGCCAGCATTGATAAATTTCTGACTCTTTTAGCGTGTTTATATTTCCTTGTTACCATAAATTTTGAGATATCTAAATTATTTATTTTCATAGTGATTATATAAAATTCATACATAAATTTTTTTGCTATCATCCCTCTAGCGTAAACTGAAATTTTATAGTAATATAAATTTAGTTTTAGTTTATATGGGATTTTTAATGAAGTTTGCAGAAGATTGTGAAGTAGATAAAGAACAGCTTAATGCCATATTTAAGGACATAGTTAAGTATTCGCCGTCTAAAATTTGCGGCATGCTTGGTAATGCTTTAGTTGTGCCGGTATACACTCATCTTTTGCCGCCAGATCAGTATGGTTTGTATTCTTTATCGATAGCTATGCTTTCGTTCTTATGCATAATTTTTTCTGACTGGGTTGGATTGTCTGGTTTAAGATTTTTCCGTTTTCACCAGTTGGCGGACGATTTGCCTAAATATCTATCAGTATTAGTTTCAGTATTGATTTTTAATATTTGTGCAATGTTTGTTGTTGCATTTGTTTTCAGGCATAATTTTTATGACTTTTTCCATATTCCGCCCAAGATATTTTTCTGCATACTTCTTCTGATAATACCGGTTGCTATAAGGGCCTTGATGTTCCAGCTTTTGCGGGCGCAGTTGAAGTCTGTTTCATTTACTTTTTCAACTATATTAAACCAAATTTTAACAATAGGGTTATCAGTATTTATAATAAAATTTTTCCATCTGGGGGCGTTGTCGCTTTTGTTAGGGATGGGGATTTCGATATCGTTAATAGATTTGCTTTTAATATATCAGAGCGGAATATTGAAATACTTCAGAATGCCGCAGCTTCACTGGAATGTATTAATCCCGCTTTTTCAATACGGAATTCCGATTGCTGCAACATCGCTGAGCGCGTGGATAATTAATCAAAGCAACAAATTCATCATGAACAGTATAAACGGCTTTTCTCAAGTAGGTTTGGTAGGTGTAGCATACGGCTTGACACTGCCGCTTTTAATGACAATATTTACGATAATTACCGTAGCGGCGGTGCCGCGCATAATAAACATGTACGAGGAAGATGTTGACGTAAGGCCAATTATATCAAGATTTACCGGATATTTTCTGGTTGTATCAATTCCGGTGATTACAGTAATTTCTCTTTACGCGCCTGATTATGTCAGAATGCTTTCAAACTATAAATTCCAAGAAGCATTTAAATTGATACCTTATTTTGCATTTGGGACTTTTTTCATGGCATTGTCGGATTATACGACATTGCCTTACCATTTGGCTAACAAAACTTATATTGATTTTGTTTTAAAACTAATATCCGGCATAGTTGGAATTGTTTTAAATATAGTTTTAATTCCGAAAATCGGGCTTGAAGGCGCCGGAATAGCAACATTGATGGCAAACTTTGTGTACTTTTTCTTAAGCACAGTAATCAGAATGCCGAATTTGGAATTGAGATTTCCGGCTAGAACCATTTTGAGAATGCTTATTGCATTCATTCCTTTTGCAATAATATTTTGGGGCTTCAAATATATTCCGCAAATTCCTGTTTTGATACAGATGTTTGGGCTATTAGGTGTATTTTACGGAATTTATTTTGTAGTGAGCAAAACAGTTCTCAAACGTCCTGTATAAACAAATTTGCGTTACATTTGTTAATAATTTAGCAATTAAATTTATTTTTAAGTGT
>ERZ779894.4040-NODE-4040-length-10633-cov-3.464549_pt1 | contig 10633 bp, 7 predicted proteins | sample MGYA00511587_ERZ779894 | MGnify/ENA primary metagenome ERZ779894 (study PRJEB29588, sample SAMEA2160490) | human gut metagenome | biome: human gut; feature: human-associated habitat; material: faeces | place: Denmark | collected 2008/2010 ... | reverse complement strand
ATAGAAAACTTTATATTCCCAATTATCCACAAGGAAAAGAAACCTCCGAGTCACTCAATGTAGCCATAGCTACCGCAGTAATCTGTGCCGAGTTCCGTCGACAGGCTGCATGGAAATAAAATCAAACGGATAAAATAAAACAGGGAATAATACTTCCCCCTTCTCTTTTAATTCTTTTAATGACTCTTCAAAACACCGGGAAGATTGATTTAGAATATTGGAAGGATTAATTTGAAACACTGGGATATTTTTTAAAATCATCCCAGTGTTTTTTATTTCTTCAAGCTGGTCAGCAGGAAGTAAAACAATTACTCCCGGCATCCATTCAACCGACTCTATTTCTTCCGTTAGTGGAAATGTATCTCGAACAACTCCTTCATCGGTTATTTCCACTACCTGCTGTTTTATAAAACCAACATCAGGCATGAATAAATAATGAGATGCAAATCGTTTCATATCACTAACGAGTTTGACGTCTTTGCTGTTGCTGCCTGCGCTGATTCATTTGCCGTTCCTTTCTTTGTTCTATTCTCTCTTGCTGGATATGTTGCTCCACCTCGATCTGTTCCGGTTTCTTTTCACGTTGAGTTCCTGTACGACGACGGTTCATTTCTTCCGGCGTCAAACGTTGGACATCCTCTTTATGTTCTTCGGCAACTTTATGCAAGGAATCCACCACTTCTTCCTCCGAAATCTTTTTCAGAGAATCCGCTTTCAGAGCTTCTATCTTATTCAGGGAGTCACGAACAGCAAAAGCGAGAGTATCTTTGCAATGATAACGAGTCATAGTGAAATGGTCTGCTAATAGCGTTCCCCCTTTCTGCTCGCCTAACATCGGATAGTAAATGAAACCTCTAATTTCCTTCATAGCTCCCAGCGTATCAGCATATAAACGTATTTGCTGAACTCCCGGGCGGGTTATAGTCTTCAGATGATTTATCGTATCTTTTTCGTAGATAACCTGCATACCCATAGCTACCGCTCTCAAAGAATCAGCAAGCATTGGCTCCAGAAAACGATAATTCACTTCCCAAACCAAGGTATCACGGTCTTTATAGTTAGTATCGGTAGGCAATACGAACGAATAACGGTTATTCATCATCTCGCCGGTCAAACGTATCATACGCAACCAAGGCCATACATCAAGACTATCACCTGGTTCTGTCATTTTCGGTTTCTTATCTCGCAAAGCTATTAAATGATTAACTTCGTCCTGTTGGTCTTTCAAGCGTTTCTTTACTTTCTCATAGATTTTCGATAAAACTTCTGTGTTGCGTGTATACCAAACCATAGATGAGTCGAATACAGCCTGCGTAGTTCCATACTTCTTAAAAACAGCATCAATATACAACGCTTTTTTATAGTTCTCACTGTAAGGCAGGTTATCTCCCATGGACTTTGCCAGATGATAATCATATAGCAAACTCTCCATTTTCGATTCCGGGATTACGTCATTAGGTCTTTTCACTTTACATCCCGCTACCGCAAGCGCAAGCATGCAGATGAAACACAGATGAAACCGAAGCTTACTTTTCATGATTCTCAACTTCCTTTTTATCGCCTTTATCCAATGAATGATATGACTCATTCAGATATTTACTATAAAAGAGTAATAAAGCAATGATACCACAACTAATGGCAGCATCTGCAAAATTAAAGATCGGGCTGAAAAATATAAAATGCTCTCCACCTACGAATGGCAGCCATGCAGGCCAGTTTGTATCTATAATCGGGAAATAAAACATATCCACTACTTTACCATAGAACCAGGTGGAATATCCTCCGCCCTCCGGCATGAAACTCGCAATCTGTGAATGAGTGCTTTCATTGAAAATAACTCCATAGAATACACTATCTATAATATTACCTAAAGCACCGGTCAGAATCAGAGCCACACAAACGATATATCCAGTTTTGAAGCCTTTCTTTACAATTTTATATAGATACCAACCGATTAATGCAACTGCAACAATACGGAAAGTAGTCAGGAATAATTTCCCGAAAATCTCCATACCGAAAGCCATTCCGTTGTTCTCGGTGAAATAAATATAAAACCAGTCCGTCACACGTATGCTTTCGTGCCAGTACATATGAGTTTTAATCCAGATTTTAATGATCTGGTCGATAATCAATACGGAAAAGATAACGATCAGAGCGATTGTTCCCTTCGTGAATAGTTTCTTCATGCGTTCATTATAAATTAAACATAACGAGCTACAAGTGCCGTGCGTCAACATTGCGCAGCTACTTGTAGCTCGTCACCCGTAGCTTGTGTAGCTATCTATTATTTTTTACCACTGTTCTTAGCTTCAATGCTCAATGTCGCATGAGGAACAGCGCGCAGGCGTTCTGCCGGAATCAGCTTTCCGGTTTCGCGACAAATGCCATACGTTTTATTCTCTATGCGTACTAAAGCTGCCTGCAATCCCTGAATAAACTTCAGTTGGCGTTGTGCCAAACGGGTCGTTTCTTCTTTGGAAAGCGTATTAGCTCCTTCTTCCAACACTTTATATGTAGGAGATGTATCGTCAGTATCATTACCGTCCAATCCCATCAAACTCTTTTTCAACTGTTCATAGTCACGTTGTGCTAGTTCCAGTTTCTCCATAATAATGGCACGGAATTCTTCAAGTTCCGCATCTGAGTATCTAGTCTTTTCTGCCATAATCTTACAATTTTAAAAGGTTAATCAATATAGTATTAGTCTTTTATCACATTCACAAACAGTGAGAAATCGTCAAAGCTAAGCTCTGTACCGTCTTTCACCTCATCAACAAGTTCAAGAGATGTGCCTAAAACCTGGTTACAAATATAAGTATTATATTCATTTACCGCATCATCTGTTTGTGTATTTTTCGAGATTGTTATTTTTATTTTATCTGTAATCTCGAAACCGCTTGATTTACGTATATTTTGTATACGATTTACCAATTCACGGGCAATACCCTCACGACGTAACTCTTCGGTAACTGTAACTTCAAGTGCCACAGTCAACTTGCCTTCATTAGCAACCAACCAGCCCGGAATATCTTCACTGATAATTTCCACGTCTGAGACTTCGATAACGGCTTCCTCTCCATTCAGGTTCAAAGTGTATTTTCCATTCTTTTCCAGTTCGGAGATTGCTTCCTGCGACATTTCTGCAACGGCAGCAGCTACGGCTTTCATTTGTTTTCCAAATTTCGGCCCCAGTTTCTTAAAGTCACATTTCACTTTCTTTACCAAGACACCGGCCGCACCGTCTACGAACTTGATTTCTTTCACATTCACCTCGTTCATTATCAGGCTTTTCACAGCTTCGATATGTGCTTTCTGCTCTTCGTCCAGCACCGGCACCATGATACATTGTAGCGGTTGACGGACTTTTATATTCACTTTACGACGTAATGCCAATACCATAGAAGTAACGTCCTGTGCCATTTGCATACGGGTTTCCAATTCCTTATTTATCATTTCTTCCTGATATTTAGGGAATTCAGCCAAGTGTACGGATACTACATTATCACGTCCTGTTGCTGTAATCAAATCCGTATACAGACGATCTGCATAGAATGGAGAAATGGGGGCCATTAATTTAGCAACCGTTTCAAGACACGTATATAATGTCTGATAAGCAGACAGTTTATCTTGTGTAAATTCACCTCCCCAGAAACGTTTACGGTTCAGGCGAACATACCAATTGGATAAGTTATCGTTGACAAAGTCGGAAATCAAACGCCCTGCTTTAGTCGGTTCGTATTCGTTATAACAAGTATCTACTTCTTTTATTAGCGTATTCAGTACAGACAAAATCCAACGGTCGATTTCCGGACGTTCTGCCATAGGCACATCAGCTTCTTTATACTCAAATCCGTCTACATTGGCATAAAGTGCAAAGAACGAGTAGGTATTATATAAAGTACCAAAGAACTTACGACGAACTTCTTCCACTCCTTCTACGTCGAACTTCAAATTATCCCACGGAGAAGAATTGGTAATCATGTACCAACGTAACGGATCGGAACCGTACTTTTCAATAGTCGTGAATGGATCGACAGCATTATTAAGGCGTTTGGACATTTTATTACCATTCTTATCGAGTACCAGCCCATTAGAAATAACCGCTTTATAGGATACACTATCAAATACCATAGTAGCAATAGCGTGCAATGTAAAGAACCAACCACGTGTCTGGTCTACTCCTTCAGCGATAAAATCAGCCGGATATACCTGACAGCTATCCAACAGTTCTTTATTTTCGAACGGGTAATGAATCTGCGCATAAGGCATAGCACCCGAGTCGAACCATACGTCGATCAAGTCGGATTCACGTTTCATTGGCTGACCGTCTTTCGATACTAATATAATATCATCTACATAAGGACGGTGGAGGTCAATCTTATCATAATTTTCTTCAGTATATTCGCCGGGTACAAAACTTCTATCTTTGTAAGGATTGGACTTCATAAATCCGGCAGCTACCGATTTTTCTATTTCATTGTATAATTCTTCTACTGACTCGATACACAATTCACCTGTACCGTCTTCCGTACGCCAGATAGGTAGCGGAGTCCCCCAATAACGAGAACGGCTAAGGTTCCAGTCATTCAGATTTTCCAGCCATTTTCCAAAACGTCCCGTTCCGGTAGATTCCGGTTTCCAGTTGATAGTCTTGTTCAGTTCCATCATACGCTCTTTGCAAGCTGTAGAACGGATAAACCAGCTATCCAACGGATAATAAAGTACCGGCTTATCTGTACGCCAGCAGTGCGGATAGTTGTGGACATGCTTTTCTATTTTGAATGCCTGATTGTTTGCTTTCATCATCATAGCCAGAACAATATCCAGAGATTCGGCGGCTTGGGCAGCTTTCTCATCATATTTTCCGTCTATCATAAACACAGGATTGTAGGCGTTTTTCACCCATGCACCTTGATATTCCTTGTATTTTTCTACATCCACACATTCTTTTACAAAATTCTCGTCCAGTTCATCCAACAGGTAGAATTTACCAGTCAGGTCTACCATTGGACGAGTTTCGCCTCTCTTATTAATCATAAAAAGCGACGGTATTCCCGCAGCACGTGCCACGTTTGCGTCGTCTGCACCAAATGTCGGTGCGATATGGACAATTCCCGTACCATCTTCTGTAGTTACATAGTCGCCCGGAATTACACGGAATGCCTTATTACTAGCCTTCCAATCACCGTCTTCTGACACTTCAACCGGTTTTACCCACGGAATCAGTTGCTCATATTCCATGCCAATAAGGTCAGTACCTTTGTATTCGGCGATTACTTTAAATGGAACCAGTTTATCTCCTGCCTTATAATCTTCCAATTTCAAGTCAGCAGCTTTGGGGTTGAAAAGAGCATTCAACAAAGCCTTTGCCAAAACAACCGTGATAGGTTCTCCGGTATAAGCGTTATAGGATTGCACAGCAACATAATCAATTTTCGGTCCTACACAAAGTGCTGTATTTGAAGGCAATGTCCAAGGAGTAGTTGTCCATGCTATAAAATAGGGAGTTCCCCACTCTGTCATTTCCGGTTTAGGATTCTTCATCTTAAACTGAGCAACCACTGTCGTATCTTTTACGTCACGATAACAACCCGGCTGATTCAATTCGTGCGAACTTAATCCTGTTCCGGCAGCCGGAGAATATGGCTGGATAGTATATCCTTTATATAACAGTCCTTTTTTGTACAACTGCTTCAGCAACCACCACAATGTTTCGATATAACGATTATCATACGTGATATATGGATGTTTCATATCCACCCAATACCCCATTTGATGCGTCAAATCTTCCCATTCTTTGGTGTATTTCATTACGTCTTTACGACAAGCTGCATTGTAGTCGGCCACAGAGATTTTCTTACCAATATCCTCTTTTGTGATGCCTAATGCTTTTTCCACACTAAGTTCCACAGGCAGTCCGTGCGTATCCCATCCGGCTTTACGCTTCACCTGATAACCTTTCATTGTTTTGTAACGGCAGAAAATGTCCTTAATGGTACGAGCCATTACATGGTGAATACCCGGCATACCATTAGCCGAGGGAGGTCCTTCGAAAAACACGAACGAAGGACAGCCATCACGTTCTGTCATACTCTTGGCGAAAACCTGGTTCTCGTCCCATTTCTTCAGCACATCTTTGTTCACCTGCGAAAGGTCAAACTGCGAATATTCAGTAAATCTCTTACCCATAGCTGTATCTACGATTTTACTATTTACAATTTACAATTTGAGGGGTATCCCCATTTTTAAGGGTGCAAATTTACAAAAACATTTGTTTAGTTGAGCAAAAAGCTAAGACTTTTAATCGGAATCATGTGAAGTTAACGATTATAAATAGTTGTCGGCCTAAACAAAACGGAAATCTCCTTGTTTTAGTGGGAAATAAAAAAGCACTCAATTATGAATTACGGTATCAGTATTTTATTCAGAGCAATCCCTTTGGCGATGGCACTCTTTTGCTTCGGATACGGAGCGTTTATTTATGGTTATGGAGATGACGGGAGTCGTGTTGTGGCCGGTCCTGTTGTGTTTTCACTCGGTATGATATGCATTGCACTGTTTTGCACGGCTGCCACTATCATCCGGCAAATCATACATACTTATAATAAATCGGCCAAATACATTTTGCCGGTTATAGGCTATCTGGCAGCCATCATTACTATTATTGGAGGTATCTGCATTTTCAGTAATGCCACTTCCACCTCTGCATTTGTTGCAGGACACGTTATCACCGGCGTTGGATTTATTACCACTTGTGTAGCTACCGCTGCTACCTCTTCTACCCGATTCTCTTTAATTCCGAGGAATTCAAAAGCGACAAGTAATGAAGTTCCGGAAGGAGCTTTTTCCCTTAATCAGAGACGGGCATTGGTCATTGTTGCCATCATCGTTTCGCTGATCGCATGGATATGGGCATTTGTATTATTAGGCAACAGTCATTCTCATCCTGCTTATTTTGTGGCGGGGCATGTAATGGTCGGTCTGGCATGTATTTGTACCAGTTTGATTGCGCTGGTAGCTACCATAGCACGTCAGATACGTAATGATTATTCAGAAAAAGAACGGAATAAATGGCCGAAACTGGTTTTATTAATGGGATCTATCTCTTTTGTATGGGGATTATTCGTTATTTTGGCAGATTCCGGAAGTGCAAACGGTACCACCGGATATATTATGCTCGGGTTGGGGTTAGTATGTTACAGTATTTCCAGCAAAGTAATCCTGCTGGCTAAGATATGGAGGCAAGAGTTCAAATTAGCCAACCGTATTCCTATGATTCCGGTATTAACGGCATTAACTTGTCTGTTTCTGGCGGCTTTTGTATTCGAGCTTGCCACTATACATGCTGATTATTTCATTCCTGCACGTGTTTTGGTAGGTCTCGGAGCTATTTGCTTTACGCTGTTTTCTATCGTTAGTATATTGGAGAGTGGCACGTCTTCCAAATAAAAAAGTATTCTATCAAAAGGACGTCACTATATGCCCCGGATAGTGACGCTATCCAAGGCATATAGTGACGCTATCCGGACAGCATAGCGTCACTCTTTTTATTTCTTGTATCTCACCTCATACAGGTCATTCCTGCGGTCTTTCAAATTGCGTACACTACCATAAGTATGCAGCTCGTTCAGCAAATCCAAGTCAACATCCGATACCAAAATCATTTCGGTGTTAGGAGTTGCCTCCGCCCTCTTTCCGTCCGTTGGAAAAGCAAAGTCGCATGGGGTAAACACACCCGATTGGGCATATTGAATATCCATATTGTGCACACGGGGAAGATTTCCGACACTTCCGGCAATGACCACAAAACATTCATTCTCGATGGCACGTGCCTGTGCACAAACACGAACACGAGAGTAGGCATTCTGTGTATCTGTCAGGAAAGGAACAAATAATATCTGCATTCCCTGATCTGCCATCAGGCGGGAAAGTTCGGGGAACTCGACATCATAGCAGATCAAAACTCCAATCTTTGCACAGTCCGTGTCAAAAGTATTCAGAAGTTTACCACCATTAAGTCCCCAGCTTTTTATTTCATCGGGAGTGACGTGTAATTTCTCGTACATTTCGTAGGTTCCATCCCGTCGGCAAAGGAAACCTACATTATAAAGCAATCCATCCTCTTTTACGTATGGCATACTCCCGGTTATAATGTTGATATTATAGCTAATAGCCAGATTCATAAACCGTTCCCGAATTTCATCCGTATACTTTGCCAATCCGCGAATAGCCTGTGATTCTCCTTTATCGTTATACTTCGACATCAAAGGAGCATTGAAATATTCCGGGAAAAGAACAAAATCACTTTTATAGTCTGATACTGCATCTACAAAAAATTCTACCTGTTCGAACAGATCATCCAGTGTTTTATAACTACGCATCTGCCATTGTACCAAACCTACGCGAACAGTAGTTTTTGGATTGATATATTCTTGTGTAGGAGGTTGATAATAGATATTATCCCACTGTAACAAACAGGCATAATGTTTAGACTCCTCATCATTCGGCAAATAATTAGTCATTACCTTGCGGACATGGAAATCATTTGATAATTGGAACGTAAGCACCGGATCGTAAATATCACGTTGACGTACCCGTTCGATATATTCTTTTGGACGCATCTTGTCAGCATATTTATGATAATTCGGAATACGGCCGCCGAACATAATGGCTTTCAGGTTCAATGTTTCGCATAGTTCTTTGCGATATTCATACATACGTCGCGCCAGACGCAATCCGCGATATCCGGGGTGAATAAATACCTCTATGCCATACAGAATATTCCCCTCAGGATTATGCGTATTAAATGTTTCCTTACCCGTGACTTGTGCATACGTATGGTCATTCTTCACCTTATCATAATCAACAATAATAGAAAGAGCGCAACCTACAATTTTGTCGTCAACCACTGTAACAATCTGTCCTTCCGGAAAAATATTGATTAATTTCTGAATCTGTTTATGGGTCCAGAACACATCGCTACCGTCAGAATAAACACGAGTAAACGATTGGGATAATTGTGCGTAATCTTCTATTTGAAGATTACGTATCTGCACTTTATTAATTTTAATCGGATGTTGTTCCATAACAATACGTGTTTTTATATAAAGACAGTGCAAAGGTACAGCTTATCCTCATATATTGTTCTCCAAAGATAAGAAAATAAAAATCCGTAAATCACAGATTCCTATATCTGCTGATTTACGGATTTTCCACAAGAGATATTATCTGATTTATTTATTCTTCTTCCATAGTTTGCTCATATCCTCCAATGTCTTACCTTTCGTTTCGGGCACCCAACGCCAAACGAAAATAGCAGCCGCTACACAGATAATTCCATAAAGACTATACGCAAACATCGGGCTGAAATCGTACAATGCCGGGAAAGTAGAAGATACAATATAATTGAATATCCATTGGAAAGCCACAGCGATTGCCACTGCTTTACCACGAATGGTGTTCGGGAATATTTCCGAGATCAACACCCAGCAAATCGGTCCCCAAGACATCATAAAGAATGCTGCATACACAATCACTGAAAGTACCGGTAGAATACCCTTTATTGCCATGCTATCACACATTGCTACTGCAAAGGCTCCTACAGCCATACCGATAGAACCGATTATCAACAGCGGTTTACGTCCGAAGCGGTCTACAGTGAAGATTGCAACCAATGTAAAGACAATGTTTACAATACCCATAATAACTGTTTGCATCATGCCACCTCCTTCTGCACCTGCATTTTCGAAAATACGAGGAGCATAATAAAGTACCGCATTAATACCGATAGCCTGTTGGAATACAGAAAGTAAAATACCGATCACAATTACTGCCACTCCATAAGTAAAGATTTTCTCTGTCTTTTCATGAGCAGTAGCTTTAATATCATTAAGAATTTCCTGTGCTTTTGTCTTACCATTGATCTTTTCAAGGATCGAATAAGCCTTTTCATCTTGCTGTATCAATACAAGATAACGAGGAGTCTTGGGAACAAAGAACAACAACAGGCCGAAGAAAGCGGCAGGGAAAGCTTCCGAACCGAACATGTAACGCCATCCTTCATAAACAGTCCACATATCAGATTCAGCACTAACAGACAGTACACCGGCTGCATCTTTCAAAATAATAGGATTTTGATGGTCGCCCATAATCAGGAAATTCACGAAGTATACTACCAACATACCGAAGATGATAGCAAACTGGTTACACGATACAAGCGTTCCACGAATATTAGAAGGAGCAATTTCAGCAATATACATCGGACAGACTGCAGAAGCCAGTCCAACACCGATACCGCCCAAAACACGATACAAATTAAAAGCAATCAGCAAATCCATGTTCGGCTTTCCATATTCGAAGAATAAGACTTCCGGATAATAGGAACCTAATGCTGAAAGGAAAAAGAGTACGGCAGCAAGCCTTAGAGAATTACGACGTCCCAAACGGGAAGCAAATATACCGGAGATCGCACCACCCAGTACACAGCCAATTAATGCACTGGAAGATGTGATTCCATGCATTACTTTATTGTATTGAAAATCAGAGGCCGAAAGGAAAAAAGCCTCCAAGCCTTTCTCCGCACCGGAAATAACTGCTGTATCATAACCGAAAAGCAATCCTCCCAGGATAGCAA
>ERZ779894.4034-NODE-4034-length-10643-cov-7.810351_pt1 | contig 10643 bp, 9 predicted proteins | sample MGYA00511587_ERZ779894 | MGnify/ENA primary metagenome ERZ779894 (study PRJEB29588, sample SAMEA2160490) | human gut metagenome | biome: human gut; feature: human-associated habitat; material: faeces | place: Denmark | collected 2008/2010 ... | reverse complement strand
TGCAGAGCGGCAGCGTGCAGCGTTACTGCATCTGGTTCCTCGGCGGTGCGCTGGGACTTACGATCTTCTTGCTTTTAATCTGCTAAACTGTAGCTGTTATGAATATGTTATCACTGTTTCCCGCCATCCCGGTGCTGATGATGCTGGGGCTCTGGCTCTCGAAGTCCGCGCGGCAGATCCGTGCCGTGATGGTGGCGGGTTCCTCGCTGCTGCTGGCACTGGCGGTGGTGCTGGTGTTCCGCTACCTCGGTCTGCGCGAGGCGGGCGAGCAGGCCGCCATGCTCTTTACCGAAAGCCATGTGTGGTATGCGCCGCTCAATATCCACTATGCCGTGGGGGTAGACGGCATTTCGGTCGCCATGCTGCTGCTGTCGGCCATCATCGTGTTTACGGGGACGTTCGCCTCGTGGCGGATGAAGGAGCAGGTCAAGGAGTATTTCCTCTGGTTCTGCCTGCTGAGCGTGGGCGTCTTCGGGTTCTTCGTTTCAGTCGACCTCTTCACGATGTTCATGTTCTACGAGGTGGCGCTGATTCCGATGTATCTCTTGATCGGCGTGTGGGGCAGCGGCCGCAAGGAGTATGCCGCCATGAAACTGACACTGATGCTCATGGGCGGTTCGGCGCTGCTGCTGATCGGCATCCTGGGCATCTACTTCGGTGCCGGAGCCACGACGATGAATATCCTGGAGATCGCGCAGCTGCATAACATTCCCCTGGCGCAGCAATATATCTGGTTCCCGCTGGTCTTCGTCGGATTCGGCGTGCTGGGCGCGCTGTTCCCCTTCCATACGTGGAGCCCCGACGGCCATGCTTCGGCGCCGACGGCCGTGTCGATGCTCCATGCCGGCGTGCTGATGAAGCTGGGCGGCTACGGCTGTTTCCGCGTGGCGATGTACCTCATGCCCGAAGCGGCGCACGAGCTGAGCTGGATATTCATCGTTCTGACGACGATCTCGGTCGTGTACGGCGCTTTTGCGGCGTGCGTGCAGACCGACCTCAAATACATCAACGCCTACTCGTCAGTGTCGCACTGCGGACTGGTGCTGTTCGCCATCCTGATGATGAACACCACGGCGGGTACGGGCGCTGTCCTGCAGATGCTGAGCCACGGCCTGATGACGGCGCTCTTCTTCGCGCTGATCGGCATGATCTACGGCCGCACGCATACGCGCGACGTGCGCGAACTGAGCGGGCTGATGAAGGTGATGCCCTTCCTGGCGGTGGGCTATGTCATCGCGGGTCTGGCGAACCTGGGGCTGCCCGGCCTGAGCGGGTTTGTCGCCGAGATGACGATCTTCAACGGCGCGTTCATGGACAACGACACGTTCCACCGTGTGGTGACGATCATCGCCTGCACGTCGATCGTCATCACGGCGGTCTACATCCTGCGGGTGATCGGGAAGATACTCTACGGCACCTGTACCAACGAAGCGCATCTCCGGCTCTCCGACGCCACGTGGGACGAACGCCTGTCGGTCGTCTGCCTCGTCGTCGCCATCGCCGGCATGGGGCTCGCGCCGCTGTGGGTGAGCGACATGATCCGGGGCAGCGTTTCGGAGATCATTACACACTTAATGAATTAAGCGACTATGGATTATAGCAATATATTCTCGTACATGCAGGCCGAAGTGACGCTCATCGCGGTGATCGTCCTGCTGTTCCTCTATGACCTGATTGCCGGGGAGCGCGGAAGACGCTGGTTTTCGGCGGTGGCCTGCGGGCTGCTCGCGGTGCAGGTGCTGGCCAATGTCGTTCCGGGGACGGCCGGCGAGGTATTCGGCGGCATGTTCTGCTATGTGCCGATGCACACCGTCGTCAAGAGCGTGCTGGCCATCGGGGCGCTCATCGTCTGCCTGCAGGCCGGTACGTGGCTGCGGCGCGACGACACGGCCCACAAACAGGGCGAATTCTACATCCTGCTGCTTTCGACGCTGCTGGGCATGTATTTCATGGTCGGGGCGGGCAATTTCCTGCTCTTCTTCCTGGGCATGGAACTGGCTTCGGTGCCAATGGCCTGCCTGGTGGCGTTCGACAAGTACAAGCACCATTCGGCCGAAGCGGGTGCGAAATACATCCTCTGCGCCTTGTTCGCGAGCGGTCTGATGCTCTACGGCATCTCGTTCTTCTACGGGACTACGGGGACGCTCTACTTCGGCGATATGGCGGCGCGCATTACGGGGTCGCCGTTGCAGGTCATGGCGATGGTCTTCTTCTTCGCCGGGCTGGGGTTCAAGATTTCGCTCGTGCCGTTCCATCTCTGGACGGCCGATACCTACCAGGGGGCGCCGACGGCCGTGACTTCCTACCTCTCGGTCGTGTCGAAGGCCTCGGCGGCGTTCGTGCTGATGACCGTGCTGATGAAGGTCTTCGGCCCGATGGTCGGGCAGTGGCAGACATTGCTCTATGCCGTGACGGTGCTTTCGATCACAGTTGCCAACCTCTTCGCCATCCGGCAGACCGACCTGAAGCGTTTCATGGCCTTCTCGTCCATCTCGCAGGCCGGGTATATCATGCTGGCCGTGATCGGCGGCAGCGCCATCGGAATGACTTCGCTCGTGTTCTACGTGCTGGTATACATGGCGGCCAACCTCGCCGTCTTCGGCATCATTTCGACCGTCGAACAGCATAGCGGCGGCAAGGTCGCGCTGGCGGATTACAACGGATTCTACCGCACCAATCCCAAGCTGGCGCTGATGATGACCCTGGCGCTCTTCTCGCTGGCGGGCATCCCGCCTTTTGCCGGGTTCTTTTCGAAGTTCTTCGTCTTTGCCGCGGCATTCAAGGGCGGTTTCCACCTGCTGGTGTTCATCGCGCTGGTCAATACGGTGGTTTCGCTCTATTACTACCTGCTGGTCGTGAAGGCGATGTACATTACGCCCAACGAAGAGCCGATCGCACCGCTGCGCAGCGACCGCTATACGCGCATCAGCCTTGCGCTCTGCATGACAGGGGTCTTGCTGCTGGGTGTCTTCAGCGTGGTTTACGACAGTATCGACGTATTCTCGTTCGGGCTTTAGCCGGACGGGAATGGGTAAGGAGGGGGCACTTGCTTTAGCAAGTGCCCCCTCCTTTATTCGTGCGGTCTTCCGCGGTGCTTTTGGGAATGTGCATTCCGAAGTCGGGAAGTTTGCCGCCCGTCTTCCCGTTTGCAGGGCGGCGGTTTTTCAGCCCTCGGTTTCCCGTTCGAGGCCGAGCAGGTAGGCCTTGGCCTCCAGTTCGCCCGCATAGCCGACCAAAGCGCCGCCGCTGCCGACCACGCGGTGGCAGGCGACGACGATGGCGATTCAGGGTGTGGCCGTTTAAAGGTGTTCGAGCGTGTATTCGATCATCTTCTGCCGGACATTGGCCGTGTCGTCGGGCTGCATCGAATGGTTCTGGTCGGGGTAGACCATCATATCGTATTGCTTGCCGCAGCGGTTCAGGGCGCGCGCCATCTCCACGCTGTTCTGGAAATGAACGTTGTCGTCGGCCGTGCCGTGGATGATGAGCAGTCGGGTCTTGGTGTCGTCGAGCATCCGGGCGAAGTTGATCGGGGAGTTGTCGTCGTAGCCTGCGGCGTTGTACTGCGGCAGGTTGTTGTAGATTTCGGTGTAGATCGAGTCGTAGTAGCGCCACGAAGTGACGGGAGCCACGGCGATCGCCATGCGGAATAGTCCGTGGCCTTTCATCGCGCAGCCCAGTGCCATGAACCCGCCGTACGACCAGCCGTAGATGCCGATGCGCGCAGGGTCGACGTAGGGCTGCGCGGCCATGTAGCGGGCGAACGAGAGCTGGTCTTCGACCTCCTGCGCTCCGAGGCGCCCGTAGGTCGATTTCTTGAACTTCTCGCCCCGGAACCCGGTGCCCCGGCCGTCGGCGCAGACTACGATGTAGCCTTTGTCCGTGAGCGCATCCTCCCAGTCGAGCGACCAGCGGTCGCTTACCGACTGCGAGCCGGGCCCCGAATACTGGGTCAGCAGCACGGGGTAGCGCTGCGAGGGATCGAAGCCGCGGGGCTTGACGATGTAGGCATTGAGCGTGTCGCCGCGCTCGGTCGTGAAGGTGAAGAACTCCCGGACGGGGCGCTGTACGACCGCCAGCTCTTCGCGGAGTTTGCGGCTGTCGGCCAGCGTGCGGATGGGGTTGCCTTCGTTGTCGCAGACCTCGACCCGGTTGGGGGTCGTGGCGTTGGAGAAGGTCGAGATGTAGTATTTCATCCCGGCGCTCGGGGCGATGGCGTAGTAGCCTTCGCCGGTCGTCAGGCGGCGCTTGTCCTTGCCGTCGAGCCGTACGCTGTACAGGTTGCGGCGCAGCGGAGAGGTTTCGGTCGAGAGGTACCAGACCCGTTTGCCGTCGGTGCCGACCACGTCGGTCACCTCCCAGTCGCCTTTGGTTACCTGGGCGAGCAAACCCTTGCGGATGCTGTAAAGGTAGAGGTGCATGTAGCCCGTGTGTCCCTCCTGCCGTACGAGGAAGCGGTCGCCGTCGATGAAGGTAATGGTCTTGTCATCCACGCGCTCGACGTATTGCTGCGAGCGTTCGTCGTAGATCGTGCGCTGGGCGCCGTTGGGCTCGCAGAGGATCACCTCGAAGGTATTCTGGCGGCGGTTGAGGCGGAAAAAGTAAAGCCGTCCGTCGGGTGTCCAGCCGATACGGGGAATGTACTGGTCGGTCACGCCGCCCGTGTCGATGCGCTCCCGTGTCCCGGTCGCAAGGTCGCAGACCCACACTTCGACCGTCGAATTTCGCTCCCCGGCCTTGGGGTATTTGAACGAGTAGGCCTGGTTGTAGAGCTTGCCGTCGAAGCGCATCATTTCCATCAGGGGCACTTCCGATTCGTCGAAACGCAGGTAGGCGATGCGGCGGCTGTCGGGCGAGAAGGCATAGGCTCTGGTGAAGCCGAACTCCTCCTCGTAGACCCAGTCCGTGGTGCCGTTGATGACCGAGTTCCACGCCCCGTCGTCGGTGATGCGGCGCGTGCGCTTGCCCGCGGTATCGTAGACATAGAGGTCGTTGCGGTCGGAATAGGCGATCAGCTTGCCGTCGGGCGAGAACGAGGCGTCGCGCGGGGCTTCGGCCTCGCGGAGTATGGGCATCAGACTGTTGCCCGAGGCCAGGAAATAATCGGTCGTGTAGGAATGGCGGTAGATCGGCCTGGCGCCCGAGGCGATGAGTATCTGCCGTTCGTCGGGCGAGAAGGCGTAGTCCGTGACGACGAGGTTGGCCGTCGGCTTGGGGAGCATCTGCTCGCCCTGCCCCGCCGCGGCGTAGCCGTAACGGACGATGTTGTTGCCTTCGAGGATGGTATAGTGTTCGCCGTCGGCCATCGAGCGGATGCCGCGGACGGTTTCGTTCATCGAGCGCAGGCGTGCGATCTCGGCATATTCGCCCCGCGCCTGTACCGTACCTGTGCCGACCGCTGCGGCTGCGAGGAGTGTGAAAAGTTGTGCCTTCACGTGGGAATCGGGTTTAAATGTCCTCTACTTCGAAATCGTAGCCGAGGCGTTTGCCCGTGACGAATTTCGAGTTGTCCATCTTGGTGTTGAACTGGTCGACCGTCACGCGTTTGTTGTCCTCGTAGGGCGGCATCAGCAGGTCGAAGTTCAGGGCGAACCAGATCGCCGGTTCGAGGATGCCGATCAGGGCTTCGCGGTCGATCTCGGCCTTGCCGAAGTTCATCGCCCGCATCGAGGTCTGCTGTTTGCCCTCGACGAAATAGCGGCGCTCGCGGTTGATGAAGATACGCCCGATGAGGTATCCCTCGTCGGCGTTGCGGTTGAACTTGAACGAGTCGGAGAGGAAATTGTAGATGTTGATCAGGCCGCAGTAGGAATTTTCGCGGTCGGACTGTACGTAGGGGTTCTGCCAGATCAGGTGGTTGGCGTCGAATTCGAAGACGTCGGTGTGCATCTGGAAAATGAGGATGTCGTTGGCCACCTGCAGCTGCGCCTCGAATTTTCCGCGGTCGCGGTATTCGAGTCTGACGCGGCGGTCGAGCTTGCCGTCGAGTTCGTCGTCCATCTCCGATGCCATTTCGAACAGCGTCTCCTTCAGTTCGTTGAAGGCTGCGAAGGTGTTGTCGAAGACCCGTTGCTTGAGGGTCGACTTGCGGATGATCGTATCCAGGATCTTGCTCCTGAGCGGTGTCGTTTCCATGCTATGCTGTTTTTATTTTATGCGTATCTGTTGCCCCTTTTCGAGCGTGCTGCCGGGCTTGAGGCGGTTGAGTTTTTCGATCGAACGGGTGCGGATGGCGTAGGACTGGCCTACGGCATAGGCCGTTTCGCCCTGGCGGCAGATGTGGGTGTGGGCATTGCCCTCCCAGCGCTTCTTTTTGCGCTCGATGTAGACCACCTCGCCGGTCAGCGGCTGTGCCTTCTTGTCTTTCAGGTCGTTGAATTTACGCAGGTTGCGAGCCGAAATGCGGAACTTCTGCCCGATATTTTCGAACGTGTCGCCCTCCTTGGCCAGCACGTAGTGTACGCCGTTGGTCTGGTAGACGTTGTAGCCGTTGTGGGCGTTGATCGTCACGCGGTAGTTGTCCGGGTCGATGGCCGGCGAAGCTCCTGCGGCCGGTTCGACGCTGCTCTGGTCGGCGAACCACCCTTCGGGGTCGGTTACCTTGCGTCCCATGCGCGAGGCGTAGAGCCGCTCGCCGTCGGGCCGGTCGAGCAGGTAGAGCTGGTTCTCCTCGATGATGCGCGTGAGCCGTTGCGCGTAGTCGGGTGCCGTGGCGTAGCCGGCGGCTTTGAGCCCCCGCGCCCAGCTCTTGTAATCGTCGGACGAGTAGGCGAACAGCGAGTCGTAGCGCGGCTGCGAATCGAGAAATTCGGCATGATCCCTGTACGACGCCTCGACCGAGGGGTAGCTGCGGAAGCACTCCCCCTTGGCGTCGTCGTCGTAATAGACCTTGTCGCCCGTCCAGTTGCGTTTGCACTTGATGCCGAAATGGTTGTTCGATTGCAGCGACAGCCAGCTGTTGCCGCAGTCGGACTCGAGGATGCCCTGCGCCATGGTGATGCTGGCGGGGATGCCGTACCGCTCCATGTGGGCCACGGCGATGGATTTGTAACGGTCGATATATTCCTCGCGGGTCTGCCGCACCTGTGCCGGGAGGCTTTGTACGACTATCAAAAGGATTCCTGCGAGCGATATTGCTTTTTTGGAAAAATTCATTATCTTTGTTTAATCTTTACGGACAAAGGTATGATTTTCCCACGAGAATTACAATATAAAATGCACTGCTGAGCTATGTTTACCGAAACCGCAAACAAGATCTTCAACCGCGCCATCGGGGATTACCATCGGTGGGACGATGTGGATCATCCGATCGAAAATCCCTATGAGCCGGGTTCGCTCGAACACCTGTTATACCATAAAAACTGGATCGACACCGTGCAGTGGCACCTGGAGGATATCATCCGCGACCCGCAGATCGACCCCGTGGCCGCACTGGCCATCAAGCGCCGTATCGACAAGTCGAACCAGGATCGTACCGATATGGTGGAATATATCGACTCGTACCTGCTCGACAAATACAAGGACGTGGAACCCCGGCCCGATGCCAGGCTCAATACCGAGACCCCGGCGTGGGCGATCGACCGTCTGTCGATCCTGGCGCTGAAGATTTACCACATGGCATGCGAAGCCGAGCGTACGGACGTCGGCGATGCCCACCGCGCGGCGTGCCGCAAGAAACTCGACGTGTTGCTGGCGCAGCAGGTCGACCTTTCGGGGGCGATCGAAGAGCTGATCGGGGATATCGAGGCCGGCCGCAAGTATATGAAGACCTATAAGCAGATGAAGATGTATAACGACCCGGCGTTGAACCCGGTGCTTTATGGGCAGAAAAAATAAGAGACTTCCGCGTCATCTGGTCGTTTTCCGGACTTCGGCGATGGGGGATGTGGCGATGCTGGCGCATGCGCTGCGGGCCTTGAAGGAGGCCTATCCCGACCTGAAGGTGACGGTAGCGACAAGACCCGTGTTTCGAGCCTTTTTTACAGGGCTCGATCTCGGTTTTATGGATGTAGATATCAAGGGTGTGCACCACTCCCTGCGGGGAATGTGGCGCCTGGCCGCCGATGCGCGGCGCCTGGGGGTGGATGCCGTGGCCGACGTGCACGGCGTGCTGCGTTCGGTGATGTTCCGCACCGCCCTGTGGCTGCGCGGAGTCCCCGTGGCGGCCATCGAGAAGGGGCGCGAGGAGAAAAAGGAGTTTATCCGCAAGGGCGGCCGCGGCGTGAAGCCCGCCAAGCATACCGTCGTCCGTTATTGCGACGTGTTCCGGAAACTGGGATTTGTGTTCGGCGACCCTGTGCCGGCCCTGCGGCGCTGCCGTCCCAACCCGATGGGGGAGAAGACGGGCACCTGGATCGGCTTCTCGCCGTTTTCGGCACAGCAGGGGAAAACCTATCCCACGGAGCTCGGGCGGGAGGCGGTGCGTCTGTTGGCTGAACGCTACGACCGGGTGTTCATACACAGCGGAGGCGGAGCCGAAGCGGAGTTCGCGCGGGAAATGGAGCGTGCGCACCCCAATGTGACGGCGCTGTTCGGACGGGTCGGGATAGACGGCGAATTAGACCTGATTGCCAACCTGGACTGCGTGGTGGCGATGGATTCGCTCGTCATGCACATGGCCTCGCTCGTGGCGACGCCCGTAGTGTCGGTATGGGGTGCTACCCATCCCGGGCTGGGGTTCTTCGGCTATGGTTGCGACCCGCGCGGCATCCTGCAGGCCGATATGGAATGCCGTCCCTGTTCGGTCTTCGGGAACAAGCCGTGCCGTTACGGGGATTACCGCTGCCTGTATGCCGTGACGCCCGCCATGATTGCGGAGCGGGTGGCCGAAATGGTCGGTGAATAGGTTCGCCGTGGATATGCAAACAGCCCTCCGGATCAGGGGGCTGTTTTTTTGTGACTACTCTGTGCCGGGCACCTTTTCAGGACTGCCCCTTTATTTCCGCGGACGGGCGACGATGCCGTTCGGTACGGCGCGTTCGCCGGCATGGTCGAAGCGGCGGTTGTCGCTGGGGTGGCTGACCACCCCTTCCTGTGCTGTCCAGAGTGCCGAAGAACCGCCGCCGTCGAGGTTGAGGGCGTCCGTGAGCCCCAGCAGGCGGGCGATGTAAGCCGTTTCGGCGATCGTAGCGCCGGCAGCCTGGCCTTTGGCGCGGCCGTCGATCACGGCCATCACCACCTCGCCGTTCGGGCGCTTGCCGATCAGCGAACGCGGGTGGCGGTGGGTATAGAAGCTGTCGCCGGAGTCGTATTCGATGATCTTGCCTCCGCTGACCAGCAGGGGCCCGGCTGCGAGCGCCGCGCGGTAGCGGCGTGCTATGCGGGGGTATTGGGTGGTGTCGCAGGCGAAAATGGCGACGTCGTGCCCCTGTTTGTCCCGGATGGCGATGATGCCGTTGGTGCGCATGAGTTCGCCGGGTGTCGTGCGGCCCAATACCCGGCAGTCGACCATCACGAAGGTGATGGGCGTAAAGGTTTTCATGTTGAAATAGCTGCCGTTGATGGCTGCTGTGGCGTCGGCGGCTTCGCCCATGCGGCCCGTGGTTTCACCCTTGCCGTCGAGCTGTACGATCTGCGTGGCGAAGTGCCGCGCGGGGTAGCTGACGACCGAGATGCTCTGCCGCGAGCCGAACATTTCGACCTGGGCGTGGCGGCACGCGGCACCCCGGCCGAGATCGGTGGTGTGCCAGTCGGCGGTGACGAAGGCGATGGAGTCGCCGGGCGTCTGTGCCGCGGCCGGGAGGGTGAACAGGAGCAGCAGGGCTGCGAAGAGTATTCTGGCCATAGTTGCAGTGTGGTTGACGGATGCAAATTTAACGAATAAAACCTATTTGGACAAGCCGTTTCCCGGAACTGTTTGCGGGGCCGCCCTCCGGCAAATGAAACGCGCCCTCCGGGATTGCGGAAGGCGCGTGTGACCGCAGGGGGCTGCGGCTATTCGTTGGCTTTGGTGTAGACGGCGCCATTGCCCTCTACCGTCAGCGTATAGATACCGTCGGCATCCTTGGCGATGGTGGCCGTTTCGGTGAAGTCGATGGTCTGACCGTTGCCGATACTTTGGCCTTTGAGCAGGATTTTGCCGGCTTCGCCCTGCAATTCCCACGATGTGTAGTGCAGTGTGGCCATGTTGATCGACTGCGCCTCTCCTTCGACCATGATCCGGATGCCCATGACACCGTCGGGGTCGATCGGGTCGGGCATCGTCCAATTGCCGACGGCCTCGGCATAGGTGGGGTCGGTAGACACTTTCGAGGCGGCCGCGCCCTCTTCGAGTTTGCCGCTGTAATTGACCGTGACGGGCGCTCCCAGCAGCAGGCCGTTGGCCTCGCTCTTGTCGGCGTCCATGGTCGAGAAGGTGAATGTCCCCTCGGCATTTTCGACGGTTACGGTGTTCATCGACGCATCGGTGATGAAGCCGGTAAAGGTTTTGGGCGTGTTGTCGCCGCAGGCTGTCATGCCGCACAAAGCGATGGCGGCGGCCATGATCTTGATGCTTTTCATTGCTTGTGAGATATTTATAGATTTAACGCTTTCTGATGTATTCGTCGATGGCCCGTGCCGCTGTGCGGCCTGCGCCCATGGCGAGGATGACGGTCGCGGCGCCGGTTACGGCGTCGCCGCCCGCGAAGACCCCTTCGCGCGAC
>ERZ779894.4020-NODE-4020-length-10675-cov-7.511864_pt1 | contig 10675 bp, 9 predicted proteins | sample MGYA00511587_ERZ779894 | MGnify/ENA primary metagenome ERZ779894 (study PRJEB29588, sample SAMEA2160490) | human gut metagenome | biome: human gut; feature: human-associated habitat; material: faeces | place: Denmark | collected 2008/2010 ... | reverse complement strand
CCGGGCGGGGAACGCAGCTTAAAAAGCTCTTAAATTATTCAATTTGCACGTTGACCATCAATGTGCTATACTTGTTATCGGCTAATACAAACTTTTCACACAGGATGGCAAAATATGAACCAAAGCATATTAATCGTAGACGATGAAAAAGAGATTGCAGACCTGGTAGAAGTATATCTCCAAAACGAGGGCTACCATGTCTTTAAATGTTATAACGGAACAGAAGCTATAAAATATGTGGAAACCGAGCAGCTGGACATGGCTATCCTGGACGTCATGCTGCCCGATATAGACGGTTTCAGCCTGCTCAGAAAAATTCGCGAGCAGTATTTTTTCCCCATAATAATGCTTACCGCCAAAGTTGAGGATATGGATAAAATAACCGGTCTTACTCTGGGCGCGGACGACTATATAACCAAACCTTTTAATCCCCTGGAGCTAACCGCCCGAGTAAAAACTCAGCTCAGACGCTATACCAAATACAACCACCTGGAAACAGATTCCGCTCCTCCGGCGCAGGAATACGATATAAACGGCTTGACTATAAATAAAGACACTCATAAATGCGCTCTTTTCAATTCAGAAATAACCCTGACTCCCCTGGAATTTGAAATTCTATGGTATCTTTGCGAACGCAGAGGCAAGGTCGTGCCCGCCGAAGAGCTCTTTGAAGCAGTGTGGGGAGAAAAATATCTTAACAACAATAATACGGTAATGGCTCACATTGGCCGGCTGCGTGAAAAGCTGGGAGAACCGGCAAGAAATCCTCGGTTTATAAAAACCGTATGGGGGGTAGGTTATAAAATTGAATAAGCCCAACAGCTTTAAAGTCCGTCTTTCCTTTAGAATACTTATGCGCTTTATAGCGGCTGTAATACTATATCTGATCCTGCTGTTCGTTCTGTTCTTCGGAGGCATGCTAATATGCTCATTCTTTACATGGACAGGCAGCGAGCCTTTATATCCCCTGCTCAATTTTATACGCTTAAACGGAGTAACTATATTATTTTTGCTTGGACTGGGCGGCTTTATAGCTATTTTTATACATTACTGGAGAAAAACCATTGGATACCTGGACGATATCCTGGAAGCAACTGAAAACGTCTATAACTCTAAAAATGATTTAATCGTACTTCCCGCCGATCTTAAAGACGCCGAAATGCAGCTTAATCAAATTAAATTAAACGTGCGCGAAAGCCAGCGCGCGGCTCAAGAAGCCGAAAAAAGAAAAAACGACCTTGTAATGTATCTGGCGCACGACCTTAAAACCCCGCTGACCTCAGTAATCGGATATCTTTCCCTGCTCAGGGATGAGAAAGAAATCTCTCCTGAGCTGCGAAGTAAATATCTTGCCATTTCTTTGGAGAAAGCCGAGCGCCTGGAGGATTTAATCAACGAATTTTTTGAAATAACCCGATTTAATCTTTCGGGAATAGCTCTGGAATACAGCATTGTCAATCTCAGCCTTATGCTGGAACAGCTCTCGTATGAATTTCAGCCCATGCTGGCCCAAAAGCATCTGAATTGCGTTCTGAACGTTCAGCCCGATATGATAATTAAATGCGATTCGGATAAGCTTCAGCGCGTCTTCGACAATTTGCTGCGCAATGCAGTTAATTACAGCTATGAAAACCAGGATATAACTATAACCGCCTCCAGAACTCAAAGCCCTAACAATAAAATCAAAATTATATTTGAAAACAAGGGAATAGATATTCCCAAGGAAAAGCTTGAACGCATATTTGAACAATTCTATCGTCTGGATTCCTCCCGCGCTACCAAAACCGGAGGCGCCGGACTGGGCCTGGCCATAGCCAAGGAAATTGTGGAACTGCATAAAGGCAGTATAGCCGCCTCCTGCACAGACGGCGTTATACGCTTTGAAGTGCTTCTGCCCGTCTGAAATTTTCAAACGCCTTAATCCTGTCCTGTACAGAATTAAAATATATTTATATTGCCCTTCCATTGGGCCCCCAAAGCGTCTTCAGAAAATCGTAAGAATTTCTTTATAAAATAATATGGCCGTTTTTAGCCGTATAATATATAAAGCGCGCTCTGCTTTGTTATAATATATTCATTAAAGCTAAGCGCGCTTTATATTTTTTATTTAGGAGTAGTGATTTATGGCGTCCAAACGGCTCACCCAGATATTCCCCTTTTTGCTTCCTCTGCGCCGGTGGCAGCGGAAATTATTTTTTTATGCAAAAATGAAATTTGACCGCAGAAAATATGCCAGGCGCAAACAGGAAAAGTCCCTGCCTTACGAAAACTGCTCGGTCTCATCAGTATTAATAAACAGACGCAGCGGCTTTCCTCTGGAATATCAATTCAATAAAGCGCATAACCTGGCTCTGGCCGTTAAAACCATGCAGCATGTCGTAATAGAGCCCGGCCAAACATTTTCCTTTTATCAACTGGTAAAAAAAGCGGATAAACGCGAACGGTTTAAGGAAGGATTAGTATTGGAAAACGGAAAGCTTAAAACCTCTTACGGAGGCGGGCTCTGTCAGCTCAGCGGACTGCTGTTCCAGCTCTTTTTACGCTCCCCTCTAATCATCACCGAGCGCCACCCGCACGCCCGAGAAACCCTGCCGCCCGCTCAATTTGAGGAAACCGCCGGATTAGACGCGGCCATAAGCGAGGGCTGGCTTGATCTTAAAGCCTATAATCCCACCGACGTCCCCTTCCAGCTTGAATTTGAACTGGATCAGGAATATATATACGGCCACCTGCTTTCCCAAGAGCCCTCTCCATATGAATATAAAATATATAATCCCAAACTGGAATATTATTACAGGGACGGCCGTCTATACAGAAACGTTCAAATCGGCAGAATCAAAACGGATAAAAATACCGGCGCAAGCGAGCAGGAGCTGTTATATTCGGAAGAATGTGAAATCTGCTATCCGGCCGACTGCATACCTCAGGAATTAATAAGAAAGGAAGACGCAGTATGAAAAAAAATATAGCGGTAATATTCGGCGGACGCTCCCCTGAATATTTTGTCTCTCTTCAATCGGCATATTCGGTTATAACCAATATAGATTCAGAAAAATATAACGTTCTCCCCATAGGAGTGACTCTTGAGGGAGATTGGTTCAGATACAGCGGAAATTACCGCAACATACCCGACGGCACATGGCCGGCTGACGCGGCCAGCTGCGTCCCCGCCGCCATTTTGGGCGGGACTCATCCCCGTTTAATCGAGCTTTACGAAAGCGGGCCGCGTTTTACCCCCATAGACGCAGCTTTTCCGGTAATGCACGGAAAAAACGGAGAGGACGGCACGGTCCAGGGCCTGTTTGAACAGGCGGGAATTCCCCTGATAGGCTGCGGCACTCTTTCCTCCGCCCTTTGCATGGATAAAGCGCGCGCACACGCGCTGGCGCGCGACGCACATATAAACGTGCCCGGCTTTATCACGGCAAATATTCAGACCTCCGCCCAGGAGCTTTCCAAAAGAGCGGCCGAGCTTGAATACCCGATATATGTTAAGCCGGTAAAAGCCGGCTCCTCCTTCGGCATAAGCAGGATTACCTCTCCTGAACAGCTCCCCCAGGCCGCGGAAAAAGCCTTTGAATTTGATAATGAGATAACTTTAGAGGAAGAGATACCCGGCCGCGAGGTGGGATGCGCCGTGCTGGGCGCGGAAAAACTAATCTTGGGCAGAGTGGATTTGATTCAAAGCCCGGGATTATTTGATTATAACGAAAAATATAATCCCAAGGAATCCAAAATATATATGCCCGCGCCCATTGCGCCCGAACTGGAGGAACGCATTCAGCAGACGGCCGCCGTTCTTTACAGGCTTTTAGGCTGTTCGGGCTTTGCGCGGGTGGATATGTTCCTCACTCCCCAAAACCAAATAGTATTCAATGAAATTAATACCATCCCCGGCCTGACCGCGCACAGCCGATTCCCCAATATGATGAAAGGAGCCGGCCTGGAGCTTAAAGAGGTAATGCGCGTCCTCATAGAGCTGAGTCTTAAAAATGAATAAAATAACTCTCCTGCCCAATATGCTGCACAGCGGCAATTTAATTCTGGTTAATAACGCTCAGCCTCTGTATTTAGAGCATTCAGGCGAAAGCGAGCTTACTCTTTTTTGCGGAAAAGAGCCGGGAATCCTGCTCGAAAAAGAAGCCGCCTCCAGCCTTAACGATTTGCTCCATGCTATAAAAGGACGCGAAAATATATTGGGCGTAAGCGGATACAGAACGCAAAACGAACAGCGCGCCATATATTCGGATTCATTAAAAAGCAACGGCCCGGAATTCACCCGCAAATATGTGGCTCTTCCCAATCACAGCGAACATCAGACCGGCCTGGCCATAGATTTGGGCTTAAAGCAGGAAAATATAGATTTTATACGTCCTTATTTCCCCGACGAGGGAATATGCGGTCGTTTTAAGGCTCTGGCGCCCAGCTTCGGCTTTATACAGCGGTATAAAAAGGGCAAGGAAACAATAACGGGCATAGCGGAGGAGCCCTGGCATTTTCGATATATCGGCCGCCCTCATGCCGAGCTGGCCGAATGCTGGCATATGGCTCTTGAAGAATATATAGAAGAAATAAAAAAATATACCCAGCAGGCCCCTTTAAGCTTTGAGGGCCCCAGCCTGTTCAAATATGAAATATTCTTTATTCCCTCAAACGGCCATGAGCAAATTATTAATCTGCCCGAAAATGTTTCCTGCGAAATTTCAGGCAACAATATAGACGGCTTTATTATTACGCTCCGGAGGTAGAATATTACGAAACAGGCCAACACGCCCTTATTCGGGCGCGCATTAAAACAGTCCGCCCAGGCTGAACAAATTGAATATTCCTCCGCCCCTTCTTCCGCTTTAAAAACAAATGCGCAGCCCCAAAAAGGTTATCCGGCCCTGGACGCTTTCAGGCTTATTGCGGCAGTTCTGGTTATTGCCATCCATACTTCCCCTCTTGCCCATTTCAGCCAGACGGGAGATTTTATATTCACCCGCATAATAGCCCGTCTGGCCGTTCCCTTCTTTTTTATGAGCTCCGGCTTTTTTATTCTGGACGGAGCGGAGCGTTCTTCAAAAATTAAACGCTTTTTAAAAAATACGGCCAAAATATACGCGATCTCCATTCTTATTTATCTGCCCGTTAATATTTACAGCGGCTATTTCAGCAGCGCTCCCCTTCTGCCCAATATCTTAAAGGATTTAATCTTTGACGGAACCTTTTATCATCTCTGGTATCTTCCCGCAGCTATGCTGGGCGCATGCGTTTCCTGGCTGCTTATTAAACGCCTCGGGGAGCGGCGCGCCTCTTTCATTGCGCTGGGCTTATATGCTCTCGGCCTGCTGGGAGACAGCTACTACGGGCTGGTCCAGCAGCTCCCCGCGCTTAACTGCGTCTATGCTCATATGTTCGAATTGTTTGATTATACCCGCAACGGCCTGTTTTTCGCGCCCATATTTTTTATTGCAGGCGCGTCCGCGCGTCATATAAATATTTCCCGTATAAAAAGCGCGCTGCTTTTTATTCTCTGCCTGGCGCTCATGCTCCTTGAAGGATTAATTCTGCGTCAGCATCATATGCAAAGGCATGACAGCATGTATATAATGCTTTTACCCTCCGCTCTTTTTCTCTTTGCGTTTCTCAAAACCATCAGGGGCAAACGGCTGAAGACGGCCAGAAACGCTTCCCTGCTTATTTATATCCTGCATCCTTTAGCCATAATCCTCCTGCGAGGCATAGCCAGGCTGTTTGACGCACGGGAGCTTTTAATAGACAACAGCCTGATTTATTTCTGCTCCGTCGTCTTAATATCGGCCGCGGGAGCATATATCCTGCTTCTTGCTGAAAAACTCCTGACTTCTTTAATTAAAAAGCGTCAGCTCAATTCAGGCCCGGACATCCCCGCCCGCTATCTGGCCGAAAGTCGGCAATATATAAACGGGCCGGCAGAAATAAAAAACAATTCTCTTGCCCGCAGAGCATGGCTGGAAATCAGCCTGGAGCAGCTTAGGCTCAACACGCAGGCGCTTTTAAACGCGCTGCCTCCCCGTTGCGGGCTTATGGCCGTTGTAAAAGCGGACGCATACGGCCTGGGCGCCGTTCCCATTTCTCAGTTTTTAAACCAAATTGGGGTGGATTCTTTCGCGGTCTCCACAATTGACGAAGGAATTTCCCTGCGCAGGCATGGAATTAAAGGAGAAATACTCATACTCGGCTATACCGATATCGCCAGAGCGCGCGAATTAAAACGCTATAAGCTGACTCAAACGGCAATAGATTATCCCTACGCTCTGGCCCTTAATAATGCCGGCTTCAGGCTTAAAGTGCACGCCGCCGTAGATACCGGCATGAAAAGGCTGGGAATTCAGCCCCAGAATAAGGAAGAGCTTCTGGCGCTTTTTAAGCTTCCCCGCCTTAACGTGACAGGCGTTTACAGTCATCTCTGCGATTCTTTCAGCCGGGAAAAAGAGTCTCTGGAATTCACTAAAAAGCAGATTGACAGCTTTAACCAGATGCTGGACTATCTTAAACGCAGCGGAATTAAACTGCCTCCGGCCCATCTTCAAAGCAGCTACGGATTATTGAACTTTCCCCAGTTAAATTACAGCCGGGTAAGATCGGCCGCAGTGCTTTTCGGATTATTGGATTATCCTGATACGGCTCTAAAGCTTGAAATTCAACCCGTCGTCTCCTTAAAAGCCCGCGTCGCCATGCTCAAGCATATAAAAGCGGGAGAAAGCGTGGGCTACGGCCGGGAATTTACCGCGCAAAGAGATACGCTCATAGCCATTATTCCGGCCGGATACGCCGACGGCATACCCGCCAGCCTGTCGTGCGGAGCGGGACAGGCGCTCATTCGGGGCAGGCGGGCCAAAATTGCCGGACGCACATGCATGGATCAAATGATGCTGGATGTCACTGACATACCCGATATATGCCGCGGGGATATAGTAACATTTATAGGCCAAAGCGGCGCTGAGAGCATTTCCCCATCCGAAATGGCCCGAAACGCCGGAATATCAGTCAATGAGCTGATCTGCCGATTGGCCGCTCGGCTGGACAGGCTTTATCTGGAATAAACGCCGGCGCGCAGAGGGCTTTAAAAGCGCGGAGGGCTGGGGAAGATTAACTTCTTCCCCAGCCCTCCGCGCTCCATCCGCCTCTTTTTTGCGCGCCCTAAGATATCCCGGCCCTTCTGTTTCCGCTTCCCGCCCTGCTTAAAAAAACAGCGGCCGTTTAATCCAGCGCCAGGCGCCTGGAAGCGGTTTTTTCCAAAAAAGCACGGTCATGCTCGACAACTATTAACGTCCCTCCGCATCCAACCAGCATTTCCTCTATCTGCATTCGGGAAAACACGTCAATATAATTAAGCGGTTCATCCCAAATATAAATATGCGCCTGTTCCGCAAGCGAACGGGCCAGAAGCACCTTTTTCTTCTGTCCCTCGCTGTAGGAACGCATATCCTTTTCAAACTGCTCCCTGGAAAAATCCAATTTTCTTAACAGCGCCTTAAACAGAGTTATATCCACGCCGCAGGAATGGGCATACTGAGTCAAACTGCCCCTGAGAAAGGAGACGTCCTGCGGAACGTATGAAATTTTTAAGCCCGCCGCGCGGTAAAAGCGTCCGGTATATGATATATCTTCGCCGCAGATTAATTTGAGCAGGCTGCTTTTTCCGCTGCCGTTTTGCCCCTCCAGCGCTATTATTTCTCCCTGCATAATTTTAAAGCTCAGCGGCCCGCAAATACGCCTTTCGCCGTAAAACAGGCTTAAATCGACCCCCTCGGCCAGCAATCCGGAATGAAAACCGGCGCAGTTAATCCTCAGCTCCTGAATCTCCTCTACATCCTTAAGCAGCCCGCGCTTCTCCTCAATAGCATTATTCGCCCGCTTCTGAATATTCTTCCTTTTCTGTTGGAGCCGCCTGGCCCTTTCGCCAATATAAGCGCGCCCGCCTATGCTTTTAGTTTCGCTTCTTTGCGCTTTGCCTCCTATTTTCATGCTTTCCGCCTGAGAAGCCCATTGCCCCGCCTGTCTGGAGGCCTCCTTCAACCGCTCTATATCCTTTTTAAGCCTCATATTTTCCGCTTGTTCAAAGGCGTCCTGTTTCCTCTTATTTTGCTCCCAGGAAGTAAAATTGCCTTTCTGAATGGTCATCCCCGTGCGGTTCAGGCTCAATATATGATCCACGCATCCGTCCAGAAAAGCCCGGTCGTGAGATACCAGTATAAAACCTTCCTTGGATTTTAAATATTCCGCAACCCGCTCCCGGCCCCGCCCATCCAAATGGTTGGTCGGCTCGTCTATAAGCAGAAAGCCGTTAGGCCTGATAAACATGGCCGCGAGAAGCGCCTTGGCCTGCTCGCCTCCCGAAAGGGTTTTAAATTCCCGCGTCAAAAACGAAAGATCCATCTCCAGCATATTGAGCTCCCGCTCTAAGCGCCAATCCTCCGCCTCCCCCGCAATCTCTCTGAGCACCTCGCGCGCAGGCAATTCATTATTTCTCACCTTATAAGGAAAATATTCAAACTGAACGCCCGCGCTTATCCGGCCGCTGTATTCATATTCTCCCATAAGCAGCTTAAGCAAGGTGGTTTTGCCTTTGCCGTTTCTGCCTATAAAGCCCAGCCGCCATGAGGTGTCAATCTGAAAAGACAGGTTTTCAAATATATTTTCCCTACTGTCATATCCAAAGGTTAAATTGCTCACAGTAATAACCGACATTATATGCCCACCTCCAAAAAAATTCCGTTCCCGCAGGCTTTTAAGCTGCAAAAACGGAATAAACAGGCATAATAGCGCCAGCCTTATATCTAAAAAGAAAAATAAAAATAAGCAATTCCGAATTAAGCAGCAAACTGCCCGAAAGCCTGCCTGCGGCCTATAAAATTAATTCGCAATTACTCTATTCTCATTCTTCCACCCCTAAGTTAAAATACGCGCATAAGCGCAATAACGCTTAGACAATACAATCAGAGTACAATGCGCCGCAGAGGGGGAGATTTTTGCGGAGAATGCCCGTCGATGGCCGCGAGGCGCACAGTCGAAAACATACCGGGGTATTTTGAGGACTGGGCAACAAAGCGGACGCGGCGGTCATTCCCACAAAAACGCATTATATCCTGATTGTATTGTCTACGCTATATTTAAAATTATAATACAAGCCGCCTCAAACTGCAAGTGTTAATTATAATAAGTTTTGCATTGAGTCAGAAAATAATCAAGATTGACAATTGCCTTTTCCAGACGCCTCAGCCTATTTTTATAAAATCTCCTCCTGAGCCTTAAAATGCTCCCCATTTTATTTACATTGCTCATAACCTTTCTCCCCGCCCGCATGTTCTCCTCCGAATATAACCTATTTTTTAACATTATATAATAATTATGTAAATAAATCAAGCGGTTTTGATATAATTCCTTGAGCGCTAAGATCGAATGAAGCCGGCGCCTTTTAAAGATTTTGCATCCATTTTCCCATAAATTAAAAAATGCTTGCGCGTTTCAACGGCCTATGCTATAATCATTTAGCATTAGTACGGACGTTCCTCTTAAAGGCATGCCTTTAACGAACTTCTATGAGGGAAGGAGAGAAACAAATGAACATTATAGAGGCCATTGAAGCCGAACAGCAGCGCAAAGATATTCCCGCTTTTCGCGTTGGAGATACCGTAAAGGTTTGGGTTAAGGTTATTGAAGGCACCCGCGAAAGATTACAGGCCTTCGAGGGGACTGTTATCGCCCGCAGAAACGGAAGCACCCGCGAAACTTTCACGGTCAGGCGCGTTTCCTACGGCGTAGGAGTAGAACGCACGTTCCCCCTCCATTCGCCTAAGATTGACCGGATTGAGATTACCCGCCGCGGCCGCGTGCGCAGAGCCAAGCTCTATTATCTGCGCGACAGAATCGGCAAAGCCGCCAAGGTTAAGGAAGCTATTCAGTAATTTAAGCGCGTTTTGCGCTGAAAATAAGGCCGCGCCCCGCTGCAATATGCGAAGCGCGGTCTTATTCTTTCTATTCTCTCCCGGTATTCCTCCCATCCCTTCTTGACTTAAATAAGCTCTTGAAATATAATATGTCCATAATTTGCGGATGTGGTGAAATTGGCATACACGATGGATTTAGGTTCCATTGCTCCAGGGCGTGCAGGTTCAAGTCCTGTCATCCGCACCAGGCCGAGTCTGGACGCAATTCGCGTTCAGACTCTTTTCTTTATCATGACTGAGGTGCCCGCAATTTAGCCGGCATCTTTTTTGTACCTGGCAGATATATCCGAACCTTAGAGCCCGCAGCGTTCTAAGGTTCTTTTTTATCCGCATAAGCAGCACGCCGCACGCTCCATTATTTCTGCCGACCGCTCTTTCGCCATATAATTCAAATGAAAATATATATTTGCCATGATCAAAAAGCAGTGTGATCCGGCCGTTCCTGTATTGTTTTCATAGGAACGCCGTTGATTAATAAAAAGAATTTTGCAAAATTCCCGAGGCATCATATGGGATTTGCTGCTTTTTCATTCTATCCTTACATGCGATTATTTCAGAAATCAAAGCACCAGGCCACCTATCCCCCATATACAATCATGAATTTATTTAATTTACTAAATATAAAAATTGAATCATGAAAATTTAAAAAAAATTGAGATAGGTTATTGACATTAAAAAAACGATATGATATTATGATATTG
>ERZ779894.4018-NODE-4018-length-10679-cov-12.118599_pt1 | contig 10679 bp, 16 predicted proteins | sample MGYA00511587_ERZ779894 | MGnify/ENA primary metagenome ERZ779894 (study PRJEB29588, sample SAMEA2160490) | human gut metagenome | biome: human gut; feature: human-associated habitat; material: faeces | place: Denmark | collected 2008/2010 ... | reverse complement strand
CCAGCGGCGGCATTGCCGCCATGGCCGAGCTGGCCGAGCTTTCCGCCATGCACTGCCACGCAGCCATTTTGGGGAAGTCGATTTATACGGGAGCGATTGATCTGGCCGAGGCCGTGAGGCTGTACGAGGGGGAATGAGGACATGATTACCAAACGCATAATTCCTTGTCTGGACGTCAAAAACGGGCGCGTGGTCAAGGGTGTCAACTTTGAAGGATTGCAGGACATGGCCGATCCCGTCGAGATGGCGCGGTACTACAACGCCTCCGGCGCGGACGAGCTGGTGTTCTACGATATTACCGCCAGCGTCGAGGGGCGCGGGCTGTTCACCGATATTTTACGCCGGGTCGCAAGCCAGATTTTTATCCCGCTGACCGTCGGCGGCGGCATCAACACGCCGGACGACTTTGACCGCGTGCTGAAATGCGGTGCGGACAAGGTCAGCGTCAACTCGGGGGCCATCCGCAACCCCGGCATCATCCCGGCTGCCGCGCAGAAATACGGCAACCAGTGCGTGGTGCTCTCCGCCGATATTAAGCGTGTGGACGGCAAATTCATGCTGTTCGCCAAGGGCGGGCGCGAGAACACCGGCATCGACGCGCTGGACTGGCTGGAGCAGGGCGTTAAAAACGGCGCAGGCGAGCTGGTCGTGAACTCCATCGACACCGACGGCGTGAAGAACGGCTTTGATCTGGAGCTGCTGGACGCCGTGGCCGCACGCTGCGCCGTGCCCATCATCGCCTCCGGCGGCGCAGGCAAAAAGGAGGATTTCCTTGAGCTGTTCCGCAATCACCCGGCAGTAGATGCCGGTCTGGCCGCGTCGATCTTCCACACAAAGCAAGTGGAAATCAACGATTTGAAGCGGTATTTGCGGGAGAACGGGGTAGAGATGCGGGTGTGATCGCCCCTTCGCCATGCAGCCAACCGGTAGGGGCCGCACATGTGCGGCCCGCAACATTCCCAAAAGTGTCCTCTTGCGGGAAAGCCGCGGGCCGGGCATGCCCGGCCCCTACTGCGTAATAATAGCAAACCTACACTTTACCTCTTGCCAAAACCCACAAAAAGAGGTACACTAAACTATATTACTTTAGGAGTGTCCACCATGGAAATCACCGAAAATTCCAAGACTCTCAAATTTGACGCAAACGGCCTGATCCCGGCCATCGTACAGGACCATTATACCAAAGAGGTGCTGACCCTCGCCTACATGAATGCCGAGACGCTGGCCCTGACGATTGCCGAGGGCCGCACCGTATTCTGGTCCCGCAGCCGCCGGGAGATCTGGCGCAAGGGCGAGACCTCCGGCAACGTGCAGCGAGTCGTCTCCATCACCGCCGACTGCGACAAGGACGCGCTCGTCATCGACGTCGTCAAATCCGGCCCCGCCTGCCACACCGGCGCGGAGAGCTGCTTCTTCAACCCGGTCTATGTCTCCGATGAGCTGAAGCAGTTCACCTGGCAGGGCCTGTACGCACTCATCGAGGGCCGCAAGACCGACCCAAAGGAGGGCAGCTACACCACCTATCTGTTCGACAAGGGCCTGGAAAAGATCCTCAAAAAGGTCGGCGAGGAATCCACCGAGGTCATCATTGCAGGCTCCAAGCGCGACAGGGAGGAGACCATCTACGAGATCAGCGACCTGGCTTACCACGTCATGGTGCTGATGATCGAGCTGGGCATTTCCGTAGAGGACATCACGAAGGAACTCGAAAAACGACACGTAATTGACCATAAGGTCAAGCAGGAAAGGATGCAGTAACTATGGCAGGCGAATACCTGAAAAGCTCTGTACACGTTCATTCCAAATTGTGCGACGGTAAGAACACGCTGGACGAGATTGCGGTCACGGCATGGCGGAACGGTCTGCAAACGCTGGGCTTCAGCGGGCACAGCCACACCCCCTGTGATCTGGAATATTGCATGACCCAGAGCCGTACCGCCCTGTACAAGGCGCAGGTCGCCAAGCTGAAGGAGCGCTACGCCGGCAAGCTGGACATTCTGTGCGGCTTGGAGTGGGATCTGTTCAGCGACGATGACCCGACCCAGTACGACTACTGGATCGGCAGCACGCACTATGTCAAGGGGCCCAAGACCGGCAAGTATTATGAGATCGACTGGCGCGAGGAGGATCTGCGCGCCTGCATCGACGACGATTTTGACGGCGACGGTCTGGCCGTGGCCGAGGCATACTTTGCCAACGTAGCCAAGGTCGCCGAGAAAAAACCGACGATTCTTGGTCATTTTGACCTCATCAAGAAGATCAACGGCGGCAACAAATTCTTTGACGAGAATGACCCCCGCTACACTGCCGCTGCAAACTCTGCCCTGATGGCCGCCGCCCGCAATCGCTGCGTGCTCGAGGTCAACACCTCGGCGGCGTACCGCGGCTTCCGCAAGGATTATTTCCCGTCCGACGCGATTTTAAAAGACTGGCTCGTGCTGTCCGGCAATGTCGTGCTGACCGCCGATGTCCACGACGTCAAGGCGCTGACCTACGGCTTTGAAGATGCCGCCGCCAAGCTGAAGGAGCTGGGCTACACGAAGGTCCAGGTGCTGGGCAAGGACGGCTTTACCCCCTGTGCGCTGTAAAATAATCCCCGAAAATTTTCCCGCCGCGGTGTGAAGCACTGCGGCGGTTTTTGCGTTTCTTATGGCTGAAAGGCCCAAAACAAAGACCACTCGAACAAAACACAGGAGAAAATTCACCGTGAGATCCACAGCGAAATAATTTTCAAAAAAGTTTGCGCGGAGGGGTTGACAACCCCTCCGTATTTTTGTATAATAATACCTGCATTCTGGCGGCAGCCACTGTGGAGAGGTGTCCGAGTGGTTTATGGAACTGGTCTTGAAAACCAGCGATTCGCGCGAGCGGACCATGGGTTCGAATCCCATCCTCTCCGCCATTTTGTGATAACAAGTGAATATATAGAATCACTTTGACTTGTGGAGTAATACTCAAGAGGTCGAAGAGGCGCCCCTGCTAAGGGCGTAGGGTGGGAAACCGCCGCGAGAGTTCAAATCTCTCTTACTCCGCCAACAAAAACCCGCGTATCTGCGTAAGATATGCGGGTTTTTGCTTTGCGAAAATCGGCTTTTACCCACCATTTTACCCACAACAGAATCAGAAACCGCTTTTTGACCCACAAATATACCCCCGACAGGCTCACACTTGTCGGGGGATTTTTATGCCTTTTTTACGTTGTCCACAAAGAACTGTTGCATCCTGTTTGCGCTGGCGCGCTTCATTTCCTCGCTGGCGTGGACGTACCGCTGCAAGGTAAATGCTGCTGTTGCGTGGCCGAGATTTGCCTGTACTGTTTTCAAATCATCGCCGTTCACAAGAGCAAGGGTTGCGTTTGTATGTCGCAAATCGTGTACGCGCAACTCCGGCAGACCGATACTAGCCGCTATTCTCTTACAGTTCGCCCAAAGCGTGTGATAGCTTATCGGGCAGCCAAGTGCATCTGTAAAGCACAGCCCCCAAGCATTGCACCAAGCAGGCCCGGCGGCTAACCGTGCACGCAGCTGTTTGTGCTTTTCTTCTGCCAGTATTTCAAGCAGGAAATCGGGGGCGTCCAGTACACGGCTTTGACCGTTTTTTGTGCCTTGTTGGATATAAAACCGACCGCCCTTGCTTTTGTCTTTTTGCAATTGCTGGCAAATGGTTACCTTGCCGTTCTCAAAGTCGATATGTTCCCAAGTCAGGCCGAGCGCCTCGCCCTCTCGCAACCCCAAGAACAGGCAGCACATAAGGGGCGCATAGTATGCCGAATCCTGCGCCGCGTCCACAAATGCCACGATTTCAGCAGGGGAAAGCGGGTGTATTTCCTTGACACGGACAGACGGCAATTTTGCATATTTGGCCGGGTTGCGCTGGATTGTCTGCGCCTTTACCGCCTGTTCAAGCGCACTATTCAGCACGGTTAGAACGTTCTTAATTGTTTTTGGCGCTTTCCCGGCGGATACCAGCTTACGCACCATCTTCTGCACCTGTTCTGTCGTCAGGTCACACAGACGCACAGCACCGATATTTGGTTTCAAATGATTCTTTATAATCCCGCGATATGTCGTGATTGTATAGGGCTTTTGTGTCGGCTCTATGAACTCCGCAAACCAAGCATCAAGGTATTGCGATATTGTGCGCTTATCATCTGCAATATATGTGTTTGTGTCCAGCTGGCGCAGCTTTTCGGTCAGTTTGCGCTTGACTTCCTTTTGCGTTGCACCGTAAATTGAAAGCGTTTTGCGCTTGCCTGTGCCCTCATCATAGCCAAGTGTCAGACGTGCTTCCCATCGTCCGTCAGGCCGCTGCCGGATAGACCCTGCACCGCTGGGCGTGCGGGTCGTTTTGCTGTTTGGCATTGCTGCACCTCCTTATTTTGCGTTAGAAAGGCAATTCGTCCAAATCTTCCGAAATTTCAACTGGAAAAAATACGGCTGCGGCAGTTTCGCAAGCGTGTTGCCGCAATGTTTCAACCATTTCCGGTGGCAGATTTTCTTTAACCGAATCCATTGCACAAATTTCCTTGAAAAACGCAGCAGCTTCTTTGCCATAAAATTCAAGCACCGCGCACGGTTCTCGAAGGTTTTCAAACACTTCCAAATCGCACTTCGACGGAACATGATTGCTTAGAGACACCATATCAGCAGTCACGTCTTGAGCGCCTCCATACGGGTCTTCAACCCATCCTTTTACGGTTGGCGGGTTTTCTATCATCCGCAACAGATAGTCTGCCCAGTCTCCGCCGTTGATTTCTTTCTTGGCTTGCTTTTCTTCTGCTTCTGTGCCAAATAGCAGCCAGTCAGCACTTACACCAATCACGCGGCAAATATCTGCGAGTGTTTGAGCATCCGGCATTGTTCGCCCTGTTTCGTAACTGCTTATACGGGTTTGAGGGCGCCCGATTCTGTTGGCCAATTCGGTTTGGGATAACTTTGCTTTAATGCGAGCGCTTTTGAGGCGGCTGCAAAAAACAGCAGCAGTAAAATTCTTGCTTTCCATAAGCGTCTCCTTTCTCAATAATCAGATTATATCAAAAACAAAATAAATAGTCAATAACAAAGCACAATCTAAAATAAATATTTATAAATGCGCTAAAAGCATATATAAATATGATATTTGACTAAAACATACATATACGGTATAATCAAATTAGAAAGCGAGGTGAAACGAATGGAAGACAAGGCAGCCGCTGCGCGTCGGGCTTACAATCAGGCGTATTATCGCCGAAACCGTGAAAGAATCCGCCAGCAGCAGAAAGAGTATTGGACACGCCGAGCAGAAAAGCTCGAATCCGCCGGGAAGGAGGGCGAAAACAATGGAAACAGATGAAAAACTTGTGTATTCAGCGCACGACCTTGCAGACGTTCTCGGAATTTGCTTGCCGATGGTTTACCAGCTAATGAATCGGGCAGATTTTCCAACTGTAAAGTTAGGACAACGCCGCCGGGTTGTTCCTCGTGCAGCATTTGAAAATTGGCTTGCACAACAGGCCGGGCAGGAGGCGAAACAAGATTGAAATACAAAAAAGCCGCTCCCGGTGCTGGAACACCGAAAGCGGCAAAGGCGGGAACAATGCAGCGCATAGCTTTTCCCGCCTCCAGTATATCAAAGTTTGGAGGTTGATGCAATGAACATTTCGGACTTTTTGGGGCATGGCGCGGAAAACGCAATTCCTGCCGCCACGCTGGCCGCTATGTTGCAGGTATCCCCGCGCAAGTTGCGCAGTTCGATTCTGCGTGAACGCGATGCGGGCGAACTCATCTTGTACCGTCCCGGCGGGCGCGGTGGATATTTTCTGCCATCACGCGACCCGGAACAGGCTGAACAGGAAGTCGCAGCGTTTTACCGTGTGCAGCGGGCGCGGTGCTTACACGGACTAAAGGCTATTGCAGCCGCCGGGCGTTTCTTAAAAATCCCGGCGTGGCAGCTTGGGCTTGATGATTTATGAGCAGGAAACGGGCAAAAATTACTTACAAGCTGCCGTACTGGTGTTCTGGCGCAGCCGATTGCAGCGAAAAGATATTTGTTCAGATTGGAGCAAGCTTGATGCAGCACCCAGCTTTTACAGGCTTAAAGGATTCTGCTAGATGGACTTACTTAGCTATGATGTTGGAGGCCAAAGGGAGACCAGATTTTCAATTTCCCCGGCGGACGGCAGAGCTTTACGGCATTTCCGAAAGGTCATTGCGGCGAAACGTCCAAGAACTTGAAGCCGCCGGGCTTGTTGACGTCGTTGCAAGTGGACGGAACACCAAATCGGCAACAGATTACCGCTTTTCTGTTCGTTGGAAAGCTCCACCGTAAAACGCTAACGTATGGCTTATATATAAGAATGTGTGCCACTTTGGCACTACCCCAAATGCGTTATTTTCTCACTGGTTATGCCAAAATGGCACTACCCCGCAAGAGAAAAGCCCCGTTTTAGGGCGTACCTTATGCCAAAATGGCACTACCCTAATGCCAATTTGACACCCACAAAAAACTTTACAAGGCTGTGCAGACCAATACAAGAATCGACTCCAAAACGGACAAATCAGGGCGGTAACGCTCATTTTTGAAGAGGTGATAAAGGATTACATTGAGGCAAGAAAAGGCGCTCACAGCGCTTTTAACGTGTCCCACAGCGAGGGCAGCAGCCAAAGCAGCAGGGATTGACGAACGAACACTGCGCCGATATTGGAACGACCCAGAATTTTTGCGGGAATACCGTAAACGCTGTGCGTCTATGTTGGAGCAAGCAACAGACCGAGCAAAGCAGACTTTACCTCCGGCAGTTGAGCGTCTAGCGCTTATTGTCTCGGACGATTCTGCACCAGCACAACAGCAGATAGCAGCCGCCCGCGCCGTGCTGGAATACGGCTTGCGGCTGATTGAGGCTAACGACTTTGAACAGCGCTTGCGGGCGCTGGAAGAAAGGGGGAAAAGCGAACATTGAAAGGCGATGTATTAACGCGGCTGAAACGCCTTGAAGAAGCCTTGAAGCAGGGCGACGGCGTTATTATCGTTGAAGCCGTTCCCGGCGGTTACAGACTGCCAAACGGCGACATCGTGAAAACCGTTGAAGCGCTGAAAAACAAATACGGTGCGATTATCATCGACGATCTAGACGATCTATAAAACACAAAAACTGCTGACGGATTCCGTCGAAGAATAACGCGCGTATCGTGTCATTAAACTAATTTACCCCCGGCGGTTTAATCCGTCGGGGGCTTTTCTGTGCCTATTTGAGTATCGCAACGCCACAGCGCGAGAAACGCGCCCATTTTGGCGTTGCAGGTCTGTTTATATAGTTTGCCGTCTGGAATGCAGAACACTCCACAGAGCCTTGCAGGGGCTTTACAGCACATTGCCTTATTTTTTACTATCATTCCCGGCGGCTACACCTTGCAGCTTTTCCAAAAGTGCCGCCAGCTTGCTTTCTGTGTCTGGGTCTGTCTGACTTGCGCCGGGCAATTCCATAAAATTTTGTTTTTGTCAATACTGCGTTATTTTTTGGTTTCGGTCGAGGGGCGTATATATGTTTCATCGCCAGCCGGGTCGTTGCTATGAAAAAGAGGGGGAGCACCGAAGCATTCCCCCTCTTTGCTGGACTATTCAAGCTGTGCAACGGATTCTTCATCCGAAATAAATTCTTCCACATCGTCAAGGTCTAAGTCGAATCGAGTCCCCCTGACAATGGCATTGTATTCAGTGTCGATTATTGCATAGCTACCGAAATTATCAATGCTGTCTCGTCTGCAGTTCATTTTCATCATGGTATAGCCCAGCTTATTCAATTTGTGGCGCAGTCGTACTGCACGGTTTCTTTCATCGTTTGTCATGGTAATATCTCCTTTTTGAAATAAAAATGATTTATTCCATGCCAAACCATACCACGCCTTGCCCTGCCGCACCTCACCTCGCCACACCTTGAACCACTAGTATTTGTGGGCAATATCAGTATCTGTTATAGATTTGCCCACGATTCCCGGCATCTACGACTCGCACAATTAACTGGCCGTTATCTACAGTGTAAATAATGCGGTAGTTGCCGACACGCAACCGAAAAAATCCAGGATGGCCTTTAAGCTGCTTTCTGTCTCCCTCATCTGGGAGCTTGGCAATTGCCTTTAAAACTCTGGTTTCGTCCGGGTGCGGCAGCTTTTTAAGGAATTTCTGAGCATCCTTTTCAATCTTGATTTGGTATTTCATAGCGCAATACCTTCTTGCGCCGCGAACTCTTCTAGGCTGACGCTTTCGTGCTTGTCGGGCGAATCATCGTTTAGATAATCGTCAACCAGCTTTTCACAGAAACGATCATCTTCTAGTTCATCGTCAAACTCTACGCCGCGCAGGAACATCAAAATAGCCTGCATCTTGTAATCCGGCAAGGTATCAATAATCTGCTTTGCCTGCTCTCTCTCGCTCATAATAGCGCCCCCTTTACGGTTTCTCTTTGTTTAACTGTTGGCTAATTGCCGCCACAATATACGCATTCAGGCTAACTCCCTCTGCATCGGCAGCGGCTTGAACTTCATCCTTTGTCGGGCTGGTATCTTTTTTCAACACGAGGTTTACACGGTCATAGGCTTTAGCAATATATTTATTCTGCGCTCTGGTTTGTGCTTTTCCCATCGGGTACACCTCCAATCCATCTATAACTATTATATACCGTAATGTATCGTTGTGCAACTATAAAATTTACACTATATCGTTATGCAATATTTGTGCAAAACGTCTATTGAATATCGTTGCGCAACGATATATAATAAAGATGTCGAAAGGGAAAAGGTCAAGGCGGACGTCAAGCAAAAGCCCACCAGAAACGCCAGATAAGACGCGGACAGGATTGCAAGAACCTCACAGAGCGCAGACAGCACCGAGCCACCGCGAACCTTAACCCCCAACGGCAAAAGAAAAGCGCCCGGCATAGCTACCAACTACACACCGAGCGCACCCCACACAATAGGGCAGACCCATTATAGCACGGTTTGCCCCAAAATGTAAAGGAGCAAGCAATGAAGCAGTATGACCTTAGCGCGATTATGAGCCGTGCGTGGACGATTTTCCGCAAGGGCGGGATAGTATTTGCCGAAGCCCTGCACAGAGCTTGGCAGAGCGCCAAAGCCCGCCCACAGAACGCGGCAGCGATTGCAGCAGCCAAAGCAGCCGCCGGGATTGCAGAGGATTGCAAAACGTGGGCTGACTGGAAAGCGGCGGGCTTTGAAGTGGTTCACGGCAGCAAGGCGCTTTTCCGCGCCGTCCTGATCTGGGCAAGTCACGGCGATGGCAAGACGTACACGGCAAGTTTTTTCGGCACAAGCCAAGTGCAGCCGATCGGAGTATAACAGGGGAAACTTATGGAAAAAGAAGAATTGATAGAGCTTATAATCAAGGATATCATAAAATTGCCGTATGAAGTGCAGGAGAAACTAATTGAAAAATACGAGGTGAATAGAAATGGAAAAGATAACTGATTTTTTCATTTTTGTGGAATGTGTGATTCTTAACAGCACCTATAAACTAAGTCAATTTGAGAAAAAGCACGAGGTGCTATTTTTATTAGTTGTAGAAATCCCATTGTGCGTAGTCGCATCCGTATTGACCAGTTTAGCAATGCTAGCTATGCATATTTTATAAAAAAATTGCTGCAATAAACAAAGCTGCGCTATCAGGCTTGACGGGCTTGCGAGGTATTTAAAATGGATTACACTAAAATTGTGAAGGTTCTTTCGTTAGCAGCAACAGGGAACAGCATTGATGCAGCTCTTGACGAAATGAGTAAAAAAGAGCTTGAATATCTGCTTGAACTGTGCCAGGAAGAAAAAGCCCGTCGCCAAGCGTCAAAGAATGGAGGTGCTTGCAATGATTGATAAAGAATCGGAAACCATTGAATACTTAGTATCCATACTGCTGACCTTTACCTCTGACCAAATGGCGGCGTTTGTGGCAGGTGCGCAGGAAATCATCGCCAAGTACACCCCGAAAAATTGACCCCGTGCGCCAAATGTGCGCCAACTCACCCGGCGGGAAGAACCCATAACAGGCAGAACGCCCTTAGCGGGGCGCTTTCCCCATTTATGGGACTTCTAATTTACCCACAACTTTACCCACAACAAAATAAAGTTCCATTTTCCCCAATTACACCAAATTGCAAATAAGAAGCGGCGTACCGAAATTTATTTGTAAAAGATTGCACTTGATTACATTAGATTTGCAACAAAAATGCAGTTCAAATCTCTCTTACTCCGCCAAATCAGCCGATATTTAACGCTAACACGTTGAATATCGGCTGATTCTTTTTATATTTTCCGTTCGTAACTATTCGTAAAAAACGCCACAAATCACCAGAAAACACGACGGGTGCCTACAATGGTGCCTACCGTGATGCCTACACATTTATAGGTCAACGCAGCATCGTATATTTTTTCATTCTTGTCTGTTGTGCTGCATCCACCCCGCCATTTTCGTTACCTCCCCAAAAAAACGCTTCCGTTCCAACCTCTCTCCGCATTTTTCAAACACCTTCCCAGACAAACGTAAAAATTTTCCAGGGAAGTGTTGTTATTCTTAACATTTTCTTCCTTTTCTGCCCGTGCCTTGCAATCCCGCGGCAAATCCGCTATACTCATTCTATACCATTTTATAAGTGAGGTGTCCGTTATGCGGTTATTTGATGTGCTCGGCCCGGTCATGAC
>ERZ779894.4017-NODE-4017-length-10680-cov-3.739765_pt1 | contig 10680 bp, 10 predicted proteins | sample MGYA00511587_ERZ779894 | MGnify/ENA primary metagenome ERZ779894 (study PRJEB29588, sample SAMEA2160490) | human gut metagenome | biome: human gut; feature: human-associated habitat; material: faeces | place: Denmark | collected 2008/2010 ... | reverse complement strand
CACCTTCATCCGGCTGGGGCTTTCGCCCCCGATCAGGAATGTACCTGTTGAATGTCTATTCGATTTTCAAGGTTCGTGAGGTTTTTGCCCTCACTAACCAACTGGGAAATTTTTTTCGATTTGTACGAAGCAAATTTTAATTTGGGAGCATTTTTTTGAGTTTTTTCAGGGCAACAGTCAGTTGATGATTAATTGTCGTCACAGCTACTCCGTGGCGCCGTGCATATTCTCGCTGTCCTATGGGGTCATCACAAAGATATAAACTGGTCATCAAGTTAATTTCGGCAGGTGACAATTTTGCCACGGCTGCGTAGAGGGTGCTTTTCTCCTCCTTTTTGAGAATGGCATCAATGACGGAACACTCTTGATCCACCAGCAATTCCTCGCCAGACATATCATCTTCTGTGGTTGTCTGTGTGTTATAGGAAAACACCGTCATTCCGGACTGATTCTCGATTGACACAAGATAATCGTGTCTATCCTTTTCAGATCGCCACTGCTTTGCGGTTTCGGTTCCACATTCTGCGATGATGATCACATCGTCAACAGAGCAGGCATCTAACTGCCCAAAGCACGCTTTTCGTTTCTGCCCCTCCGGGGTCTTAACGAAGTTCATAAACTCGAAGCTGTTCATTACGATCCAGTTATTGCCGTCAGCGGGCAGTTCGGGGTTCTTTTTGACAAGGTATATTTTTCTCATTTCCGTAATCTCCTTTGAATTTTGAATTTGGTTTTCGGGTTCAAAATTCGGAGATCACGGATATTCAGCGATATAGCAGAGCCACTTGTTCAGCATAGAAAAAGGCTTCCTTTCAGAGATTTCTCTGCCGGAAGCCCTTGGTCGGTTGTTCTTGCCGAAAAAAAGAAGCCACCGGCAAGACAGGGTAAGCCTATGGCTTACTGTCTTGTCGGTGGCCTCTCATATCTGCATAGCAAGTTTGGTTTAACCAACCGAAGTGTTCAAAGCAAGTGACCTGGAGATGGAATTACGCAGTCTGTTTCACCTCAACCATTCCGTCGTTTTGCTGTATTCAGTTTTTAGCCGATCAATAATATCGGATTTGCCCTTCCGGGACATAAAGGTCAATCTTGTCGTGTCAGCGTCCTTTCTGGACTCGAACCGCTACGGTTCCGCACCTTTTACACTCATACTTGATTTTCCCCTCATCATTTCTATATCCGTAAAGCAATGCTCCGCAGTTGGAGCAATACATCGGTATAGGTGTCCAATTATCTTTTGTCACGCACATCACCTCATTAAGTTCCTTGACGCTTTCAGGGCTGATGAATGGTGGCATCCTTAGAGAACTGCTCTTTTCTTGCCTTCTACAAACCACTTTCCATTTTCTTCATCGAAAAGGAAGGTTTCCGTGCCGCATATCATTACCGTATAACGAAGCCCTGTTCCACCGACCTTGGTCGATGCCGCACGACAGCAGTGCCTTACACGGTCGATCTCGTAGACCTCACCATCTTCAAATTTGATTTTTCGGGGTCGAGCCGTTCCATCCGTCTTATGGGTAACATCGACTTCCACATATACCTTGCGCCGTTCTTCTTCCATCCTTACACCTCATAATTCTTCATACTGGCAACCAGCCTACCAAAATGGCGATAGCCATCCAATGGCTTGTCAGAAACTTTGAACTTAGGACGATCATCGCCGGAATTGTTCAGATAGCAGGAAAGGCGTCCGTCCTTGAAGTCCTTGCTGACATCGAAGATAAGAAACATTCCCTCATAAATACCGTAGTGGGTGAAATGGTTCCCTCCATCTGCACGGAAAATAATCAGATCATTGCTGCACCCCTGCAACAAACAAGACGGCATCGAAACATAGGTTTCGATCTCATCAGGCACAACAATTTCATCAATCTTGTTACTGCTTGTACTAATCATACTGACCTCCTTAACAAAGCACCCCGGTCGGCATAGTAATCTCAGGCTTTTCACTCGGCATCCGGAGATTTTGAAAAAGGATGCCGTTGCGGATGCTGTTCTTGCCGAACCGCTGGCGAATGGTTTCAATGCACTGGTCGAGCCTTTCTGCTTTCTCAATCTTTTCGATGTTCATAAACAAATCGACTTGTCGGGGCGTGTCCTGTGGCACCAAGTTGATTGCCTGAATCGTGACTGAGCGAATCGGGTTCCTCCAGTCGTATCTTTTTTCAAAGAGGGCAAAAGCCGCTTTTGCGATCAGCATTGGGGATTGTGTAGGCATATCCAATGCCGTTTGCCATTGCTTTGAAAAAAGTGTGTTGTCCCGTATGTGAATGGCGACTCCATCCGCACACTTTTTGTGGACACGGAGTTTATGTCCGATGTCCTGCGTCAATTCGAGAAAGACGGGCCACACCTGCTCGTCGTTCTCCAAATCTTCGATGGTAGTAATTCCGTGTCCCACGCTCTTAACCGGAGAAACAAAGTCGGCGTTCATAACACGAGATCGGTCATTACCATTTGCATACTGCCAAAGGGCAATTCCGTTTTTACCGAGCCGTCGGTTTAGAAAGTCAGGATCGGTCTTAGCTAAATCGCCAATGGTTCTAATGCAATAGCTATCTAATACACGCTGCGTTGCCCGTCCCACACCGAGCAAGTCCGCTGCGGGGAGTCCCCATATTTTTTCTCGGAAAGTGTCTTTCGGTATGACCGTCACAGCATCCGGCTTTTTCATATCCGAGCCGAGTTTGGCAAATATCTTATTGAAAGACACGCCGACTGAGATGGTCAACCCCAGCTCAAACTTGATCGTTTCTCTTATGTCATTTGCCACCTTTTCAGGGGAACCAAAGGTGTAGTCTGTTCCGCTGATGTCAAGCCAGCACTCATCCATTCCATACGGCTCAACTTGATCTGTGTAGCGCTGGTAGACATTTCTTGCAAGTTTAGAGTATTTGATGTACTCCTCAAAGTGCGGAGGCACTACAACAAGGTTTCTGCACTTCTGCTTCGCTTGCCATACAGCATCGCCGGTTTTTATCCCAAAGGCTTTTGCGGCGTAGTTTTTGGCGAGAACAATACCGTGTCGTTCTTCCACCGAACCACAGACTGCGACAGGATACTTCTTCAAAACCGGGTCGAGCATACATTCAACCGACGCATAAAAGTTGTTCATATCGCAATGCAGTATTGATCTGCTCAACTAAATCACCTTATTTCTTGGAAATTCTGCGAAACCTCTTGACAAACCAAAGTGTCGTGTTGTATCATATGAACACGACAGAAGTGTCGTTGTTGTGATTCAGATTATAGCACGACACCAATGTCGTGTCAATAAGAAGTGACGAAAAAAGTGTCGTGTTGCTAAAAATAGAAATCTTATGGAGGGAATTGATAATGAAGTTCAGCGACAGATTAAAAGGGCTGAGAGAAAAAAATGATATGACGCAGGAGCAGCTTGCAAAGGTTTCCGGTGTTTCCCCCCGTACCATACAGAGATACGAATGCGGAACCTCTCGTCCTCGCTTGGATGCAGCGGAGAAGCTGGCAACGGCACTTAATATTTCTGTGGATCAGCTTCTCGGTACGGATGGTATGCTCGTTGCTCAGGCTGCGGAGCAGTACGGCGCACGAGGTGCCAAACAAGCGCAACAGCTCACAGATGAAGTAACCGGTTTGTTTACCGGCGGTGAGTTGGCACAGGATGATATGGATGTTATGATGCAAGCCATTATGGATGCCTATTGGCTTGCGAAAGAGAAAAACAAAAAGTACACCCCAAAGAAGTACCGTTCTAAGGGCAAGCAGGATTGAGTCCCGTTTATGGGACACATTGTGTGTTAGAATGGAAACAGGAATAAACTGAAAAGGGGTGAAGCCGATGTATGTAAGCACTTCGGAAATCGTACAAAAAGCAAACTCCATTGTTGCTCAATGCGGAACCCGTGATCCTCTCAGAATAGCAAGGGAATTAGGAATCGAGGTAATGTATTATCCGTTCAATGAACAGCGTGGAGCATATAAAGTCTTGATGCGTAATCGCTTCATCTTTGTCAAAAATGATCTGCATCCGGTTATGGAGAACATCGTGCTACTTCACGAATTAGGGCACGATGCTTTACATCGGGAGGAAGCCACGAAAGTCGGGGGCTTCAAAGAGTTTGAAATCTTCAATATGAGGGACAACCGTATGGAGTACGAAGCCAATCTCTTTGCCGCACAGATTTCCCTATCAGATGAGGACTTCCTTGAACTTGCGGAAAGAGGATACGACACGCAACAGATCGCACGGACATTGAACTCAGATATTAACCTTGTCGCTCTAAAAGCCGATACGCTGATTTCTCAAGGCTACCGTTTGCGCCAGCAGGAGCACTGTAACGATTTTCTAAGATACGACAAATAACTAAGATGCCACCCTTTCGGATGGCATCTTTTTTATCACCTTTAATCAGCGCAAGCCGGTTTCGTTTTTTTAGCTCAAACCTGAAAGAGAGCGCATCACCAAGTCGATGTCTTTGTTTTCAAGTTCCTGAATGATGTGCAGATAGGTTTTTTGCGTAGTGGTCATACTCGAATGTCCAAGACGCCGGGCAACGCTTGCGATGGAAACGCCCGTAAACAACAGTAAAGAGGCGTGTGTATGCCGCAGTCCGTGGACAGAGATGACAGGGATGTTACAGGCTTTGCAATGCCTGCCGAGAATGTCGTTCACCGTCGAATTATAGACAGTGGAGTTGACAAAGATGGGCTTATCTTCGGGAAGGTGCTTTACCAATTCAGAAAATTGAATGACAGTTTGCCAGTCAATTTGAATTTTCCGCACAGACGACTTGTTCTTCGTAGGCTGGAAGCCGCCCTTTCCCTTGTAGTCCCAAGTCTTGCTTATGGACAGTGTTTGATGGGCAAAGTCGAAGTCTTTCGGGGTAAGAGCCAGTGCTTCAGAAAAGCGCATCCCCGTCTTTGCTACCAACAGGATAAAGTAGTCCCAATTCACCTTATCCTTTAGGTCAAGCGAGATCAGCAGCGTGTGTAGCTCAAATTGATTGAGATACTTGATTTTCTTAGCAACCGGTGGCTTTCCCTTGATGATTGCCTTGCGAGTAGGATCTCTTTCAATCAAGCCCTCATCAACAGCATCAAGAATAGCTCCCTTGAGCTGGTGGTGAAAATCCATCGTGGTTTGGCGCTCGTGGAACTCAGCATAGTCGTTCAACAGCTGCTGATAAGCGATCCGGTTCATATCACATACTCTCAGGTTCGGGACGAGCTTAACGAGCCATTTCTGCGTCATCAGGTACTTGTCCATCGTCACCTTTCTGATTGCGCCCTTCTTATACACCGTAATCCATTTTGCATAATATTCACAGAACAAGTCTGTTCGTTTTGTTTCTGTTAGCATCAGAAGTCCTCCATTTCATTAAAAATGGCTTACGCTGATGAAGGGTGATGAGGTTGTCGAGCCGAGCAATATAATGCCCAATTTGTATTTGCTCGTCTTTGCTTGGCAACAGCAACTCAATGTCCATTAGTGTTTCTGCGTTGAGTTTAGCACGACCGCCACCTACCAAAAGTGATTCAATATCTGCCTGACTTATTGCATAGGCAAGGAATTGATTATCTGCACAAGCATACTTTCCTTGAAGAACGTGGGCGTGATTATTTACCCAAATACGCCCTTTTACGCACTTTACGGGATAATTTTTGAGGTCATTTGCTCCGTCCTCTGCGACAAGAATAAACTCACCATCGTGGGTATATCCTTCAACATAATCTTGTATTCCGTTTGCTCCATAATAAGGAGTTGTTCCCGCAACTCGTAAACTTGCGGCAACAGGAATACGCAAATTATCGTATCTGTCAGTTACTTCTCTAACCTTACGCTGTTCCCAAGAGGATGTATAAAAAGGATGGATCAGTTGGACAGTCAGAGAAATTTCTGGGGTTGAATGCAAAAAAGGCTGTCGTTGATGAAGGGTGATAAGGTTGTCGAGCTGCTGAAAGAAAGCACCTATTTTTTGCTGTTCAGGATAAGTCGGTGTCAAAAATGTTTCCTGCAAAAAATCGTTTGCTACAAGGTTAGTCATCATCGTTGATGCCTTTGTGCTTCTCAAAAGTATGCCGCCCATAAGTTGTTCATTGTTGATAGCATACTTCCAAAACTGCAAATCATAAGGTTTCATTATAGGCTTGAATACATCAAAAACGTGTGAAACTATGCCGTTTCCAATAGTATTCTCAACAAAGCGACCGTGAGCATAGTTTTTGCTTTTATTTCCCTCAAAAGCAATGTCACCAAGCTCAAAAATATTATAGGTGAGCAAATAACTTTCATCCGTGATATATGAATCCTCTTTGAAATACATATTGGCAACCGAAATAATGTCATCTTTCCCATATGTCAAATCATTCTTTCTGCTTACCTTTTCATATAGCTCAAAGAACTTACGCTGTTCCCAAGCTATTCGGTTGCAGGAGAGTTTGAGTAGGTATGAAAATCAGGAACTAAGTCTGAAATATCGGGATTTATGGTTGATAATTCGGGATTATATGCTATAATATAAGTTGTGTTTTAGCACTTACTCGCAGGTTGAGAGAAAGGAATGATACGATGGCTGTAAGCTATAAAAAACTTTGGCACATTCTGCTTGATCGAGATATGAAGAAAAGAGATTTGCAGGAAGCTGCTGGACTCACTAAATACGCAATCAATAAGCTCAGTCGTGATGAAAATGTAAGCACTGAAGTGTTGGGGAAAATCTGCTCAGCTTTGAATTGCACGACCGATGACATTATGGAGTTTGTTCCCGACGAGAAGTGAGTCCGTTTTATGGGACACTAATTGTTGTATCATAACAGTGGAGTAGTATATCTCCCTTAGAAAATGAAAAAGGATGGGTTCACAGGATGAATAAGCAACAGCTCGCTCAGAAAATATGGGCTTCCGCAAATCAAATGCGCTCCAAAATCGAAGCGAATGAATATAAGGATTACATACTTGGCTTTATTTTTTACAAGTATCTATCTGATAAAGAAGTCAAATTCTTGAAGGAAAATGACTATGACGACGAACTTCTGAAAACCGTATCAGAAGAAGATGATGAAACGGTTAAGTGGGTTCAAGAGAATATTGGCTACTTTATTGCCTATAAAGACCTCTTTTCTACTTGGCTCTCTATGGGGAAGGACTTTGATGTTTCAAATGTCCGTGATGCGCTCTCTGCGTTCAGCCGGTTGATTTCCAACACGCACAAAAAGGTGTTTGATAAAGTATTTGACACTTTGCAAACGGGTCTTTCCAAACTTGGCGATAGCTCCGGTTCACAAACAAAAGCAATCAGCGGGCTTCTGACGCTGATAAAGGATATTCCTATGGACGGCAAGCAGGACTACGATGTTCTCGGCTTTATCTACGAATATCTTATCAGTAACTTTGCAGCAAATGCTGGAAAGAAAGCAGGTGAGTTCTACACCCCGCACGAGGTATCTCTGCTGATGTCTGAAATCGTTGCAAGCCACTTGAAGGGCAAAAGCGAAATCAAAATTTACGACCCGACAAGCGGTTCGGGATCGTTGCTTATCAATATCGGTCAGAGCGTTGCCAAATATATGACCGATGACAACAACATCAAATACTTCGCTCAGGAATTGAAGGAGAACACCTACAACCTGACCCGGATGAATTTGGTTATGCGTGGCATCAAACCGGATAATATCGTCACTCGTAACGGCGATACTCTTGAGGAGGATTGGCCGTACTTTGACGAAAATGATCCGGTGAATACCTATAATCCTCTCTATGTGGATGCGGTCGTGTCCAATCCGCCGTATTCGCAGGCTTGGGACCCGTCCAATAAAGAGGGAGATCCTCGTTATGCTCGTTTTGGACTTGCTCCCAAAGGAAAAGCCGACTATGCTTTCCTCTTGCACGATCTGTTCCATATCAAGCCGGACGGCATTATGACAATCGTTCTTCCCCACGGCGTACTGTTCCGTGGCGGTGAGGAAGGTGAAATCAGAAAGAACCTGATTGAGAATAACCATATCGACGCCATTATCGGGCTGCCTGCAAATATCTTCTTCGGGACAGGAATTCCCACCATCATTATGGTGCTGCGCCAAAAGCGTGAGAATACCGATGTCCTTATCATCGATGCATCCAAGGGCTTTATCAAAGAGGGTAAAAATAACAAGCTCCGTGCGTCTGACATTAAACGCATAGCAGATACCTTTATCAAGCGTGAAAGCATTCCGAAGTTTTCACGAGTAGTCAGTCGTGAAGAAATTCGCAGCAATGATTATAACTTGAACATTCCTCGCTATGTTGATTCCTCTGAAGCTGCCGAGCATTGGGATGTCTATGCGTCTATGTTTGGCGGTATCCCGACAGCAGAAATTGACGAGATGAGCGAATTCTGGACGGCGTTCCCTGCGCTGAAAAAGGCGTTATTTACTGAGAGTGGCATTCCTTATGTGAATGTGTCTACCCCTGATATTAAGAGTGCCATCAAGAGCCACCCTGATGTGGTCGGGTTTGAGAAAGCTTTTAACGCCGCCTTTTCCACTTTCCCGGCATTCCTGAAAGAAGAACTTATCGACCGGATGGGAAGCATCGAAATCTCTAAGGCTGAAACCGTTCTAAGTGCTGATATTTTCGAGCGATTGAAGGAAATTCCACTTATCGACAAATATGCGGCGTTCCAGCTTCTTGACGACGATTGGACAGGTATTTCCATCGACCTCGAAATGTTGCAAACCGAAGGCTTTGCTGCAACAAAGAAGGTCGATCCGAACCTTGTCATCAAGAAAAAGGACGGTAAAGATCAGGAAGTTCAAGAGGGCTGGGTAGGTCATATTATCCCGTTCGACTTGGTTCAGGCGACTTTGCTCTCCGCAGAAACGGACGAGCTTCACGGTTTGGAAAGCCGTTTGGCGGAAATCCCTTCTGAGTATGAGTCTATCCTTGATGAAATGACAGAGGAGGATAAAGAGAGCTGCAACGATGTTCTCACCGAGGAAGGCGATGCTTTCGTTCCGAAAGAAGTATCCAAAAAGATTAAGGAACTGAAGAAAGACCGTTCTCCTGAAAGCGTTGCGCTTCGTACACTCTTAGAAAAGGTAGAGTCTTTGGTCAAGAGCGAGAAAGAAATCAAGGCGGAGATCAAGGCAAAGGGTGCTGCGTTGCAGGCAAAAACAAAGGATACGATTGAAAGTCTGAGCGATGAGCAGGCTTTGGATTTGCTCGAAAAGAAGTGGATTGCTCCTCTCATTGAGAGCATTCACAAACTGCCTGATACCGTAATCGACAGCTTGGTGAGCAAAATTCAAGCCCTTCAGAACAAGTATGCCACAACTTTCTTCGAGGTCGAACAGCAGATCAGCGAAACCGAAGCAACGCTTTCGGGAATGATCGATGACCTTGAGGGTAATGAGTATGATATGCTGGGACTTAATGAGTTGAAGAAATTGCTGGGAGGTAGTGCAGAATGACGAAAAAATCAGATGCTCCCGCAATTCGCTTCAAAGGATTCTCAGACGCTTGGGAACAGCGTAAGTTGGGAGATATTGCTGACATTGTGGGTGGTGGAACCCCAAGTACAGGAAATCAGAGCTATTGGGACGGTGATATTGATTGGTATGCACCTGCTGAAATTGCGGATCAAATCTATGCAAATTCGAGTCAGAAAAAGATAACCGGCTTGGGTTATGAGAATAGTTCAGCCAAAATGCTTCCTCCCGGTACAGTCCTGTTTACATCTCGTGCAGGGATCGGGAAAACAGCTATTTTAACCCGAAAAGGCTGTACTAATCAGGGATTTCAGTCCATTGTCCCACATCGTGGAGAGCTTGACTCTTACTTCATTTTTTCTCGAACCGAAGAATTAAAACGATATGGAGAGCTTGTTGGGGCAGGATCAACTTTCGTCGAGGTTTCGGGAAAGCAAATGGCTGTAATGGAGCTGATGATGCCGCCAACGATGCGAGAACAACAGACTATTGGAGGTTTCTTTCAGCAGCTCGACCACCTTATCACCCTTCATCAGCGTAAGTTTGAAAAGTTGACGAATGTGAAAAAGTCGATGCTCGAAAAGATGTTCCCGCAAAATGGCAGCAGTTACCCTGAAATTCGCTTTAAGGGATTTACTGACCCTTGGGAACAGCGTAAGTTTGATGAAGTGTTTGATTGCACTGTCCCGAATAACACACTTTCCCGTGCCGAACTGAGTTATGATGAAGGAACTGTCCTGAATGTTCATTATGGTGATGTGCTGATAAAGTATGGCTCTGTGCTGGATGTTCAAAAGGATGATATTCCTCGCATCCCGCATAGATGCCGAGAGGATTTCAATGGGGCTTTATTGCAGGATGGTGATGTTATTATCGCTGATACCGCAGAAGATGAAACGACCGGAAAAGCCTGTGAAATAGGTAATTTGCAAGGTAGTGCCATAGTATCGGGGTTACATACAATGGTGTGCCGCCCTCGGAACAGAATGGCATTGGGGTACCTCGGTTACTACCTCAATTCCAATGCTTACCACCATCAGCTTCTTCCTCTAATGCAGGGCATAAAAGTGCTCTCTTTAAGCCGCAGCAACATTCAAAAAACAAGCGTGAGTTACCCAATAGCAGTGAAGGAGCAGCAACTCATTGCCTACTACTTCAGCCAACTCGACAACCTTATCACCCTTCATCAGCGTAAGCCATTTTTAATGAAATGGAGGACTTCTGATGCTA
>ERZ779894.4016-NODE-4016-length-10681-cov-7.220120_pt1 | contig 10681 bp, 8 predicted proteins | sample MGYA00511587_ERZ779894 | MGnify/ENA primary metagenome ERZ779894 (study PRJEB29588, sample SAMEA2160490) | human gut metagenome | biome: human gut; feature: human-associated habitat; material: faeces | place: Denmark | collected 2008/2010 ... | reverse complement strand
GGGGTACGGCTACTTCGTCTACTGGGATCTCCTGAACGTATCCGGCAACCTTCAGAAGCGGATCGACCTGCTCGGCCCCGGCATGACGGGCGGTTCCCACGGTTCGAAAACCAAATACGCCTACGTCATTTTCAACAAGCTCAGGCGGCCGGGCGCCACCGTCGAACTGATCGATTCCGGCTACGACTTCTCCGTGTCGAACGGCGAACGGCTCGGCTCCGCCTACATCTACGCGAGTTCGGGCGGTGCGGACGGCGCCGCGAAGCTGTGGCATGCCGGACGGGCGAACGCCGCCCATTACGACGGACATGTGTCGGATTACACGAAAGAAGGTCTTGCGGAGATGCCGAACGGGTTCGAGAAATGCATCACCGCCTCGGGAGCGCCGCAGACCATGACGCCTTCGTTCCCGTAAAACCGCAGAAGATCGATGAGGGAAAGAATGTACAGACACCTGATGCTCTCCGCCGGCGCCCTGCTGCTGGCCGCCGTTACTGCGCTGGTGGACGCCCTGCCGGTGTTCGGCACGGGGACGGTGCTGCTGCCCTGGGCAGCGGCGTGCCTGCTGCTGGGGCAGACCCCCCGGGCGGTGGCTCTTGCGGCGCTGTATGCGGTGATCTCCGCTGTGCGCAGCTTTCTGGAGCCCAAGGTCATGGCCGCCCAGGCGGGCCTTCCCCCCCTGGCAGCGCTGGCGGCTATGTACGCCGGCTTCCGGGCCTTGGGCGTGGCGGGCATGATCCTGCTGCCTGTGGCGCTGCTGTTCGTCAAGCAGCTCCATGACCAGGGCTATGTGGGGCTGTGGAAATAGCCTGAAAAGGGAAAATAACTGTTTTCTTGCCGGATGATCTGTGGTATAATGAAACATTAGTGAAGATTTTTCGACAGGAGAATGCCAAGATGAACAAACAACGCCGCGCGGACCTGCTGCTGGTGATGACCACTTTTTTCTGGGGCGCCAGCTATTATCTGACGGATATCTGCCTGGACGACCTGCCTCCCATGACCCTCAATGCCTTTCGCTTCATCGTGGCCTTTGTGGTTCTGGGGCTGATTTTCTGGAAGCACGTGGTCCATGTGAACCGCATCACCCTGCGGTACAGCCTCATCGTGGGCCTGGCCCTGGCAGGGACGTACGTGGCGTATAACTACGGCATTACCCGCACCTCCCTCTCCAACGCCGCTTTCATCTGTGCCCTGCAGGTGATTTTTGCCCCGCTGCTGGGCTTTCTGTTCTTCCGGCAGAGACCCGGGTGGAAGCTGGGCGCCGCCCTGGCGGTGTGTACCGTGGGCATGGCCCTGTTGACGCTGAACGGTCAGCTGCGCCCGGCCTCCGGGGACCTGATCTGTATCATCACGCCCCTGTGCTATGCCGCAGACCTGCTGATTACGGAGAAGGCCGTCCGGGACCCCCGGGTGGACCCCCTGGGCCTGGGCGTGTGCCAGCTGGCAGTGGTGGGCGCCGTGACCCTGGCCCTGGCTCTGGTGCTGGGGGAACCCATCCATCTGCCTTCCTCCGGCAAAACCTGGGCGGCGGCGCTGTTTCTGGGCGTGGTATGCTCCGGCATTGCCTTCGTCATTCAGTCTGTCCAGCAGCAGTATACCACCGCCAGCCATGTGGGCCTGATCTTTACCCTGGAGCCGGTATTTGCCTCCATGGTGGCCTTTGTCATGACCGGCGAGGTCCTGTCTCTGCGGGGCTATATCGGCGCGGCGCTGATGCTGCTGAGCCTGTTCATCATGGAGGGCGACTGGTCCTTCCTCCGCCGCAAAAAGCATACATAAAGGAGAACTTACCGTGGATAAACGATTGGAGCGCATCCTGCCCCGGGTGCAGAAGCCTGCCCGCTACGTGGGCGGGGAATACAACGCCGTGAAGAAGGAACCGGCCCAGGTGGATACCCGCATTGCCTTCTGCTTCCCGGACACCTATGAGATCGGCATGTCCAATCTGGGCATGCGCATTCTCTACGGCGTTATGAACAACATGGAGGGCGTGTGGTGCCAGCGGGTGTTTGCCCCCTGGGGCGACATGGAGGAGGAGATGCGCCGGGCGGGGATGCCCCTGTTCGCCCTGGAGTCCGGCGAGGCCATCACGGACTTTGACATCGTGGCCTTCTCCGTGGGCTATGAGATGGCCTTTCCCGCCATCCTGAATATGCTGGACCTGGCAAACATTCCCATTCACAGCGCGGAGCGCACGGCCCTGACCCCGCTGGTCATCGCCGGAGGCACCGCCATGTACAACGCCGAGCCCATCGCCGATTTCGTGGATCTGGTGAGCCTGGGCGAGGGAGAGGATCTCACCGTGGAGCTGGTGGAGCTGCACCGCCAGGCCCGGCGGGAGGGCTGGTCCAAGGAGGAGTTTCTCCGGGCTGCCGCCCGGCTGCCGGGGATCTATGTCCCCAGCCTGTACGACGTGACGTATCACGATGACGGCACCGTGGCCGCCATTACCCCCCGGGACGGGGCTCCGGCGGTGGTGACCAAGCGCATCGTCCGGGATATGGACAAGTCCTTCTTTCCCACAAAAACCATTGTACCCTCCACGGAGATCGTCCAGGACCGGGTGATGCTGGAGCTGTTCCGGGGCTGCATCCGGGGGTGCCGGTTCTGTCAGGCGGGGTATGTGTACCGCCCCGTCCGCAACCGCAGCCGGGAGCTTTGCGCCCAGTACGGCGTGGAGGCCTGCAACGACTCCGGATATCAGGAGGTGACGCTGTCCAGCCTGTCCACCAGCGACTATCCGCCGCTGACGGAGCTGTGCGATGAGCTGGAGCCCTTCTGCCAGCAGCGGCACGTGAATCTCTCTCTGCCCAGTCTGCGGGCGGATAATTTCTCCATGAGCCTGATGGAGCGGCTGGCCAAGGGCCGCAAAACCGGTCTGACCTTCGCCCCGGAGGCCGGGACCCAGCGGCTCCGGGACGTGATCAACAAGAACGTTACCCAGGAGGACCTGCTGCAGTCCTGCCGCACGGCCTTCGCCGGGGGGTACAGCGCCGTGAAGCTGTATTTCATGCTGGGCCTGCCCACGGAAACCGACGAGGACGTGCTGGGCATCGCCGATCTGGCGGCCCGGGTCATGCACGCCTGGCGGGAGAGCGCCAGCAACAAAAACCGCGGCGTCCGCATCACTGTGTCCACCTCCTGGTTCGTACCGAAGCCCCACACGGCCTTTCAGTGGGAGCCGCAGATCGCCAAGGAGGAGTATGAGCGCCGGGTGAATCTGCTGCGGGAGGCCATCAAAACAAAAACCGTCACCTATAATTGGCATGATTCCGACACCAGCTTCCTGGAGGCCGTGCTGGCCCGAGGGGACCGGCGCATGGGCCGGGTGCTGGAGGCCGCATGGCGCAAGGGGGCCAAGCTGGACGCCTGGGAGGAGTATTTCTCCCTGGACCGCTGGCTGGAGGCCTTTGACCAGTGCGGGCTGGACCCACACTTTTACGCCAACCGCATCCGGCAGCGGGACGAGCTGATGCCCTGGGCCATGATCTCCAGCGGCGTCACGGAGAGCTATCTCTGGCGGGAGCGGGAGCGGGCCTTTGCCGGGGTCACCACCCCGGACTGCCGCACCCACTGCAACGCCTGCGGCGCCAACCGATTGGTAGGAGGGAAATGCGATGTCTAAGCTGCGGCTGCTGTTTGTGAAGGAGGGGCCCGCCTCCTATATCTCCAATCTGGACCTGCTGCGGACCGTGCAGCGGGCCTTCCCCCGGACGGAGCTGGACATCAGGCACTCCCAGGGCTTCCATCCCCACCCCATCATCTCCATCGTCCTGCCTCTGCCGGTGGGCCAGTCCAGCGACTGCGAGCTGCTGGACTTTGAGGTCACCCAGGAAACGGACGGGGCGGGCATCGCGGAAAAGCTCAACGGGGGTCTGCCGGAGGGGCTGACCATTCTGGACTGCTACGAGGCCCGCCGCCCCGTGCGGGAGCTGACGTATTTGCAGGCGGATATGGAGCTGGACTATGACCGGGGCGTGCCCCATGGGGCCGCCCAGGCGCTGACGGAGCTGCTGCGCCGCCGGGAGCTGCTGATCGAAAAGCGCACCAAGCGCAAGCAGCTGGCCCAGGTGGACATCGCGCCTATGATCCGGAACATTTCCTTTACCCAGGGAGAAAATGTTCTTCGGGCCGCCGTGACGGTGCAGGCCCAGAACCCCGGCCTGAATCCCCAGCTGCTGGAAAAGGCCATCGCCCGGTACCTGCCGGAGCTGACTCCGGACTTCGTCCGCGTCCGCCGCCGGGAGCTGCTGGACGCCGACGGCCAGGTGTTCCGATGATCCCATCACCCGAAGGGCGACCCCCTTCGGGTGATCTTCTTGCCCCGGCGATGAGGGGGCCGGAGGACAGCGTCCTATGTTTCGTATAAATGACGTTCCCGGTAACGGCGGATTCCTTGACGCTGGGGGCAGTTTGCGGTACAATAGGGCCAGAATGCGGTATTATGCCCCAGGATTTGGGGCGGTTATGATAACATATAGGGAGATTTTTCCATGAACTTGCTTGAAAACACCCAGCTTTACCGTACCTACGGCGCGCACCCGGCGGAGCAGGGCTGGACCTTCCGGGTCTATGCCCCCAATGCCCGGGATGCGGCTCTGGCCGGTGACTTCAATGGCTGGCAGCCTGCCCCCATGCAGCGCCAGGGCGGCGACTGGGTCCTCGCCGTTCCCGATGCCCAGCCCGGTCAATGCTACAAATACGTCATCACCGGCGCCGACGGTCAGGTCCGCTGGAAGGCAGACCCCTATGGCACCTATGCCCAGCTGCGGCCTGACACCGCCAGCCGCCTGTACGATGTGTCCGGCTTCCGCTGGCACGACGACGTGTGGCGGGAGCGCCGGAGGGAAACGCCGCTGACCGACGGCCCCCTGAACATCTATGAGGTCCATCCCGGCTCCTGGCGGCGGGATGAGGACGGCGGTTTTCTCAACTACCGCCAGCTGGCAGACCGGCTGGCCCCCTATGTCCGGGACATGGGCTATAACGCCGTGGAGCTGCTGCCGGTGACGGAATATCCCCTGGACGACTCCTGGGGTTATCAGTGCGTGGGCTATTTTGCCCCCACCAGCCGCTATGGCGAGCCCCACGACTTCATGTATCTGGTGGACCGGCTGCACCGGGCGGGCCTGGCGGTGATTCTGGACTGGGTCCCGGCTCACTTCTGCAAGGACGCCCACGGCCTCATCGACTTCGACGGCACCAGCCTGTATGAATATGCCGACCCCCTGAAGCGGGAGCATGAGGGCTGGGGCACCCGGGTCTTTGATTTCGGCAAGGACGACGTGCGGTCCTTCCTGCTGTCCTCCGCCCGCTGGTGGATGGAGGAATACCATGTGGACGGTCTGCGGGTGGATGCTGTGGCCTCCATGCTGTACCTGGATTATGGCCGCACGGAGTGGCGGCCCAACGTTCACGGGGGGCATGAAAATCTGGAGGCCATCTCGTTTTTGCAGGACCTGAACCGACTGGCGGCGTCTATGGATCCCCCGGCACTGACGGCGGCGGAGGAATCCACCGCCTGGCCCAAGGTCACCTGGCCCATTGCCGACGGCGGTCTGGGCTTCGGACTGAAATGGAACATGGGTTGGATGAACGATGTGTGTCACTACCTGAAAATGGACCCCTGGTTCCGGCAGTTCCACCACAAGGACGTAACGTTTTCCATGATGTACGCCTTTTCCGAGCGGTTCGTGCTGCCCCTGTCCCACGACGAGGTGGTTTATATGAAGGGCTCCCTCCGGGGCAAAATGCCCGGGGATGACTGGCGGCAGCTGGCGGGGGTCCGGAGCTTTACGGCCTATATGCTGGCCCATCCCGGCAAAAAGCTGACGTTTATGGGGGCAGAGCTGGGCCAGTGGCACGAGTGGGACTTCAAGGGCCAGCTGGACTGGTACCTGCTGGACAATGACGCCTGCTGCCGCACCCACCAGTGCATCCGGGCACTGAACCGGTTTTACAAGAAATCCCATCCCCTGTGGGAAAACGACCAGGATTGGGACGGCTTCCAGTGGCTGGTGGCCGATGACAACCACAACAACGTGCTGGTTTTCCTGCGCCGTGACCGGAAGGGCCGGGAGCTGATCTGCGTGGTGAACTTCTCCCCGGAGGCCCACGAGGGCTATCGCTTCGGCGTCCCGGGGAAGCTGTATTACGAGGAAGTGTTCAACACCGACGACGTCGCCTGGGGCGGCTCCGGTGTGTGCAATACCGGGCCCATCCCTGTGGAAAACATCCCATCCCATGGGCGGGACACCTCCATTTCCCTGCGGGTGCCGCCTCTGGGCGCCGTATTTTTGCAGGGGAGGGTCCGGCGCAGAAAAACCAAGGAGTAATCGACAGACTGGAGGGAATGAACAGACATGAAGAAAGAATGCGTGGCCATGCTGCTGGCCGGGGGACAAGGCAGCCGCCTGTATGTCCTCACCGGCGACATGGCAAAGCCTGCGGTGCCCTTTGGAGGAAAGTTCCGCATCATTGACTTTCCCCTGTCCAACTGCACCAATTCCGGCATCGACACCGTGGGCGTGCTGACCCAGTACCGCCCCCTGGAGCTCAACAGCTATATCGGCAGCGGCCAGCCCTGGGAGCTGGACCGGCTCAACGGCGGCGTCCATATTCTGCCGCCGTACCAGAGCGCCTCCGGCGCCTCCTGGTACAAGGGCACCGCCAACGCCATTTATCAGAACATCGGCTTTGTGGACCTGTACGACCCGGAGTATGTGGCGGTGCTGTCCGGCGACCACATCTATAAGATGGACTATTCCCGGATGCTCCAGCATCACAAGGACGCCGGGGCCGCCTGCACCATTTCCGTGATGGAGGTCCCCTGGTCCGAGGCCAGCCGCTTCGGCATCATGTCCGTGGACGAGCATGACCGCATCACCGCCTTCGCCGAAAAACCCAAGGAGCCTAAAAGCAACCTGGCCTCCATGGGCATCTATATCTTCACCTGGCAGAAGCTCCGCTCCTATCTGCTGGCCGACGAGGCCGACACCACCTCCGACAACGATTTCGGCAAGAACATCATCCCCGCTATGCTGGACGCCGGAGAGGTCATGTCCGCCTATCGGTTCGAGGGCTACTGGAAGGATGTGGGCACCCTGGACTCCCTGTGGGACGCCAATATGGACATGCTGTCCCCGGGGTCGGGGCTGAACCTGCTGGACAAGAAATGGCCCATCTATTGCCGGACCCCGTCCTGCCCGCCGGCGTTTCTGGGCCCCCACGCCGACGTGGGCAACAGCGCCGTGGCCAAGGGCTGCGGCATCCTGGGCGAGGTGAAAAACAGCGTCCTCAGCTATAATACCCAGGTGGGCCAGGGGGCCAGCGTGTCCTATTCCGTGGTCATGCCCGGGGCCGTCATCGAGGAGGGCGCGGTGGTGCAGTATGCCATCATCGGCGAGCGCTGCCGGGTTGGCCGGGGCGCTCAGGTAGGCGCGCCGCCGGAAACCGCCCAGGACCCCGCCGAGTGGGGCATCGCCGTCCTGGGGCCGGACACCGTCATCGCCCCCGGCGAGGTGGTGCCTGCCAAGGCTCTGCTGGACCGTCATCACGGGGAGGTGGAAGCATGAACGGTATGCACGGCATCATTTTCTCCTATGAGAAGAAAACCGGGCTGCGGGAGCTGATCGAGCACCGCATCCACGGTTCCATCCCCTTCGGGGGCAACTATCGCGTGGTGGACTTTATGCTGTCCAACATGGTGGGCGCCGGCGTCCGGGACGTGGGCGTCATCATGCACGGCAAGTGCCAGAGTATGCTGGACCATCTGGGCACCGGCAAAAGCTGGGACCTGAGCCGCAACCACGGCGGTCTTACCCTGCTGCCGGCCTTCGCCTATGCCGAGCGGCGGGGCGATGCCGGCCGCTTCCGGGGCAAGGTGGAGGCTCTGGGCTGCGTCATGGACTATCTGAAGGACATCCGTCAGGATTATGTGGTGCTGACCGACAGCGACCTGGTCATCAATCTTCCCCTGGACGACGTGCTGCGGGATCATATTGACTCCGGCGCCGACCTGACGGCGGTGTGCACTTCGCTGCCGGGCCTGGAGAGTGACACCTATTTCCAGCTGGATAACTCCGGGCGCATCGTGGACGTGGCCCACGACGTGTTCACCCCCGAGGGCTTCCGCTGCCTGAACATCTTCGTGCTGCGCCGGGATCTGCTGATCCAGCTGGTGACCGACTGCATGGCGCACAATCAGTACAGCTTCCGCCACAATATTCTCCAGGACAGGAAGGATGCCCTGCATTTCCGGGCCTATGTCTGGGACGGCTACGCCGCCCGCATCGACACCATCGAGTCCTACTACCGCCGCAGCATGGAGCTGCTGCGGCCGGAGATCCGCATGGAGCTGTTCACGCCCCAGCGGCCGATCCTGGCCAAGGAGAACGACTCGCCCTCGTCCTATATGGACGGCTCCTGCGTCAACTCCCTGGTGGCCGACGGCTGCGACATCCAGGGCACGGTGAAAAACTGCGTGCTGTTCCGGGGCGTCCGCATTGAGCCCGGCGCCGATGTGGAGGGCTGCATTCTCTTCAAGGGCACCGTGGTCCGCCGGAATGCCGTCCTGCGGGGCGTTATCACAGACAAATACGTCACCGTTCAGGAGGGGCGCACCCTTATGGGTCACGAGAACTACCCCCTGGTGATCGCCCGGGACGTCACGGTCTGAAGCGGAGGTAAGCATATGAATATTCTGTATATCACCAGCGAGGCGGCTCCGTTCTGCAAAACCGGGGGACTTGCGGACGTGCTGGGCAGCCTGCCCTCCGCCGTGGCGGCGGAGGGCGACCGGGTGTCCGTGCTGCTGCCGCTGTACGGCCAGATCGCCCAGCGCTGGCGGGAGAAGATGAACTTCCGCTGCTACATCTATGTGGACCTGGGCTGGCGGCATGAATACTGCGGCCTGTTCTCCCTGGAATACCGGGGCGTCACCTGGTACTTTGTGGACAACGAGCGGTATTTCCTCCGCCGCAGCCTGTACGGCGACATGGACGACGGCGAGCGCTTTGCCTTCTTCTCCAAGGCGGCGGAGGCACTGCTGCCTCACCTGGCGGAGTATCCCAACGTGATCCACTGCAACGACTGGCAGACGGCTCTGGTGCCGGTGTACCTGCGGGACGCCGGAAACGACCTGCCGGTGGTGTTCACCATCCACAACATCGAGTATCAGGGCAAATACGGCCCCGAGACGGTGGAGGACCTGTTCGGTCTGAACCGGGGCTGGTACGACGGCGGCATCCTGCGGATGGACGGCTGCGTGAACCTGATGAAGGCGGCTATGCTCACCGCCAACGCCGTGACCACCGTCAGCCCCACCTATGCCCGCCAGCTTCACGATCCGGCCTATGCCTGCGGCCTGGAGCAGGTGGTGCAGCTCATCGACTACAAGCTCTCCGGCGTGCTCAACGGCCTGGATATGGAGAGCTTCGACCCGGCCCATGACGCCTCCCTGCCCCAGACCTACGACCCCGACCATATGGAGGGCAAGGCCGTGTGCAAGAGGGAGCTGCAGCGGCAGCTGGGTCTGGCCCAGGAGCCGGACACCCCCCTTACCGCCATCGTCAGCCGCCTGGTGGGACACAAGGGCATGGATCTGGTGTGCCAGGGGCTGGGCGGCATCATGGCCACCGGCTGCCAGCTGGTGGTGCTGGGTCAGGGCGAGCCCCAGTTTGAGGACACCTTCCGCTGGGCTCAGAGCCGCTGGCCGGGCCGCGTATCCGCCCAGATCACCTATTCCGACAACCTTTCCCGCCGGGTTTACGGCGCGGCGGACCTGTTTTTGATGCCGTCCCGCAGCGAGCCCTGCGGCCTGAGCCAGATGATCGCTATGCGCTACGGCACTGTCCCCGTAGTGCGGGAGACCGGCGGCCTGAAGGACACCGTCACCCCCTACAACAAGTTCGAGGGCACCGGCCGCGGCTTCATAGACATGATGCTCGACCAGCACAGGAGGATGGTTTCCACCCATCACATGATGACGAACATCCTCATAAAGCTCAGCGACGACATGACCCGCGCAGCCAGCGAGACGTACATGTACGCCGCGTGCAAGTACAAGAACAAGGCCGGAGAGGCCAGCTTCGTTGTCGAGGCCCGCTGCCGTGACATCGACAAGTGGGAAAAGCGCGAAGGCAAGTGGGTTATTACCGAGCGCGTGGTCGCCGGTGACAACACTTTCATGCTCACTCCCAAGTACTTCGACGACTACAACAACGGCCGCGACACCGTAAAGGATCCTTCCTACACCTTCTTTGAAGAGGTGTGATTTCCACTTGGTGCCGGGAGAAGCACCGCAATATTTCAAAATGAGAGGATAGTTCTAAATGGATATGAAAAACGCCAAGTTGTTCCAGCCGCTTCAGGTAGGCTCGCTCACGCTGCGCAACCGCGTGGGCATGGCGCCTATGAGCATGGACTACGAGGCCAAGGACGGTACTGTCCCCAAGCGTCTCGCGGACATTTTCGTTCGCCGCGCCGAGGGCGGCACGGGATATGTAATGATAGATGCCGTCACAGTTGACCGCAAGTATCAGTACATAGGAAAGACCACCTGCCTCGATTCCGACGACCTGGTACCGCAGTTCCGCGATTTTGCCAAGCGTGTCACCGATACTGGAAGCACTCTGGTGCCACAGATAATTCACCCCGGCCCTGAGAGCATTTGCGGCTT
>ERZ779894.3998-NODE-3998-length-10713-cov-3.176581_pt1 | contig 10713 bp, 10 predicted proteins | sample MGYA00511587_ERZ779894 | MGnify/ENA primary metagenome ERZ779894 (study PRJEB29588, sample SAMEA2160490) | human gut metagenome | biome: human gut; feature: human-associated habitat; material: faeces | place: Denmark | collected 2008/2010 ... | reverse complement strand
CCAGTGCCGCTGTGATACGCCCACTGAAATGTCCGCCGCCCCGGTAGTCTTCAAAGCCGTGGTACTTGCAATAGGCGGTGTAGTCTGCGTGTCCGGGACGGGCGAGAAACCGTGTTGCGGCGTAGTCACGCGAATGGGTATCTTCATTGGGGATCAAGAGACTGAGCGGGGTACCGGTGGTTTTGTTTTCAAACACACCGCTGAGAATTTTCACTTCATCGCGTTCCTGGCGTTGGGTGGACAAATTTCCAACCGGGGCGCGCAGTTTGAGATCTTTGACAATATCGTCCATAGAAACAACAATGCCGGGAGCTAAGCCATCCAGCACGGCGCCCACCGCGGCACCGTGACTTTCTCCCCACAGAGTGACACTGACGCTGGTTCCGAATGTGTTTTTCATATGCGCTCCTATTTTTACCACAGATCAAAAGATCTGCATCTTTTTTGATTTTCTGCATGTTGTCTGCCTTGTGTGTCATGCATGGGCACACATTGTTTTTTCTACGGCAAAAGGGAAAAAACATACATTATCCTTTGTGCGTTGAGGGGGCAGATGTTTGCAGCGGAAACGTTTGGATCAGCAGTTGCTGTAATTCATCAATGGTGCGTTTTTCCATCTCATAGCTGCCGACCTTGTGACACAAGATCACATGGATCCCGTCGGCTTTGTGTTTTTTGTCGTGTGACATGGCTTCCCTTACGGCCTGTGGCGAATAGTTCTCTATGGTTGTAGGCAAATCAAGCTTTTGCAAAACGGGGATCAGGCGTTCTCGCACGGATTGATCACACATCGGCAGCATGCCAAGCGCCACACATTCACCATGCAGGTGTTGGTTTTGTAACCCGGCGGCGCTTTCCAAGCCGTGTCCAATGGTATGTCCGAAATTGAGCACACGTCTAAGGCCCGCTTCTTTTTCGTCCTGTTCCACAACGTTCTTTTTGATGGTGAGTGCGCCGGCAATGACGGTTTGCAGTTGTTGTAAAATTTGTGATTTTGTGTGTTGTTCCAAAAAGGTGAACAGGTCTTGATCAAAAGTCAGAGCCATTTTTACCACTTCCGCCATGCCGTTGGCAATATGCCGGGGGGAAAGCGTTTGCAAAACGGTGGGATCAATTAAGACACCCTTTGGTTGGTAAAAGGTTCCGATGACGTTTTTGATACCGTCCAGATCGACTGCCGTTTTTCCGCCGATGGAGGAATCTACCTGAGAGAGCAGAGTGGTGGGGACGTTATAAAAATCAATGCCGCGCATGTAAATTGATGCCGCAAAGCCGGCCAGATCTCCCACTACACCGCCGCCGACGGCTACCACACACGCAGTACGGTCAAATTCGAGATCCAGCATGGTGCGGCACAACAATTCCAGATTTTCAAAACTTTTAGACGCTTCCCCCTGCGGCAATGTTACGGTGAATGGGGTGCGGCACTGCAGCGCCAATGCACGTGCATACGTTTGCGGTACCCCGCTGTCCGTGACAATCAAAACCTGCCGATCCAATTGAAAATGTTCGGACGCTTTTGCCAGCAGTCCGGGACACAGCGCAATGTCATAGCTGTTCGGCGCGAGGGAAACGTGAATTATTTGTGTTTTCATATGCATTTCGCTCCTTACATTACAAAGATGAGCAGGGGGTACAGTTTTTTGTTTTTCGGCAAATGAATGCGGGATGTGACCTTTTCCAAAGTTCCTTGATATATGTTACTCTTTACTTTATACAAACACTCGATATAAACACTCGTTTGATAAACGAACCATGGAATTATGTTGCGTCCGCGTCTGAGCGGCGGTAGGTGCCCCCGATGCGAATGCCTTCACAACAAGAAGAGAGCTGTCGGCACATTTGCCGTCCGCTTTCACTATTGATATCGCCTTCCAACTCAATATAAAAATAGTATTGGAAGCCCCAGTCTTTGGTGGGACGAGAACGCAGCACACGCATATTATACCCATATAGCGCGATCATGTTCATGGCTTTTGCCAATGCACCGACTTGGTCGATCACACGGAAAAGCAAAATGGAGTTTTTCTCTTTGTCCCCGTTTTCCTTGTCTTTGGAATCGGCCGGGACACGGGAGAATACAGCAAAGCGTGTGATATTGCTCTCGCTGCTGTTGATGTGGCGTTCCAAAATCTCCAATCCGTATAATTTTGCCGTTTGCTCACTGGCAATGGCGCCGGTGTGAACATCGCCCATTTGTGCGACCTGTTGGGCAGCGATGGCAGTATTGGCACTGGCCACGGGGGTAATGCCGTGTTCTTCTAAAAAGGTTGCACACTGTCCCAATGCCTGTTCATGACTGACAACACGTGTGATATCCGTTGTATGACTGCCTTTGATGCCGAGTAAATTTTGTACCACGGGAAGCGCATATACATGATTGACATAAAGCGCGCGGTCAAACATCATCAGGTCCATGACCTGTCCAACCTCACCGTTGGAGCTGTTTTCCAATGGCAGCACGGCACAGTCGCAGGTCCCGTTGACCGCTGCTTGCCATGCCTGTGCAAAGCTGGGGCATGGAACCAGATGTGCCTGGGGGAAGATGTGTTCTGCCGCAATGGAGGCAAACGATCCTTCAATACCGCAATAGGCAATGCTCATTCCCTGCAGCCGCTTTTGCTGAAAATTGCGGGACAGTTTCATGTTATTTTTTAGAAACGTAATATAATACGAACGGATTTCTTCGTCGTCAATTCTGTTTGCGGCCTGTTTGATTACTTCCGCTTCTCTGTCTGCGTCCAATACCGGAAGCCCATGCGCCTGTTTATATTCGCTGACTGCTTCTACTGCCCGCATACGCGATTCAAACAGTTTTGCCATTTCTCCGTCAATACGGTCAATCTCCGCGCGTGCCTGTTCCAGCTTGTCCATCTTTTTTGATCCTTTCCGTCTATGATAGGGTGTGCGATTTGTCTGCTGTATGATTGCAGGGGGAAAACGATTTTATCCCAGCGTTCCTTGTATCGTGTGTACTATTGTTGAATATCCGCAATAAAGAAAAAAACGATCTCAATCCGGATGTGCCGGATGAGATCGTTGCATTTGGTTTTCATCGTGGTGCGTTGTTAGATGCACGTCTCAACAGCTTATCCGTTTTTTTCCATGACAAAAGAGGCGTAGTAAAACTCATACGCCAAACCAAAATAGGAATAAAATCGTGTGCTGTTGATCGGATCGTTCATCAAAACGCGGCCTTTCTGTTTGCAGAATCTTTCGCTTTTTTGAGTGATACAGTTTCATGCTATATCGTTTCCAGTATAAATCAAGCATTCGGAAAAGTCAAGACGATTTTCATAATTTTTTGTAAAAACGTATGACTTTATGCATATGAAACCATCTTGTAAACAGAGGATGATGTTTGCATTTTGGTACAAAACATGGTATAATACAACCAATTGATATGCAAAGAAATTGTGAAAATCTTCCTATGAACAGAAAATAGATTGAGGAGAGCTATGTTGAAATGCAAAAAGGCATGGGTCCTGCTGATACTTATTGCGTTGTGTTTATCCGGATGTGTCGGAAAAGATGTCAAAGACCCGGACACAGCTTCTGATCCATTGTCCGCCGAGTCATCTGTCGTCGATGTACCTGCACAGGTATCTGTCCCCATATTGATGTACCATCATCTGGCGGATGAAAGTAATGGAGCGTCCTGTATGTCAACAGCGCTATTCGAGCAGCATATGGATGCGCTTTGTGCTGCCGGGTATCATACCGTGTCGTTTGCAGATCTGATCAATTTTGTGGAGCATGGTACTGATCTTCCCGAAAAGCCGATTGTCATTACATTTGATGACGGTTATTTGAGCAATTACGAAATTGCCTATCCCATTTTGCAAGCGCGTGATATGAAAGCGACCATTTTTATCATTGGCGTTTCTGTGGGAAAGACGACATATAAAGATACATCGTATCCCATCACACCGCATTTTACTTATGAGCAAGCGAAGGAGATGGTTGACTCCGGTCTGATTGAAATACAAAGTCACACGTATGATATGCACCAGTGGCAACCATTTGAGCAGGGTCCGGCACGTGTTAATGCGACACAGATGCCCTGGGAGAGTGAGAAAGAATACGTCCGTTATTTCCGAGACGATATTGCACGCTCTGTGAAATTGATTGAAGAAAATGTGGGGTGTGACGTCTATGCGCTGGCGTACCCAGGAGGCGCAAGCTCGGAACGTTCCGAGCAGCTTTGCAAAGAAGCGGGAATCAAAGTGACATTATTGGTCTGCGAAGGGACGAATACCGTGGTCGAGGGAGATTCGGATTGCCTTTACTCCATGGCACGCAACGATATCACCGAACAGATTTCTGCTGCCGATTTGGTGCAGATGTTAAAAGATGCGGAATCATGATATCAAACGGATGTGTAAGGCAAAGAGAACAGCGAACAGATTCGGCTTATTTTTTCATTTGAAACGGCAACACGCACAATCATATAAAAGAACCCTCGCATGGAAACATGCGAGGGTTCTTTTGTGTAATGTTTTACAGATTGAGAACGGAAATCGCATCTTCAATGGTCTTTTCGTGGGCTTCATGACCGTATTTATCCACTTCCGCTTTATTCTTTTCCCCATGTGTTAAGCACCCGGCACCGCCGATGCAGCCTCCCACACAGGCCATGCCTTCCACGAAATTTGCGTCCAATACATTTTTACTCTTTTTTAAGAGTGCCATACGGCAAGCTTCGATGCCATCGCAGGAAACAGCTTTAAGTGTGAAATCCAATCCCTGTTCTTTTAAGCCTTCCTGTACCGCATCTGCCAATCCGCCGCACCGTGCAAAGATACGGCCGAAATAAGAAGCATTGTCCAAAACGCCCTCTTCAAGTGTGGTGATATCAATGTCTCGGCTGTCAAACAACGCCTGCAATTCTTCAAAGGTCATCGCAGCATCCACATAGGGTTTGACTTCTTCTTGCTGTACTTCCATTTTTTTGGCGGTACATGGGCCGATAAAGACGATTTTGGCGTTTGGCGTGGTGTCTTTGATATATTTGGCGATGGTAGCCATAGGAGAGAGATTATGAGAGATGTAAGGTGCCAACGCCGGGAACGCCTTTTTGATATAGGAGACAAATGCCGGGCAACATGAGCTGGTTAAGAACCCTTTTTCATACAATTCTTTGGATTCCGCGTGTGCGACCATATCTGCACCCAATGCTGCCTCTACGACCGTATGGAAACCCAACACCTTGAGTCCGGTGATGACCTGCCCCAATTTGGCATAGGTAAACTGACTGGAAATGGATGGAGCTACCACGGCATACAATTTGTAATTTTTATCGTTTTCGCTTTTTTTGATCAAGTCAATGACATTGAGCATGAAAGATTTATCGGTAATCGCGCCAAACGGACATTGGTAAACGCATGCGCCGCAGGCGATACATTTGTCGTTGTCAATCTTTGCGGCCTTGTTTTCATCCATGGAGATCGCCTTGATTTTGCAGGCGTTTTGACAGGGACGTTTGTGATGTACAATCGCGGTAAACGGACAGACCTTGGCACAGGCGCCGCATTCCACGCATTTGCTTTTATCAATGTGTGCCACATGGTTATGATCAAAGGAGATGGCGCCGCGTTTACACATGTCTTCGCAACGGTGTGCCAAACATCCCCGGCAAGCATTGGTGACCTCATAACCACCGACGGGGCATTCATCGCATGCAATCTCAATGACCTCGATAACATTGGGATTTTCGGAATTGCCGCCCATAGCGATTTTGACGCGTTCTGCCAAAATGGCTCGTTCCTTATAAACACAACAGCGCATGGTGGGTGTGTGGCCGGGCACGATGGTTTTGGGAATATCTAAGATCCCCTCCAAAAGCGTATCGTTCCAAGCGCGTCGCGCTACTTCGCGTAACACTTTGTATTTGAGATGTTGTACCTTGGTATCAAATTTTCTTGACTTTTTTTCCATGGGTAATTCCTCTTATGCGTATGCAGTGATACGATGAATATCATGATTTGGCGTTGGGTTCAAGCACGAGCGATATGAGAGACGTGCCGTCACTGATAAACATTTGAAAAGAATTGTATCGTATGTTGGAAAGACCAATCGTATTTGTTTGCACAGATTTGCCATCAAAAATAACTGACCTTGATATGTTTCCCCATTTGTTTGAGGCACGCGGAAAGTTCCTGTACCAAGTTCATTTTAATATTGAAATTGATAGGCAAATCAGGATTTTGATGCGCAGGGTTTACCGCACGGCCCACAAAGAAATTGATATCTGTTGCTTCTTCAAACAACAGACGGCAAATCATCGAGGCACCGTCACGGTTGATACTCCACTCTTCATATTCTTTGTTATCCTGCAAATAGTCTTTTGCATAATGCAACACTTTGTTAATGGTAATGACCCCTTCTGTGACCAGATCGACCCCTTCCAGTTCTGCCGTGGGCGGTACATCTGAACGCTCAAAGCGAAGGGAGGGACGCAGTGGCTTACCCAAATATTCTGCAGCAATGGTAGAAGTGGTTCCGCCGCATACGATGTGTTTGCCTTCCTTGGAAAAGAACAGGGACATCATACGATTGCAATCGCTGCGGTTGGCAGGGGGACCAAATAACAAATTCATCGGGACGCGTTTGCGTACCCGGACCACACAGGCGGTAGCATCATCCCCGGGCTTCTCGCCGTATAGTTTATTACATTCATCAATCAGCATGGTGGACAAGGTTTTTGCCGTATATCCGACAGGGGCGATCGTTTCCACAAAAGAAACAATATCCTCTCGTTTCCATCCAAAATTGTAAGCGATACCGATTCCTGCGTGGGGACAACCGTCACTCATTGCCACAAATAAATCATTTTCCTGTAGCCGGATCATTGATTTGTAGATCTGCTTGCCGTCGATGTTCATCTCTGTCTTGGGATAATCATAGTTTTTCTCATCCCGTAACATGATGATCTGTGGATTATCGTACTGAATCAGTTCCGCCGTGGCATTGTTAATCAAATGGATGATGGTAAACGTAGAATATGCAACACCGCGCACCGAACAGATGGGCAGGGTAGCGGCGATGGTGGAAACACATTCCTCCAGGGGCAAATTGGCTGCCATCATGGTAGAGATAATTTTGGAGGTGAGGGTAGACAAAATACTGGCCTTGACGCCGCTGCCCAATCCATCTGCCAAAACGATCACCGTGGAATTTTCATTCTGCTCCACCACGTCAACATGGTCGCCGCACAGCTGTTCTCCGTAATGATTGATGCTTTTGTAGCCGATATCAACACACAGATCATTCATCGGAAATGGACTCCTTCAGTTTGGTCAGTGCCACCTTGGTTTCCGCAGCGGTTTCGCCCAACAAAGAGGCAATCTCCTGCACAATCCGCATTTGCTTGTCGACCACATTGTCTGCAATTTCTATGGTCTGGCGGCTAATGTTTTCTTTTTTCTCACGCTCATTTTCTTCTTCGGTAACGTCCCGCATGATACAAATGAGCAAATGATAATCGTGATCATACAATACCGTTTGTTCCACATATTTGTTGTATTCTGCAAGATACACGCGCTGGTCATACACGCCGCGTCCTGTATCCAACACATCCAAAAACACCGTGGGATCCAAAATGCGGATGACCTGCTCGCCCAACACATCGGAGGCGGAACGGATGTTCATGATTTTCCGTGCGGCAGCGTTAATCTGCTGCACTTCCAATTCTTCATTAAGTACGATCAATCCGTTTGGCGTATTTTTGACGATGGTATCCGAAAAGCTTTCCGCCTTTTCTTTCAAAAACGGCAGACACATGGAAACCTCAGCCTTGCCTTGAAAGATCGCAACGGCCTTTTCTCTGCATGTGTTATACCCACAAGAGCCGCAGTTCAGCTCGTCGGAGGGCTTTGTTTTCCCCATTTGGCGTAAAATGTTGGTCATCTCGGCTTCGCTTGGCATGGCTTCGTTGTGTGCAATGGGGGTAAAGTCCTTTTTCATCTGCACCAGGTCCGGTTGTGCAATGTTAAAATCTCGTTTTCCCGCAAAGTTTGCAACCGCCATATAATCCTTGACCGGAGAGCGATGATATTTCTCCATGACCGGTCCGCCGACACAGCTTCCCACGCATGCGGACATTTCAATAAAACAGTGATGAATTTTCCCGTTTTCTATGTCATGCAGCGCAGAAATGCAGTTTTCTACGCCGTCCAATGCCAGATATGTATAACCCGGTTCGTTTTGCGCCATGGTTTTCAAAATTCCGCCGGTGGTAGGGAAGAAGCGCGCACGGCTCTCTTCACAGTGATCCATGGTCACTTCCGGTGTGATGTTCTTTTCATGGAACCATGCGGTCAACTCTTCAAATGTCAATACGGCGTCAACAATGTCTCCGTAGTGCTCCGCTTCGTCTTTTTTGGCAACGCACGGCCCGATGAAAACGGTTTTTGCATCCGGATGTTTGCGTTTGATCTCTTTACAATGCGCCTGCATGGGGGATACCACATCGGCAAGGAAAGGCAGCAGATGGGGGAAATATTTTTGAATTAGCAAATTGATGGAGTGACAGCAGGAGGAAATGACGATATCACGTTGTTCCTCGTGCAGCATGCGCTCGTATTCCGTTTTGACCATGGAAGCACCGATGGCTGTTTCTTCTGCATCGGCAAATCCCAGTTGTTGCAGTGCGTGGCGCATGGCGTTGATTCCCACGCCGTCGTAATTGGCAACAAACGATGGCGCCAAACTGACATAGACCGGCGCCCCGCTTTGCATTAGCACTTTGACCTTTTCAGTTTCGTCCACGATTTGTTTGGCATTTTGCGGACAAACCACAAAACACTGACCGCAGAGAATACATTCATCCCCGATGATATGCGCCTGGTTGCCGGAAAAACGAATGGATTTCACCGGACAGTGGCGAATACATTTATAACAGTTTTTACAATTGGATTTTTTCAGGGTTAAACAATCCTGCATTTCTCTCACTTCCTTTCCCCGTGTATCCCATCGCCGTTGTTGTCGGGGCAGAGCACGTCATAGACTTCTTTTTGAAAAAAGTCTGCAAAATGCTGGGGGGTGAGACCTGTATGTATGACGTCGTCAATCATCACCGTTACCCCTTCGCGGTTACATTTGCCCGTACAAAAGCTGCCCGCTAAGGTCACCTCATCTTGCAGGTGATATTCTTCCACCGCTTTTTGCAGCATTTCAACAATTTGCTGTGAACCTTTCAGATGGCAGGAAGAACCGACACAAATTTGAATCAACATGATCTTAGACCTTTCCCAACACTTCCGTGTTGAAAAAATCATCCACGGTTTGGGGTGACAAAGAGAAGAATCGATCGTCCGCTGTGACGCAGACACCTTGCTGACATTTACCCATGCAGAATGTTCCGCCCAGTTCCACCTGTTCTCCGAGTTTGTGTTGTGCGATCAGTTCTTGCAAACGCTGTACGATTTGACGCGAACCTTTGATGTGGCAAGAGGAGCCGATACATACCGTGATTTTCATGTTGCTGCTGTTCCTTTCTATATCTGAATATCCGTGCCGGGGGATGGGAACGTGTGATTTTGTGAGATTGCGAAAAAATGATGATATCATAACGCCTTTCTTTATTGTTGTATTCAGAAAGGATATATTTGGAAGTAAATGGTGCAAATACCACATTCGGCGCCGCAAAAACAGCGCCGAATGTTTTATTTTGGTTTCCGTGATACGTGTCGGCATTCGTTTCGATCAAATCGCCGCCGGACATTGCTTATTCGTAGTCGACAACATCCACCCATGAGAGCAAGAATGCACGTTCTTTTTCATTGCCCTTGACGGACTGCGATGCGGCAACAATGGGCATCCATTTTTGCACGTATTGTTTTGCCGTGTCGCTCTTTTTGCAGAACAGATCCAAGTATTTCTTTGCCCCTTCGGTATCTCCCTCCAGACAGAACAGCAAATACGTCCGTGCTGCATCTGCGGAAGCGTTGCCCTGTGTTGCGTGTGACCAGTCAATGATATACGGTGTGCCTTCGGGCGTGATAATAATATTGGAAGGGTTAAAATCGCCGTGACATACTTTGTTGTGTTTGGGCATGCCTTCCAGTCGCGTGTGCAAATCATATCGCGTGGTTGCATCCAACTGCGCCTGGCAGATCTTACGGTTCATTTTATCTTTCAATTTGCCGAGCAACGGACAGGTTTTGGATTGCACTTCCAATTGCAAGTCGACCAGAAGTTCCAGATATTCGTCTTTTTTCTCCGGTTCTTCCTGCATCATTTGTGCCAGTGTTTTGCCCGGGATATAATCTGATACGATCGCCCATTTTCCATCAATCATGGTGACCGCCAACACTCTGGGAATGTGCAGCCCTGTCTCTTCAATTCGTGCCTGATTGAGTGCCTCGTTGAGTACGTCTGCTTTGGAATATCCCTCGTTGAACAGTTTGATACATTGATCTCCGTCCCGGTAAATGGTCTTGGTATTGCGTACTGCAATGACTCGATCCAGTTTCATTTTCCCCGCGTCCTCCTATCTTGTTTTGTTGATATCATATGTTGTTCGTTTTTGCAGCTATGCCACAGCTGTTGCTGATATGATACGCCGGGGCGGGACAAACCGTTGTTGTCCCGGCCGGCGACATATCGACGATATTAGACAGCTGCGTCGTTGCCGTAATATGCGTTGAGGTACATCTGTTTAATTTCGCTCATCAGCGGATATCTGGGGTTTGCACCGGTGCACTGGTCGTC
>ERZ779894.3993-NODE-3993-length-10722-cov-4.307115_pt1 | contig 10722 bp, 6 predicted proteins | sample MGYA00511587_ERZ779894 | MGnify/ENA primary metagenome ERZ779894 (study PRJEB29588, sample SAMEA2160490) | human gut metagenome | biome: human gut; feature: human-associated habitat; material: faeces | place: Denmark | collected 2008/2010 ... | reverse complement strand
ATATGCATAACATATATCGTTTAAAGCAGAAGAGGTGGCTTTGGGATGTACTTTTTGAGCAATAGGGAATGCCTTTTCGAAAAAATAAAGTGCGCTATCGATTTGCTCTTTGGTAGAATAAGCATGTCCCAGATCTGCCAATGCATAATAAATAGACAGACTATCTTTAGAAATCTGTGCATAATTATATCCTCTCCATGCCTCTGTTAACTTATAATCAAATAATCCTTGTTTAGAGTAGATGTCGCACAAGTCATGGGAAATTTTGAATGCTAGATTGTAGTCATTTGCTTTCTCCGCGAAATCTCTTGCTTTTAATAAGTATTGAGCAGCTTCTTCTATGTTTCTTATTTCTTTACTGATAAGTGCAGTATAAAAATATGTTCTTGCTGTTAGTATCGGGTCGGATGTGTCTTTGGAAAAATAATCAAAAGCTTTAAAAACAAATGAGTCCGGAACTAAGCTTTGAGCATTGTTATATTTTGCTTGAGCTACTAATAGGCACCATTTTGCATAATCCTTTGGGGACATATTTTCAGGATGCTGGATAGCTTTCAAATATGTCAGGGAACTATCAGGATAAAAATTTATTAGTTGGTCAGCCTTTGATAGATTGGGATGCGGATTACAAGAAGTAAATATACTAATTACTCCCATAATAATTGTGATAAGTGTATCTTTCCTCATTCCCATTTATCAAGACTTAACAGACCTTACAAAAGTATGAGTAAAAATATAATTCTACAAGACTTTAAAGTGAATTTTATCTTGCAGCAGAAAGTAGGGCAGCTTTTACTAGTTATTTAGTATTTTGCCTGATATTTCTTATAAAAAATCAAGAATAAAGTAAATCCAATTAGAGCAAATGGTACACCCGCCAGAGCCGGATAACGGTATCCACCACTAACAGCCAGTCCGCCTGCATAAGCACCGATGGCATTTCCGAGATTGAATGCAACCTGCACGCAGGCTGCTCCCAGCATTTCTCCTCCCTTTGATACGCGGATAATTAATATCTGCTCCGGACTGGATACAGCGAACAGTCCTGCCGTACAAAGGCACATCAACAGGGCTGCTGCCCATTTATAGGGAGAAAGGAAGAAAATGAGCAATAACATAATACAGATAAGTGCTTGTGCGGCAGTCCCTACTTTTCCGGGGGTGTAGCGGTCGGAGAGACGTCCGCTAATCAGGTTTCCCATCACCATACCGAAGCCGGCAAGGATCATTAAAGGCGTAATGCTTTCAGCGGAGAAGCCGGACACATTGGTAAGCATCGGATTGATGTAGCTATACCAGCAGAATACACCGCCATTACCTAGTGCCGTAGCACCGAGAATCAGCCACGGAGCCGGAGTTCTAAGAAAGCGGAATTGTCCTTTAAAGCCGGTATCCTTTAAGCCTTCTACATGCGGAACCCATCGCCAGATGTAATATAGGATAACAATTCCCCAGATACCGACCAGCAAGAAAGTGGCACGCCAGGAAAGCATGGTACTTAGGGAAGTGCCCAAAGGTACACCAAACAGGTTGGCAATGGTCATTCCTGCAATCATGATGGAGACGGCTTCCGAACCTTTACCCTTGTCGGCTAGTTTCTCTGCAACAATAGAGCCTACTCCGAAGTATGCACCATGAGGCAAGCCGGAGATAAAACGGGCAGCGAGCAACACCCAGTAATTGGGAGCCATAGCCGCACAGATATTACCTATCATAATTAAGGTAACTAATACTAACAGAATATGTTTTAGCGGATATTTGCGAGCCAGTGTCAATACAGGTGCACCGACACAGACGCCTAATGCATAAGCAGAAATGAAATGCCCTGCGGTAGGAATACTAATACCTAAATCTTTTGCCACATCGGGCAAAATTCCCATCATTACAAATTCGGCAATACCTAATCCCAGTGTGCCGAACGCCAATGCAATAAGACTCTTCTTCATACAAAACTTAACCTTAATACCTGTTACCTTTTTACCTTACTATTATTTGCCGCTTATTTATTTCGGCTGCAAAGGTAAAACAAAATCTTTCAGGGTGAGTTCGATGAGATAGATTTTGATTTAAATCAAATTAGACAATGTTGGTGTAAGCTGATGACGGGAGATTTATGTAGTATATGTAAATTGTAGCCATTTACTTTCTTTCCAATTCTTGCAAATATTTGAAGAATTTGCAAGAATTAGCAAGAAAAGAATGTGATATTGAGAAATGTGTACTTGCTAAGTAATATCATTAATAGACTTATTGTTTCCTTATCCATTCAATGATATCTTTCAAGACTTCCGGATTGATTGTTTCTTCCAACTGCCCGTATTCAGCCAATGTTCCTTTTTCGCAAGTCTGAAACAGATGATTTAAGTTCGGATAGGCTTTGACTGTTACATTTTTGTTTCCATTTCCGGTGATTCTTTCCTGAATGGCAGCAAGATTCATGGCGGCATCCACTTGAATATCCTTTTCTCCGTTCAGAGCCAGAACCGGACATTTTAGTTTCTTCAAATCCTGGGCCGGGTCATATCTCATAAAATGAAGATACCACGGAGAAGTCATCGAACTGATTTGTGCGGATAGTTGCTGGATGGTATTCAGGTCTTTCAATTGTTCGGGAGACATTGTTTTTGTAACATCTGCATACAGTTCTTTCTGCAACTCTTCGGGAGTTTTGTCTGTTTGTTGCAGTATGGCATATCTGTTCCGTATCGAAGGCTTCATCCCTTGCCAGACGGCATCCGGCATTCCCTGGGATTTAGAGATTAACTCTACCTGCTTCAGCATCAGACTGTCGCCTCTCACGCCGGCTCCTGCCAATGAAACAATAAACGCAATCGCCGGGTCTTTGGCAGCTACGATGAATGCTATGATTCCGCCTGCGCTATGTCCGATAATGCCAATCTTCTTTGTGTTTATTTCTTTTCTGCCGCGCAGGTAATTGATGGCAGCTTCCGTGTCCGTTGCGAAATCCTCGTTGGTGGCTGTTGCATGGTTGCCTTGTGAGGCGGCTGTGCCACGATCATCACAGCGTAATACGGCGATTCCGTTCCTCGTCAGATAGTCGGCGATGACTAGGAAAGGCTTGTGTCCCATGATCTCCTCATCCCGGTTCTGCGCACCGCTTCCTGTCACCAACACTACTGCCGGAAATTTATTTCCCTTTTCGGGAAGAGTTAATGTCCCCGCAAGGTTAATTCCGTCCTGTTCGTTTCTTACTGTAACTTCTTCACTTTTATAAGGGAAAGGTGGTTGAGGTTCCTGCGGACGTTTGGGACGGCTTGCTTCTCCCTTTTCCAGGTTCAATGGGATAGGCATTCCTTGTGTGAATGTTCCGGTTATCGTTTTGTCACTTTTCAATTTTCCTTTGTAGGAAGCATGAATAACAGGTATCTGAATAGTTAATATGGAATCACTGAAAGAGGTAGCTTGTGTCTTTATGCCGTTGGCTCCCTGGTCGGGACTGTCGAGCGTTGTTACATAAGTTCCTTGAGCCGCTTGGTTGATATGGAATACGATAGTCAGCGACCCGGTGGGAACAGTCAGTTTTCCGTGCCAAGTTCCTGAGATATCTTGCGCGGATGCGGAAGAAGATAAGAACAGTCCGGTGAATAATCCGGTGATAATAGTAGCTATGTAGACAGTTTTCAATGTGTTCATAAGAGAGAGATTAATAGTGAATGTAATTGATGCATATCAGATGATTCGTACAAAGATAACGATTATTCTGACATAAAAAATAAGACATTACTCAATCTTGTTTTAAGTCGAGTAATATTTTATTCGGATGAGATGTGACATACGGTTACCGGAGTGGGACCGGAGAAGAAAATGTTCGAACGAAGCCGATAAAATAGAAGAAGTTTGCAAAAATATACTCATATCTGTATTCAAACTCATATAAAAAAATTATTTTTGCTCATTCGATTGTATGGCAATCCTGCCCGTTGCTTGATAAAAGTATATGAAATGAGGAAAAATTGTGGATAATAGAGAATTAAATATCATAAATCGTTTTCTTCATGGTGATCATGAAGCCTACTCTCTGCTGTACAGAGATCATATTCAGGAGCTTTTCTCTTATGGCAAAGCTCTGACCGGCAATGATGAGCGGTTGAAGGATGCGATTCAAGATGTATTTTATAAACTATTATCCAACCCTGCCGCATTGAAGGATGTGCAGAACTTAAAGTATTTCCTTTTTAAATCATTGAAAAACAGACTGATTGATATACTCAAATCAGAGATGCGCCAGTCCCAGTCCGGTGAGGCAGCTGCCTACGAACAGATTGACTTCACCATAAATGACGTCACTGTACTGGATTCTCTGATTGAGGAAGAAGAACGCCTTGAATTAAGCCGGAAAATTAAATCGTTGTTGAACCTGCTGACTCCCCGGCAACGGGAGGCAGTCTGCCTGCGATATATATATGATATGGAGTATGATGAAATTGCGGATTTGTTGAATATGAGCAACTCCAAATCAGCGAGAAACTTAGTATCCCGGGCACTTGAACATTTACGTAAAGAAGACCTTGAACTTCTTATTATCCTCCCTTACACTATCAATCTAATAATTTGAAATAGTGTCCAGTACTCTTCTCCTTCCCGCAAGGAGGGGAATGGAGATGCCACCGACTTACTAAATTACCATCAAATTTGAAGAAGAACCAAAAAAAGTTCTTTTTTTTAATGGCAAAAAAAGCTGGCCGTCGTCTTTATTATAAACAAGCCTTAAAACTGTTTATTGTTAACCTGTATTTAAAGAATAAATAAGCTATGACTATTGATATTAAATACGAGAATTATTCTGTCAAGGATTTCTTGGAAGACGATTTGTTTCTTCAATGGCAACTGGCGCCGACAGAAACACTGGATGAGTTCTGGAAACAAGTACTACAACAATATCCGCACCAGGAAGCCAATCTTTCCGACGCTGTCCGGACCTTGCATTCAGTAACGATCAATCACGTTTCACTTTCCCGTCGGGAAGAAGATAAAATGCTTCAAAATATATATGCCCGTTATCGCAGGCATAGAGTCCGCCGCTTTATTTATTGGAGCACCAGTGTGGCGGCGAGCCTGATACTGCTGTTTCTTTTGGTTTCTCCGCTGAGGGACTTTACGGGAGAGAAAGTCAATGTGATGCTGACCGACGTACAGTCTGTGCGACTGGATACGATTCAGGATGTGCAACTAATAATCGGCGAGAAGAAAACGATAGCGATGGCGGAGGATGCGGATATTAGTTGGACGAAGGAAGATGAGATAGAGGTAAACGGACGTTCGTCCAACTCGACTTATAAATCACGGATAGATGCGGATGTGACATATAGCACTTTGCTGGTACCTTATGGCAAGCGTTCGTTTCTGACATTGCGGGATGGCACAAAAGTGTGGATCAACTCCGGTACAGAGGTGAGATTTCCCGTCAATATGGAAGGAAAAGAGCGCAGCATTTATGTCGACGGAGAAATCTATATTGAGGTGGCTAAAGATAAGGAACGTCCTTTCTATGTACATACTTCGGGATTTGATGTCCGGGTGTACGGTACAAAGTTTAATGTAACTTCCTATAAGGCGGACAAGGAGAAGTCGGTTGTGTTGGTAGAAGGCAGTGTTTCGGTCTGTTCCAAAGAAGAAACAAAAGAGAAGGAGGTGAAAGAAATCTTCCTGCATCCCGATCAGATGTATCATACAACGAACCGGGGACCTATGATTACCCATGTAAACGCACTTCAGTACATTACCTGGAAGGACGGAATCTGGCAATTTACGAGCGAGAGTCTGGAAAGCATTGCACTCCGGTTGTCACGTTATTATGGAGTAGATATACATTGTGATGAGAAGACGGCTGTGAAGTCATGTACAGGAAAGCTGATTCTGTTTGACGATGTAGACAAGACATTACGGATTATAGAAGAAATATTTGGTGTGCGGTATGAAACCAATCAAAATGAAATAATCATTAGTATGAACCCTTAAAACAAGATAGCCTATGGTAAAATAAACGGAATAAAAAACCGGATAATATGGCCGTATTATCCGGTGTAATTTAGTTCACTAATAAAACATTAAAAGCAATTCTAAACAACAATCAAATGTATGGAAAAAAATGCTCATTTGAAATTAACGAATACTTATTTATATAAAAGGATGTTGAACATTCCTCGAATTGTTTTGCTCTTTTTATGTGTGTCTTTCACCGTTCCTTCGTTGGCAGAGACCACTACGATGCAGTTACCGCAGCTTTCGCTGAGTCTGAATAATGTGACGATACGTGAAGTATTTAACATAATAGAGAAAAATACGGAGTACGTATTTATCTTTTCGGACGAGTTGCTTACCGACTTGAATGGAAAAGTCAGTATTCATGTAAATAAGCAAACGCTGGATAAAATATTGGATAAAGTTTTACAGTCGACAGGTTTGACTTATAAGATTACCAACAGGCAGGTCACGGTGAGTAAGAAAAGTCAGGCAGTCGTCCAGAAAACTTCTCTGAAGGTGACGGGACACGTGAGCGACGAAAAGGGAGAGCCCCTGATCGGGGTAAACATACAGGAAGAAGGAACCAACAATGTGGTTGTAACCGATATGAACGGAAACTTCTCGATGTATAATATATCCGGTCCTTCTTCTGTCCTGAAGTTTACCTATATCGGATTTATTCCGTTGAGGGTAGTGGTAGGAAAGCAGACGAATCTGTCGGTAAAGCTCGAATCCGATGTGAAAGGTCTGGAAGAAGTAGTTGTGGTAGGATATGGCTCTCAAAAAAGAGAGAGCGTCATTGGAGCTATTACCACTATGAAGCCTGCCGCCTTGCAGATTAATCAGAGCCGTTCCGTCACCAATGCATTGGCAGGACAGGTAGCGGGTATTATTGCCGTACAAAGAAGCGGGGAGCCGGGCAATGACGCTTCCGACTTCTGGATTCGCGGTATTTCATCTTTCGGTTCGGGAACGACTCCGCTGGTGCTGGTCGACGGAATCGAACGTAGTCTGAGTAATCTTTCTCCGGAGGAGATCGAGTCTTTCTCTGTCTTGAAGGACGCCACCGCTACGGCAGTCTATGGTGTGAAGGGAGCCAACGGAGTTATCCTGATACAGACCAAGCGTGGTCAGATTGGTAAACCCCGTATCCAGATAAAGGCTGATTATGGTTTCTCTGCTCCGACTATGTTACCCGAATTTGTCGATGGTGCCAAATATATGGAAGTGATGAATGTCGCCAGCCAGTTCTCTTCGGGGAAAGATATGTATACGCAAGCTGCTATCAATGCCACCCGCAACGGTACGGACCCCGACTTGTATCCGAACGTAAACTGGCTAAAGGCAGTGACAAAGGATTATGTGCCGAGCGGACGTGTTTCATTGGACATCAACGGAGGTAGCGAGCGGTTACGTTATAGCTTGATTCTTGCCTACTACGGTGAAAAAGGGATGACGGTTACGGACCCGGGCGTAGAATATGACGCTTCCAATAAATTGTCCCGTTACAATATCCGTACCAATCTGGATATGAACCTGACTCCTTCTACTGAAATTAATGTAAGTCTGGGAGGATATATCCTGAATCAGCGCACGCCGGGATACACCACATCCAGTGATGAAAACCCCCGTACTCCTTTTACTGATATTATCAAACTGGCTTTTAAAAACACCCCGATTGTACACCCGGTGATTTACTCGAACGGACAAATTCCGGCAAATACATCGCAGACCAACCCGTGGGCTGCCGCTACACATTCGGGGTTTATCTCCAGCTATATCAGCAGTTTACAGTCCGTTTTCGCCGTTACACAGGATATTGGTAAGTTATGGCATCCCTTGAAAGGCTTGAAGGCGAAAGCTACCTTCTCATTCGACACGTATGCCTGGAACTCATTCTTGAGAACCAAGAAACAGACCACTTATATGGCTACCGGACGTGATGCGGACGGTAACCTGCTGACGAGCGTCACCAATGAAGGGGACGATTATTTGAAATATTCGAAAGAAGCGGGTGGTAACCGTACTATGTATATGGAAGGCCAGTTGTCTTACAGCCGTTTGCTGGCGGATGCACATCAGATAGATGGTTTGCTGCTGTACAATATGCGCGATTACGTGGATGCGGACGCTACTTCGGCTATCAATTCACTTCCCCACCGCACACAGGGAATTGCCGCCCGTCTGTCTTACAGTTATAAAGGCAGGTATTTTATTGAGGGAAACTTCGGTTATAATGGTTCGGAGAACTTCAGCAAGGGACATAAATGGGGATTCTTCCCTTCCGTAGCCGGTGGTTGGCTTGTTACGAACGAGAAGTTTATGGAAAGCACCGCTTCCGTATTGTCAAAACTGAAAATCCGTGGTTCTTACGGGTTAGTGGGAAACGATCAATTGTCGGGGCGCCGTTTTGCCTTCTTGTCCACTATCACCTCCGGAACCGGATATGTTTATGGAACCAGCGGTAATCAGACCATTAACGGAAGATTCGAAGGTGACTTCGGTATTGAAGATTTGTCCTGGGAAACCGTGAAGAAAACGGATATCGGCATTGAAATCGGGCTTTGGGATTGCATCAATATACAAGCCGACTATTTCCACGAGAAACGGGAGGATATCTTTATGCAACGGAAGACCATACCCGAAACTGCCGGATTCAACAAGAACCCCTGGGCCAACTTCGGTATCGTGAAGAACCAGGGATTCGACGCTAGTCTAGAGATGAACAAGAGTTTTGGAAAAGACTTCTTCTTGTCCTTACGGGGCAACTTCACTTTCAGCCGTAACAAGATACTGGAGTATGACGAATCCGAGGCGATGAAACAGACCACCCGTGCGCGTACCGGAAATCCGCTGAACACGTATTATGGATTGAAAGCGGTCGGCCTGTTCCAGGAGGAAGACTTTAAGGCGGACGGGACATTGGTTGACGGAATCCCCAATCATACGTTCGAGCAGGTGAAGCCGGGAGATATCCGTTATGAAGATACCAATCACGACGGCAAGGTGGATACTTATGATTATCAGCCTATCGGTCGTCCTTCTGTTCCGGAAATTGTGTATGGGTTCGGGTTCAGCGCTCGTTGGAAAAGCTTTGATTTCAGTGCGTTTTTCCAGGGTTCCACCAATGTTTCCAATATGATTCAGGGAGATATGCTGATTCCCGGTAGCGGTGGCGGCGGATTGGGCAATATTTATGCCAATTGTGATGACCGTTGGGATCCGAATGACCCGTACAGACAGGTATTTTGGCCGCGTTTGTCCACCAACAAGAGTTCCAACAATATGCAATATTCTACCTGGTGGCTGAAAGACGCTTCCTATCTGCGCTTGAAGAATGTCGAGGTGGGCTATACCTTCCCCAAGAAATGGCAGAAGGCGGCAATGATGCGTGATGCGCGTATTTTCTTCCGGGGCAGTAATCTGCTGACATGGGCCGCATTCGATATGTGGGACCCGGAAATCGGTTCCAACGACGGAATGAAATATCCTCTGATGAAGGTTTATTCGTTTGGTTTTCAAGTAACATTTTAATCTTACGTACAATGAAAAAGATACATATGAAACAGTATATCCGAACCTTGATGCTGGCGGTTGCCCTTGCTCCGGTTTTTTCGTCGTGTGATTATCTGGATAAAGAACCGGATGATATGTTGACACTGGACGCTGTGTTTGACAATGCAGATTATACAAAGCAATGGTTGGCAGGTGTTTACAATCTTGTTCCCGACCCTTTGTGGGAATATATGACTTATGAAGGATACGGATACTATATGATGAGCGACGAAACTCAAATGGCTTCTTCATTGAGCCAGTTCGGGTGGAGTAACCTGATGAATGTACAGAAGGGAAGTTGGACTCCCACTACGATTGTTCCCGGGAAGAACCTTTGGCTGGAGACTTATCGTAAAGTACGTGCAGGGCTTATCTTTATGGAAAATGTAAAAGAAATCCCGAACCAGCGGCAGACAGCCGAATTGGTGGAACGCTATAAGAACGAAGTACGTTTCCTGATGGCATATTATTATTCGAGGATGTTGGAAGTTTACGGCCCGTTTCCTCTGGTCACTTCGTTGGTAGACGTCACCGAATCCGGTGATGTATTGCAGAAAGCACGTACCCCTTACGATGAGATTGTCGATTATCTGGACAATGAGTTTATGGAACTTTCCAAAGTATTACCTTCTTCTTATGACGATGTGAATGTCGGTCGTCCCACTTCCGGAGCGTGTCTGGCATTGCGTGCCCGTATGTTGATGTTTGCTGCCAGCCCATTGTTTAACGGCAATGAGGATTTCAGGGATGTGGTCAATAAAGACGGCACTCCGCTTTTCAGCCAAAGCAAGGATAACAGTAAATGGGAGAGAGCGGCAAAAGCTGCCAAACTGGTAATAGATATGCCTGAGTATGACCTATATAAAGAGTATTTGGACGACGGTTCCATTGATGCGCTGATGTCCTGTATCAATCTGGCCCACGCCGTCCTTGTTTCCGGGGAGGGCAAGGCCGTCCGACAGTGCAAGCACTGTGGTAAGTTTTTTATCGCGGAGGATTTGCGTGCGGAATACTGTTCTCCCCGCTGTCGGGGTGCTTATAACTCCAAAATGACCAGAAAGAGGGTGAAGGAGCGGAAACTGCGGGAGGGGCAGTAAATTTGTAATGAAGGAGGGCAGTCTATGCCAGGAAAACGCTCCAATGGGGAAGGGACGCTTCGTAAGCGGCCCAACGGCCTGGGGG
>ERZ779894.3989-NODE-3989-length-10743-cov-7.737837_pt1 | contig 10743 bp, 9 predicted proteins | sample MGYA00511587_ERZ779894 | MGnify/ENA primary metagenome ERZ779894 (study PRJEB29588, sample SAMEA2160490) | human gut metagenome | biome: human gut; feature: human-associated habitat; material: faeces | place: Denmark | collected 2008/2010 ... | reverse complement strand
CCGGATTTACGGGATCCGCAGGAGTCCTTGTCGTAACCGCTGATATCGCCGGATTATGGACGGACGGACGTTACTTTTTACAAGCAGAACAAGAATTAGCACAAACACCGATTCAGCTGTTTCGGTCAGGTGAAAAAGATGTGCCAACGATAGAATGCTTCTTAGAGCAAACGCTTCAGCCCAAAGACGTTTTAGCCTTTGACGGACGAACCATCAGCCAGCAACAAGCACAACAACTGCATAAGAAATTGGATCCCTGCGGGATCCAATTTCGAACGGATATTGACTTATTAGATACAATTTGGAAAGACAGGCCCTCCCTTCCAGCAAACCCAACCTTTTGCCTATCGGAAGAATATACAGGCCAGCGGGCCCAAGATAAAATTTTAAAAATACGGCAATCCATGGCACAATCCAATGCGCAAATTTACCTTATCACTGCGCTGGACGAAATTGCCTGGTTACTGAATATCCGCGGCGCAGATATTGCATACACTCCGGTAGTTTTAGCGTACTGCATAGTAACCGCCAAACAGGTATTCCTGTTTTCCAATCCTCAAAACTATTCTGAAGCAGTTCTTGCACAACTTCAAAAATACGGCGCTCACCTGCGGGATTATGACCAGATATATCCATATCTGAAGACGATTAAAAATCAAAAGATTCTGGTGGATCTGAAGTCTGCAAACTGCGCTATTATTGAGGCTGTGCAGGTCCAAAACTCCATTATAGATCAGAATCTGATTGAAAAAGATAAAGCGATAAAAAATCCAACGGAATGCGACCAAATTCGAAAAGCACATCTTAAAGACGGAATTGCATGCACCTGCTTTATCCACTGGCTAAAAACTCATGTTGCATCTGAAAAAATCACAGAAATCTCTGCGGCAGAAAAGTTAGACAGCTTTCGAAAAGCGCAGCCGGACTATTTATACCAAAGTTTTGCCCCGATCCTGGCCTATGGTCCGCACGGAGCCATTGTTCACTATGAAGCATCCGCCCAAAGTAATGCGATGCTGCGTCCCGAAAACTTCCTGCTTGTAGATACCGGAGGACATTATCTTCAAGGAACCACAGATATCACACGAACGATTGCTCTGGGGCCGTTAACTGAACAACAAAAACAAGATTATACCTATGTACTAAAAGCAAATCTGGCACTTACAGCTGCTGTATTTAAACAAAAAACAACCGGAAAAATGCTGGACTGTTTAGCCAGAGAAGAATTGTGGCGGCAAGGATTAGATTACAATCATGGAACCGGACACGGCGTAGGATACTTGCTCAATGTGCACGAGTCCGGGGTGGGATTTGGAGCACAAACCGTTTTTGAACCCGGAATGCTCACCTCCGACGAACCGGGGTTATATCGCAACGGTCAATATGGAATCCGCCTGGAGAACCTGATGCTTTGCCAGGAAGATCGAACAACCTCGTTCGGCGACTTCTTACACTTTGAGACCGTAACACTTTGTCCGTTTGAACGTGAGGCCATTCTGCCAAATCTTCTTTCACCTCAAGAAAAATCAACGTTAAATGAATATCATGACCGTGTTTATCAAACACTATCTACATACTTGGACAAACCGGCGGCGCAATGGCTCAAACAACAAACGCAGGAAATCTAAAAAGAGATACAAAAAAAGAGGTATGCCTGAATGCTAACGCCACATAAGGCAGTAATTTAAAACAACATTGAAATATACTTTACGGGCAATAGCAAAGGCAAGAGACAGCGTAGAAGGCAAAAATGCTTTTTACGCTGTCTTTCTTTATGTTCAAAAATAAAATCGCACATTCGTCAAGCAAAAACTTCCTTGCTACAATGTAGGCGAGGGAGGTAAGCAGATATGCGAAATCAAAAATATTACATAGCGATTGATGAAAGTGAACGGAGAATTATTCTAAATGCTCTTAATGCGCTGCGGAACAAATTACTTGCACAAGACAGATATACGGACGCAGTAGATGATGTTCTAATCAAAGTAGTCAACGCACCTATTAAGAAATTCAAGATAAAGATGGCGGAGGTTTAAGGTTATGGAAAAAACAATATTTGAGCAGATGGGCGGCACATATACTCAGCAAGGCGATTGCTATTTGCCAAATCTCGTCTTACCCACCGAAAAAGAAACAAGACCTATTGGAGTATGGGGGCAACGGCATTTACGGTATCTGAAAGAATGCCATAGGATTACATACGCTAATCTTCTCACAAGCGGCAAACTGAATAGCTATCTTGTTGATATTGATGAGCGGGCAGAGAATATGTTTCTTCGGTTGGTAAAGCAGATGGCAGAGCACGAGGGTGTGACCGAGCGGCTAAAGGCGGAAAATCAAATGGAGTGGGTTGGACAGATAAATAACATTCGAATTTGTGCAACAGAAATTGTCAACCAAGTGATTATTTTTGGACAAATGACCGCACTAAAATAGCGGTCTAATTCTGCTGGCGTCTGCTTCATACAACTTTTTATCCACCATAAAACCATTTCTACAAAGTTACCGGAAACATGATTGATAAGAAAATCCAGCCGTATGTCTTTATTGTGTTTCCGATTTTGTTTGACAAAGTCACGGATTATATAAAGTAAAAAAACTGTGAATTCTTAAGGGATTAACTTGACTTTTTCTCCTCATGATTTTATACTAACAGAGATTAGAATTGGTATTTTTATTTCCTAATAGAGCCATATTATATTGCACTTTTTATTGGGAACGACAAGATCACGTTATATTTATGGATGTTTGTCTTCTTGATTAGCAAGGCTCCGGACAAATTACCAGAGTCATTTTTTTACAATATGAAGGGAATTATGGTGAAAGCGATATGGACAGCCAAACTCCAGACATAAAAGAAAAAATACTTTTCACAAGTCCAGCGGAAGCCTGTCACCTGATGGGTTCCAATATGCGGGGCCTCTCGCAAGAGGAAGCGGACAAGCGCTTAGAACAATACGGAAAAAATGAATTAGCGCAAAAGAAGCAGACCAGCATGCTGAAAAAGTTTTTGGCAAACTTTACTAGCTTGATGGCATTGCTTTTGTGGGCCGGCGGCGTTATGGCAATACTTTCCGGCGCATTAGAGTTGGGGATTGCCATTTTCTGCGTCAATCTGATCAATGGCCTTTTCTCCTTTTTTCAGGAATTTAAGGCGGAAAAGGCGACCAACGCCCTGCAAAAGATGCTGCCCGCTTACGCTCGAGTAATCCGGGATGGCGAAGAGAAAAAAATACTGGCAACAGAAATTGTCCCCGGAGACATTATGGTTCTGGAAGAAGGCGACCGCATCAGCGCCGACGCCCGAATTCTTCAAAGCAATGATTTCCGTGCCGACCAGTCAACGCTTACCGGAGAGAGCAATCCTATCCGTAAAAGCAGCGATGCTTTACAACAGGAATGCAGTTATTTGGAAGCGGAAAACATGGTGTTTTCCGGCACGTCAGCGGCGGCGGGTACCTGCCGTGTGCTGGTTGTATCAACCGGTATGGACAGTGAATTTGGGAAAATTGCAAACCTGACGCAAAATACAGAAAAAAGCCTTTCGCCTTTGCAAAAGGAACTAAATGTCCTGACTAAACAAATCGCCTTGATTGCTTTCAGTATTGGCCTTATCTTTTTCCTGATTGCGGTATTTTTAGTAAAAGACCCGTGGATGGAATCATTTCTTTTTGCGCTGGGAATGATCGTGGCATTTATCCCGGAAGGGCTGTTGCCGGCGGTAACGCTATCTTTGGCTTTAGCGGTACAGAAAATGGCTAAAGAGCACGCACTGGTCAAGAAATTGTCTTCTGTAGAAACATTGGGATGTACCAATGTCATCTGTTCGGATAAAACCGGTACCCTTACGCAGAATGAAATGACGGTCAATCACCTGTGGAACCTGCGTGCAGAAATGACGGTAAGCGGAGAGGGATATGCCCCGCAAGGGGAAATTCGGGATGGCGATATTGTAGTAACGGCGCAAAACAGCAACGCATTAAGGCTTTTGCTCAGTGGCGCTGCGTTGTGTTCTAACGCCAAATTGCTTCCCCCGGAGGAGGGAAAAGAACGCTACACGGTGCTGGGCGACCCGACGGAGGCGTGTCTTGGCGTTGTTGCCCAAAAAGGCGGCATTGACCTGGATACACTGAATCAGACGTTTCCGCGTGTCATGGAGCTGCCTTTTGATTCCCGCAGAAAGCGCATGACAACTATCCATCAGCTCAGAGAACCTTTTGAAGGAAGCAATCGAATCGCATTTGTAAAAGGTGCTCCCAAAGAGGTTATGGAACTGTGCCAACGCTGTTATGATGGTTCTTCTTCCCGCCCGATGAAGGAGGAAGACCGGCAGCGCATCATGCAGGCAAATGATACTTACGCCCGGGATGGTTTGCGTGTCCTGGCAGTGGCCTATCGTCCGTTACGCAGAGACGATGAAACGCTTCCTGAATCGATTCGTGAATATACTCCTGAAAATGTAGAAGAGAATTTAACCTTTCTTGGGCTTGTGGCGATGCAAGATCCGCCACGCAGTGAGGTAAAAGAAGCGGTTCGCCTGTGCCGCAGTGCGGGTATCAAAATCATTATGATTACCGGTGACTATGGATTGACTGCCGAGAGTATAGCCCGCAAAATTGGCATCATCCAGAGCCCTGATGCCAAGGTAATATCGGGCGTGGAACTGGCCGAGATGGATGATACTGTGCTGAAGGAAGTGCTAAAAGGCGAGGTTGTTTTTGCCCGCATGGCGCCCGAACAAAAATACCGCATTGTCTGCGCTTTGCAGGAGATGGGCAACATTGTCGCAGTAACAGGCGACGGCGTGAACGACTCTCCCGCTCTGAAAAAGGCGGATATCGGTATTGCCATGGGAATTACCGGAACGGATGTCGCCAAGGAAGCTGCCGATATGATTCTGAGCGATGACAACTTTGCTACGATTGTCCGGGCGATTGAAGAAGGCAGAACGGTTTACAATAACATCCGGAAATTTCTTCGATATATTTTCGACAGCAATACGCCGGAAGCCGCAGCACCCACTTTATATCTGCTTTCCGGCGGTATGATTCCCGTGCCGCTAACTGTACTTCAAATTCTGACCATTGATATTGGTACGGATATGGTGCCTGCGCTTGGCTTGGGCGCTGAGCATGCAGAAGCAAGTGTGATGCAGCAACCGCCGCGCTCCACCAAAGAGCGGTTGCTCAATAAGAATGTTGTTTTAGTCGGATTCATCTGGTATGGACTGCTTGGCACACTCTTTTCTGTGGGTGGTTATTTCCTTGCCAACTTCCTGAACGGCTGGCCGGGTATACCACTGGCTGCGGAGGGGACGCACGGTTATGCCGAGGCCACAACGATGATGCTGGCCGGTGTGGTCTTCGCACAGATGGGGATGGCCATGAACAACCGAACGGATTATGAATCGGTCTTTAAAAGAAAGCTGTTCAGTAATCATTATATCAATGCCGGCTTAGTGATAGAGGTAGTGATTCTGCTTGCGCTGATGTATATTCCGTTCTTGAGCGGAATTTTCAATACGGCGCCGATTTCCTGGATTGAGTGGCTTTACTTAATTTGTATCCCGTTTATTGTGTTTGGCATTGAGGAAGCAAGAAAGAAATTACTGCGTGTACGCCGAGCGAAAAGGAGTTGAAAGCAATGAAAGCATTAGTTATAGGATGTGGAAAATTTGGTGTCCGGGTGTCGGAATATTTGGCACGAAAAAACCATGATGTCATCGTCATAGATAATAGCCCGGAAACATTCCTGGCTTTGAGCGAGGAATTTACAGGACGAACAATCTGCGGAGTCGGATATGACAAAGACGTGTTGGAACAGGCGGGAATTGCTTCGGCGGATGTAGTGATTGGCTGTACCAGCAGCGATTCGCTGAATGCAGTGGTTGCTAACATTGCGAAAAATGTATTTCATGTTCCCACAGTTATCGCTCGTATGTATGACCCTATACGGGCGAGAATGTTTGAATCCATGGGGATATATACAGTATCCATTACCCGCCTTGGACTGGATAATGTCATGGAATACCTTGAAGGAAACAGAAGCTGGCGTGTCATTCGCAAATTGGGAAACGATGTCCAGCTTGTAAAGGTACGAATTCCTGCCAGCTTGGAGGGGAAAAAGTATTCCGAGTTTGATGTGGCAGGAAAGATAAGTCTGATTGCTGTAGAACGTCATGGACGATCCTTTGTGCCGGAAAGAGATATGTGTTGCGAATATAACGATATCTTGTATTTGTCGGTTTGTTCAGATTGCATGGAGCGGGCCAGGGATATGTTGCAATTATAAAGTGGAAAGGAGCGGTGTACGATGAATGTGATTATTGTTGGCGGCGGCCAAGTCGGAGGATATATCGCTGGATTGCTAATAGAAAACGGAAACAATGCTATCGTCATTGAAAATAAAGAAAAGGCCCTTCAGGCATTAAAGAAAAACGGCCTAAAAAAAGAAAATGTCCTGACAGGCGATGGAACGGACGCTCTGTTGCTGGAAAAAGCCGGAGTGCGCAGATGTAACGCCTTGGTTTGTACTACGGGCAATGATGAAACTAATTTGGCCGTGGCAATGATGGCAAAATTTGAATACGATGTGCCAAAGGTAATTGCGAGAGTTAATAATCCCAAAAACGCATGGCTTTTTAATGCAGGTATGGGTGTGGATGTAAAGATCAATCAGGCCGACATGATCGGTCATATGATTGCAGATGAAATGAACTATCAGTCCATTATGACCTTGATGCGGCTGTCCAAAGGCGACTACTCGATTGTCCGTATCCATGTCGACTATCATTCTCCGAATGTCAATAAAACCATCGCTGAGATCAAACTTCCTTCGCACGCCCTCTTGATTGCTATTTATGAAGATGATGCGATGCTTATTCCCCATGGTGAAACCGTTATTCGTGCCGGCCAGTATATTCTGGCTTTTGCAGACGAGGCGGCCGTGGAGGAACTGAACCGGATATTTGGTGCGAAAGAGTAGAAAACATCATTTTATCGGAGGGATATTTTCTGCGATCTTCTTTCTTAGTCGCAATAAATTAGATTATGAAGGAACGAATATAGCCGCATTGATGCGGCTAGGGTAAAATGGAGGAAATGATCCTGTAACGCTTTCAAATGCAAATGGAGGGGTAAGGTGTTTATACCTTATCCCTCAAAGTTTATGCTTTAGAAATGGCTTGAAATCAGGCTTTTTCAACCTCTAATTTTCGATTCTTATATGTTGTAATTAGAGGTTTTAACGACATTATAAAATGTGAATCGGTTTCTATTTCACTACGCAAGGCATAAAACAAAATAGTATCTCCGCTTTTTTGAAAAATATTCAAAAACTTATTCAGGAAGTATTGACAAACATTTGTTCTGTGGTGTATAATAAAAAATCTCAAAAGAGAGCGACAACTGAATATCTTTCTTCACAGATTTGGGATGACGGCTGTGAGCCGGATAATGCCTGCGGTATGCTAAGAGAAAATGCCGCCGCTTCTGAAACTGCTTTGGACTGTCGGCAGTAAGAAAAGCGTAAAGGACAGTTTCGACTTTGAATTTCAAAGCCGGTTACATGAATGTGAAGCCACTACCGCAAGGGATAAGTTTATCCTTTTGGCGGTAAGTCGGTACGCATTTGTGTGCCGGCTTTTTTTGTTACCCGAAAGCCGGTTACAACTGAATGACCGGCTGGATGGGATATGATTTTGCCAAGACCTCTTGTGTGAGCAGAGAGAGCGAAACAACGCTGCGGTGAGACTCCGGGGCAGGAATAGAAAAACGACATTCAGGCAGACCGGCAAAACACCCACGGGAAAGACAGCAGAGATGTCGTATGCTGTAACAAGCAGGGAAACTGTATTGACAGTTTCCCTCCCAATCGGCTTTGAGAGCCGATTTCACTTTAGGGGGCACCCCTAATACCCCTTGAAAAATCAAAGAAAGGACTGATGTTATGAACGAAGTTAAAAATAAAAATCTGTTTATCCGTGTCAGCGAAAAAGAGAAAAATATGATTGAGCATAACGCTGAAAGGTGCGGTCTCTCTGTATCAGAATATCTCAGGCAGCGAGCTTTGGGATATATGCCGAGAGCTGTTTTACCCGAAATATTCTTCTCTTTCAATGATAAATTAGATGAGCTTTGTGTGGTATGCGAAGGCAAAATCTCAGCAGACACGGAAGAAAAAATTATCTCTTTGATTGATGAGATAACCGCCGAACTTATCTTACCGCAAAAGGAAAGGATAGTGGTATGATGTGGCGACAACGGGATACTGGCCTGTGAAAAGCAGGCTGAAGGAAGTGATCGACTATGCGGAAAACCCCGATAAAACCATCGACAAAAGGTATGTGGACAGCGATCTCTACGCCGCCTTGCAGTATGTTTCCAATGATAGAAAGACCGATGAGCGTATGCATGTCAGCGGTATCAACTGCAACGCTAAAAGAGCCTATGAGCGTATGACGGCAACAAAAAAGCGCTTCGGCAAAACAGGCGGCAATGTGGCGTATCACGGGTATCAGAGCTTTCAGACCGGCGAAATAACTCCCGAAGAAGCGCATAAAATCGGCTTGGAAACCGCAAGGCGTATGTGGGGCAAGGAATATGAAATTGTTGTTACCACCCACCTCAATACCGGTAATCTCCATAACCATTTTGTGATAAACTCCGTATCCTTTAAGACCGGCAGAAAGTTCGAAAACCATATCTCCGACCATCACAGGCTCCGTGAAATCTCTGACGCCGTATGTCTGGAATACGGAAAAAGCGTCCTAAAAGAAGCCGAGTTTTACGGCGGGAAGAAAAAGGAATACTGGCTGAAGCAGAGCGGCGGTATGTCGCACAGAGAGCTTTTGAAAGCGGATATTGACGCTGCGCTTGCCCAGTCCACCAATTTCAAAGCCTTTGAGATACGCCTCAAAGATATGGGCTATGAGATACGGCGTGACGGGCGCTTCGCCCACTATTCCGTCAAAGCGCCAAGCTGGCAGAGGGCGGTGCGCTTGGAGCGACTGGGCAAGGAATATACCCCTGCCGCCATCCGTGAACGGCTGCTTGGCAATCAGCGGTATATCGGCTATGTGCCTTTTCACAAGCCAAAATATACGCCGCTGCTTCTGCTTGAGATTGAATACCGCAAAATGAAAAAGATGGACGGTATACAGATATTGTTTGAACTGATTATCGAGTTATGCAAGCTGATTACAGGCAACAATATAGAGCCGTCATCCCCAAAGCCTCTATCCCCGGCGCTCCGGCAGGAAGTCAGAAAATTAGATCAAACCTTAAAGGAATACAAGCTTCTTTGTGAGAATCAAATTGATTCCGCACAGGAGCTTGTTTCATTTATTGAGAAAAAATCCACAGATATTTCTGCTTTGGAATCAGAACGACAGAAAATTTATAACCGTATCCGACGCCCGAAATCAGAAGAAGAAAAGAAACAGAACAAAGCGGCGGCAAGAAAAATTTCTGCAAAGCTAAAACCTTTGCGTAAAGATCTCAAAACTGCCGGGTCCATCACCGAGCGGTATCCGCATATCTTGGAACTGCTTGAAACCGAGCGTGCTATGGAAATACAAGTAAAAACCAAAAACAGAGAAAGGAATTATGAACGATGAAAAACACACCAAAAAATATTGCAATAGAAAAACTTTTCCCCTTTGAGGGACACCCCTTTAAGGTTCAGGACAACGAAGAAATGAACGCTTTGATCGAGAGTATTCATGAGCAAGGTATTTTGTCTCCGTTAATTGTCCGACCAAAAGAAAACACCACAGATGAATATGAAATTGTATCGGGACACAGACGGTTCCGTGCAGCAGTAAAGGCAGGGATAAAAGAAATCCCTGCCTTAATTGTTCCCCTTGATCGTGATGCCGCTGCCATCGCAGTGGTAGACAGCAATCTGCACCGAGAACTTATTTTACCATCGGAAAAAGCCTTCGCTTACAAGCTGAAAGCCGAAGCATTACGACATCAAGGGAAACGCTCTGACTTAACTTCGGAGCAAGTTGCACCGAAGTTGGCAACTGAAATTATTGCCGAGAGTGATAACACAAGCAAAGACACAGTTAAACGCTATATCCGTCTCACTAACCTTATCCCGCCTATTTTGGATATGGTTGATGAGAAAAGAATTGCTTTCACTCCTGCTGTCGAGCTATCCTATCTGCTCCCCGAAGAACAGACAATGCTGCTGTCGGAAATGGAGTACGGCGACTGTACGCCTAATTTATCTCAGGCACAGCGTTTAAAGGCTCTCAGTATACAGGGATTGTTCACGAAAGAACAGTTATCTGCCATTATGAGCGAAGAAAAAGCCAATCAGAAAGAGCGTGTGAAAATTCCCGCTGAACGTATCCGCAAATATTTTCCGAAAGACTACACTATTACTCAAATGGAAGAAACTATTGTAAAACTCTGCGAAGCGTACCATCGAAAACGGCTGCGTGACAGAGATTCGAGATAGGAGGTGCGCCTATGGGTTTTAAGATGAACGCTGTGATTCACAGAGGAAACGATTATGAAAATTCATTGCGAACCTTCCAGAACAAAAGAGTGGAATATCTTGAACAGGAAATCCGTGCCTTTGATTCCGAAACATTACGATTACTTCTATCCGACCTTCAAAAACGAGGCCGCACAATAGAAACGGTTACAGGGATAGCGGTATAATCAGACGATAAGGAGGACAACTATGATGAAAAAACAAAAACGAAATAATGAGGACAATCGTGGCGTAGCC
>ERZ779894.3988-NODE-3988-length-10746-cov-2.388738_pt1 | contig 10746 bp, 6 predicted proteins | sample MGYA00511587_ERZ779894 | MGnify/ENA primary metagenome ERZ779894 (study PRJEB29588, sample SAMEA2160490) | human gut metagenome | biome: human gut; feature: human-associated habitat; material: faeces | place: Denmark | collected 2008/2010 ... | reverse complement strand
TAACATCACCCGCTGTCTCTGTCCGTCACTGATAGCTGTAAAATCCCGGTTCTTCAGATCCCAGGCGTGAACCATCTCCATGGCACTTTTAACTTTTTCCTTGTCCTCTGCGGAAAGGATCCCGAGAGTTCCGGTATAGGGATATCGTCCGGTGGATACCACATCCTCACAGGTCATAAGCTCCGGTCGCATGCGCTCGGTAAGTACTACAGCCAGTTTTTTTGACACTTCCCTGTTGGTCATCCGGCTCATCTGTTCCTGTTCCAGATATACCGTTCCGCTGATCAGGGAAAGCTGTCTTGTGATACTCTTCAAAATAGTAGATTTTCCGGCACCGTTGGGACCGATCAGTGTCAGGATCTCTCCTTTATTCAGCTGAATATTGATCTCTTTGATCAGCGGTTTTCCATCATAGCCTACGGTCAGCTGATCTGTATAAAAAAAATATGATTTCATCGTTTATATCCTCTGCTGTCTGCGAATCATGATATAGATAACTACCGGTGCTCCGAAAACTGCTGTCACAGAACTGATGCTCAGCTCCGTCGGTGCAAATACAGTTCTTGCGATCAGGTCACAGAACAGGCAGAACACTGCACCGCCCAGAAAACAGGCCGGGATCACAAGCAGGGGTTTTGCAGTCTTCAGGAGACTTTTTGCAATATGAGGCACAGCGATCCCCACGAAGGAGATCGGCCCTGCAAAAGCGGTCACACAGGCAGAAAGAATACTGGAAAGCAAGATCAGAAGTATCCGGAAAGCCTTGATATTAACTCCCATATTCTGCGCGTAAGTCTCCCCCAGCTGATAGGCGCTGATCGGTTTTGACATAAAAAATACGATCACCATGGTAAGAAGTACCACAGCAGCCATAGTCTGCACATTCCCCCAGGTCATACCGGAAAAGCTTCCCAGTGACCAGTTGTGAAGATTGACTATGTTGGAATCATCTGCAAAGGTCACCACAAAGTCTGTGATGGCCGAACAGATATAGCCGATCATAACACCACTGATGACCAGCATGGACATGTTGTGGACTTTTTTTGCCACAAGGAGCACAAAGCCCATGGAAATCATTGAGCCTGCAAAAGCAGCCAGGATCATGGCACCGGAACCGATGGACACCGATCTGCTTAAAAAAAAGATCATCAGAAGCGCCACGATCAGCTTGGCACCGGAAGAGATCCCCAGTACAAAGGGTCCCGCGATAGGATTGTTAAAAAAGGTCTGCAGCAAAAATCCGGAAACAGAAAGTGCTCCGCCAAGGATGATAACTGCCAGTATCCTGGGAAGACGGATCTCCCAGACGATATTATAAGAAGTTTCATCTCCCTGATGCCGGAATATGATATTCAGGATCTCCTTCACAGAGAGGTGGATACTTCCGGAATTTACATTCCATATAAATAAAAAGATTAAAAGTACCGCAAGGATCACAAAAGAGATCCCGTATCGGACTGCGCGTTTTCTGTCATTCATTTTTCTGGTACACTCCTCTTCTGTTTTGTTATCCTGTCCTTTCGTTTCCTGCTCACAGGTGGAAACCGGCAAAGGAGTTAAAACGAACACTGGAATTTATTTCAGTTTATGCATATAGGTCAGATCATCCAGAGAATCATCATCTGTAGTCAGCATGGTGTGGATATCCTCGATCATGGTTCCAAGTCCGGTAGTTTCCTGGAAGAGATTTTTGCCTGTGCACCAGACATTTCCGTTCTTCACTGCCTTGAAATCTGCAAGAAGCTTACTTTTGGAAAGAAGCTCATCAATGGTCTTAAGTTCCCCGTCAATCGTACTGTTATAGATGATATAGTCTGCATCCTTCGCCTTGGCATAAAACTCTTCCATCTGCATATTCATGGTGGAAAGAGCATTGTCATTTACTCCCGTATCCTCCGGAACATAATTTCCTCCTGCGAGAGAGATCATTTCTGAAACATAGTCGCCGCTTTTTCTTATATTTACCGCACCTACGGAGTTGATATAAAAGAACGCTACGGTCTTGTCTGTTTTATCTGCTGTGAGAACCTTATCCAGCTTGTCCGTCTGCTCTTTGAAAACCTTTTCTGCCACATCTTCTTTTCCCAGAAGAACTGCGTAAAGCTTCATCCATTCGGTTCTTCCAAGAGGGTGACTCTCATAACTGGAACGCTCTACCATTACAGGGATCCCGAACTGCTCCAGCTTCTCCTGTACCTCCGGATTGTGATGGATCATGGTGGATTCAATGGCAAGGTCACAGCCATCGTTCAGGATCAGCTCGTAATCCGGAGCACTGTACTTGCCGGCATAGATCATCTTTTTCTGTTCCATAGCGTCCTTTGCTTCCTGGATATACCATCCGTCTTCCTTGGTTCCGGAAAGCTTGATGCTGTCAATCCCGTCGATAGCGCGGAAAAGATCCATGGCCGAGGTTGCTACCAGATAGATATTGTTTATGGGCTGCTGCAGAACCGCAATGTCAGGATCCAGCCCCTCCGGTGCTTTCTTGCCTTCGGGAACTACAAGAAACTGTCCTTCCTGATCAATGGTGAGCAGCGCATAGCCATCGTTGTAGTAATCCACATTAAATTCCTTTGCGTAGGAAAGCTCCATACTGTGATCAAAGGTAAGGCCTGGAATATCCGCAGGCTTATGTTCTGTCTCTGCTGCCTGCACTGCAAAAGCACACCCCAGGATCAGGGTCAGCGTCAGAAATATGTATGAAATTATTTTTTTCATTTTTCTTCCTTTTTCATGCTCGAAGAATCAAAATTCAGGGTATACTCAATCTCGTGAGGAGTACTCATGGCTACAGTATCTGCAGTCACTTCCATTTCTGCGTCAAAGACTGTGACCGGGATCTCAAATGTGGAGTTTCCGTCTTTGTTCACCGGCTCATATTTTTCGCCGTCCACGATCATGTAATCATAATTCGGACTGCTCCAGATGATGGTTGCCGTAGCTTCTTTGTCCTTGATCTCTACTTTAGCTGGAGATTCTACAGATGCTCTTCCTGTTCCGCCTGTAAGGGTTACATCCGTCTCATAGGTTCCGTCCTCCAGCTTCAGCTCTTCCGGTTTTTTCCCTTCGGATTTTTTGTCGTCAGAGGTTTTTACAGGATTCTTTACGCTGACTTTATGGTCGTACCATTTGCCTTTTTCTCCCAGGATCGCCACGTTAAATTCCTCACCAATGGCCGGTACCGGGATATCAAATCCGTAAACCTCCTCTGTATAACCATCGCTGTACTTCACTGTATCTGTGGTCGGCTCAATGATCTCTGCTCCGTCCTTCTGGGCATCCTCGGCAGTTCCCGCAAACAGGTTAACGATCTTCTTGGAAACCAGACTTACGTGGATGGTCATTTTACCATCTTTGACCGTGAGCTCTCCTTTTTTGTCATTGGCCTCATTTACATGAAACATGCTGCTGTCTGTACCAAACTCTGCTGTATAAACGCCATCTTCCAGGGTATCTGCTTTGGCTGCATCTGTATCCTTTTCTTCGGAAGCTTCTGCTTCCTCACCGGACTCTGTTTTTGTTTCATCTGTTTTTGCCATCGCAGGCACAGAGCCCAGCACCAGGACTGATGCACTTGCCATTGCAAGAATTAAGTTTACATAGCGTTTTTTCATGATAATCTTCTCCCTTCCATAGATACAGCAATCTGCCCGGAAAACAGTCTTCCTGATCTTTCCGGGCAGTTACATTGATTTCTTATAGGTATCTGAACTCACTCAGATATTTTTATATTTATTATTCTGCGGACTCCTCAGCAGAATCAGCCTCTGTATCTGCTGCTGCATCAGAATCTGCGGACTCCTCAGTGCTTCCCAGAGAATCGATGGCTGCCTTTGTATGCTCTACATAAAGCTTCTCAACTGCTTCGATTCTTCCAAGACCCTCGATCTGGCAGTCAACCTTATCGAAGTTTCCGGATGCTACAAACTGGCTCTTCCAGGAATCCTCCTCATCACCGGCCATATCGTTATTTGCATGGTCTCCGGCAACAACCATCAGCGGACGAAGAACAACGTTCTTGTATCCTGCTTCTTTTACCTTCTCGATAACCTTGTCGCAGGCTGTATCTTCCGGCTTACCCTCTACAGTACCGATGAATGCGTTCTTCAATCCAAGGTTTTCCATCTGTGTCTGCATCTGATCGTATGTAACGTTAGCTGTATGAGATGTTCCATGTCCCATGAATACGAATGCTGTGCCAGCCTCAGCTGCTGCATCCATGCTGTCAAATCCGGCCTCTTTGCAAGCCGTATCTGTGATTGCCTGAGCAACGGCTTTCTTGTCATCATTGATCACAGTTGCATCGTCTCCAACCTCACCGAGCATTGGCTCTGCGATAGCTACAGACTCGAATTTATCTTTATAGCCATTGATCGCTTCTGTCATCTCATCGTACTCAGCACCATGCATCAGATGGGTAGGCTGTACAACCAGATTCTTAACACCATTCTCTACTGCACGGTCAAGAGCCTGCTGCATGTTATCGATCACTTCATCATCTCTTGCCTCTACATGGTTGATGATGATCTGTGCTGTAAATGCTCTTCTTACAGACCAGTCCGGATAAGCTTCTGCAAGAGCATCCTCGATTCCCTTGACATCCTCTGCACGGCTGTCATTGAAGGAAGTACCAAAGCTTACAACAAGAAGTTCATTCTCACCGATCTCATCCTGGTTACGCGGATCGTCCTTGGAAGCATCTCCTGTGTCACGTCCGAAATAATCCGGATCTGCATTCTCACCCTCTACCAGTTCTTTCTGAGCATCTGTCAGAGCATCCCATGCTTCTTTGGCTGCCTTGCAGTCCTCATCTGTTGTGTCGTTTCTTTCCTGTACATAGATCTTGTCGATCAGAGCTGCTACATTATCTGCTGCTTCCTGATCTGCATCAGAAGCCTCTGTGGTATCAGCTGCCTCAGCGTTCTCTTCTGTAGCAGAATCCTCTGCTGCCATTGCTGTTGTAGCCGCACCCATAGAGCATGTCATGGAAACTGCGAGCATCAGAGCTAACATTGTTTTTCTTTTCATTTCTCATTGTCCTCTTTTCATGTATTTCCAGAATACTGATATGTACAAAAAAGCAGCAGCTCTCTGCGGCCGCCTGCTCACACATGATTCTCTGCGCAATACAAATACATAAAAAGAAGTTCTGTATTGTTATGGAGAATACCGATTCGTAAACCGCGAATCCCTGAATCTCACAATAAGGCAGTTCTCCTGACTTGGTTCCACGCTGCTTTCCCTTCCCGGTCTCCCAGTGGTTATAAAAGCAGCTCCCCTTTCACAGTGACGGTATCGTTCCGGATTCTCACCGGATTCTCTTTTGCACATCCGACTGGATGCAACCTTATCATTATAACATTTGCACATATTTTCTTTTACCTGGTTATCTAACTTTTACCACAAACTCATAAATTTGTCAAGATTGATGTCAGACGATTCACGATTTTCTGTGATCTTCACTCACAAAAAATACCTCGCGAATTATTACCAGTGAACAGTAACCGGTTTTCTCCCTGTATCTGTCAGTTATTATCAGAATACTTTCTCCAATATTCATGCATATCCTGCATAAAAAACAGCCCCTTTCTGTCATCACCCTGATATCAGAAATGGACTGTCTTACACTGGATATTCGCAATCCGCTTTGCTACTTGCTCATAACAGATAAACTGCTCTGCAGTTTATCTGTTAAAATACTCCTGCTCCAGGTATCTGGCTACGTAGACTCCGCTGGCAGATGCATGGGACAGAGAATGGGTCACGCCGCTACAGTCTCCGATAACAAAGAGACCCTTGTGGCAGGTTTCCAGATTTTCGTCGATCTCGACCTCCATGTTGTAGAATTTAACCTCCACGCCATAAAGCAAAGTATCATCATCTGCGGTTCCCGGTGCGATCTTATCCAGAGCATAGATCATCTCGATGATGCCATCTAGGATACGTTTCGGCATAACAAGGCTTAAATCTCCCGGTGTCGCAGAAAGTGTAGGTGTTACGAAACTTTCCTCAATACGGGCTTTTGTGCTTCGTCTTCCGCGGATCAGATCTCCAAACCGCTGTACCATAACACCACCGCCAAGCATATTGGAAAGTCTTGCAATGCTCTCACCGTATCCGTTGCTGTCATGGAACGGCTCTGAGAAATGCTTGGATACCAGAAGGGCAAAGTTTGTATTGTTGGTATGCTTTGCCGGATCTTCGTAGCTGTGACCGTTTACTGTGATGATACCGTTGGTATTTTCATTCACGACAACACCTCGCGGGTTCATGCAGAAGGTACGGACCATATCCTCAAACTTCTCAGTTCTGTAAACGATCTTGCTCTCATAAAGCTCATCTGTCAGACGGCTGAAAACCTCTGCCGGAAGCTCCACACGGACTCCGATGTCCACACGGTTGGAAAGAGTCGGGATCTTAAGCTCTGTACATACCGTCTCCATCCATTTACTTCCGCTTCGTCCTGCGGAGATGATACAGTAAGTTCCCTCGTAACGCTCATCTCCTACAAAAACTGCATAACCGTCTTCAGTTTTTTCTACTTTGTCAACAGATGCGTCAAAATAGAAGTCCACATGGTCTTTCATTTTTTCATAGAGGTTCTGAAGCACCACATAGTTGATATCTGTTCCCAGATGACGGACTGATGCATCCAAAAGATGCAGGCCGTTCTGAAGGCAGAGCTTACAGATCTCGCTGTTTGTGGTAGAATAAAGCCTGGTTCCTTCACCGCCATGCATCAGGTTCAGTTTATCTACATATTCCATCAGCTCTGTGGCTGTATCCTTGCCGATATGCTGGTACAGAGTTCCGCCAAACTGATTGGTGATATTATATTTTCCGTCGGAGAAAGCGCCTGCACCGCCAAATCCCTTCATGATCGCACAGGTTTTGCAGTGGATACAGGATTTTACTTTCTTTCCGTCGATGGGACATTTTCTTTTTTCCAGAGGATGACCAGCTTCAAAAACCGCGATCTTTTTCTCCGGATCATTATTCATCAGTTCATAGGCCGCAAAGATTCCACCGGGACCTGCTCCTACGATCAGTACATCATATTTCATAAATAAAAACTCCTTATCTTGTATTGCACATTTTCAGTATTTTGTTTTTGCACAAACCCTGTTTATTTTACAACAAACGTGTTCAAAAGTCACCGTTTTTTTCGGTTTTTGAAAAAACTCAATCCTTTCGGAACCTTCCGATCTTAAGCTTTTTTCCATCTGTTTCCACGGTAATAGCACCGTTTTTCATGGTGTATTCCACCTGACTTCCGGCCGCTTTAAGCCGCTCTACGGTTTCCGGTGACGGATGTCCGTAGGTGTTGGTGGAAGAACAGGAAATGATCGCCACTTCCGGCTTTATTTTTTCAAGAAATGCTTCTGTGGTAGAATAACGGGAACCGTGATGTCCCACCTTCAGACAGTCAACATCCTCAAGCCCCCCGGCTGCCAGAAGCTTTTTCTCCGTATCTGCACCGATATCTCCGGTAAAAAGCATCTGAAAATCTCCAAAAGACAACTCCATCACCATAGCTTCCTCATTCACATCTTTTCCTGTGGCATTTTTCTCCGGCCACAGAACAGAAAAAGATACTTTGCCGCAAGGCAATTCATCCCCTTTTCCTGCTGTCATGACCTTAACTCCGGCTGTTTTTGCTGCCTCTGCAAGCTCCCTCCATGCATCTGGTCTTTCCGCCCAGGCAGGCAGGATCAGATATCCGGCCCGGATGGTTGTAAGACCTTTTCCCATATATTCCAGAAGCTCCTTCACACCGTTGATGTGATCCTGATCTGTATGGGAAATAAAAATCCCATCCAGCCAGGAAATCCCCTGACTTTTCAATGCCGGCAAAAGGCAGTATCTTCCAAGATCCGACTGGCTGCTGCTTCCTCCGTCGATCAGAAAATGGTGATCCTCCGGGGTCTCCACAAGAATACCGTCACCTTGTCCTACATCCAGGCAGATCACCTTCAGACTTCCTGCTGGATGATATCCCAGTATCAGGATTCCGACTGCCAGAAAAATACCGGCTGTTATCCGGATAGCATATAGTTTCCAACAACCTGCTTCCGCCCGTTCCTCTGATAACTCCGTTTCCTCACTGACTGCTTTTTTCTTCCGGAACTGTTCTTTTATATACTGTCCCATAAATAGAACTGTGATCAAAAAGCCATAATATACCAGGATCTGCCATATTTCCGGCTCCCCTCCGATCCAGGTACTCCATCCTGATCTTCCTGCCAGACTGCAGAGGTATTCATAAAAAAGCAGCAGTACCCTTGCCGGCAGGATTACCAGTTTTGCCGCAGGAATACTGAGAATTCCCAGCAGCAGCGCCGCCATTCCTCCAGTCAGCACTACCCCCACACTTGGAAGCACCAACAGATTCAGGATAAATCCGGCAATAGAGACTTCTCCGAAAAACTTCAGCATCACCGGCAGAGTCACAAGCTGAAGAGCTATAGGACTTACCAGTGCCTTTGTCCATTTTTTTTCCGCTCCTGCAAGGGCACAGATCTTTTCCGCAACGAGCCCCATTCCCAGAACACAGCCAAAGGACAGAAGAAATCCGCTGTCCAGGAGATAGGCCGGAGATTCCACAAGGATCATCATGGCAGTTACGGAAAGAGCACTCATCATATCATAGATCCGTCCGGTGATCCTGGCCCCCATGGCGATCAGAAACATAGTTACTGCACGCATGGTGGAAACACTCCCTCCGGTCATGATCCCATACTGCAGCATCACTCCCAGAGAAAAAATCCCGGCAGGCCAGATCCCCAGTCCCATCTTCTTTAGAAGGTTGTAAAGCCCCATTCCCAGAATACTGATATGAAGTCCGCTGATGGCAAGGATATGTATGATCCCGGCCAGCTGATAGCGCATCTGTGTTTCCGGATCCAGTTCCTGTTTGTCTCCAAGCGTTATGGCACAAAAAACAGGTGCATCTTTTCCTGCTGCTTCCTTCAGGATCTGTCTGCAGCTTTCTTTTATCTCCAAAAGAAACTGCCTGTAGCCGGAATACACTGCTGTTTTCTTTTGGAGCACAGCGTTCTTCATGAAATAATAAATATGACGACAGGCATAAAAGTGTTGGCTGTCAAAGCCCCCCGGATTCGCAGGACCTTCCACTCTTTTCAGCGTTCCCTTGACCAGGATCCGCATTCCCGGTTTCAGATCTTCTTCTTTTTTGAGAAATATTCTTACATTTTCAATTGGAAATTTTTTTGACTGATGGATAAGATATGTTTTTTTCAGATAAACAGACTGGGAAAATTCTGTGTTTTCATACTGTTCCACCTCCCCGCAGATCATGGAACCAGGGTGCGCTTCAATCTGCTCCTGCACATTTAACGGAAGGGGATTCCCCCTGATCAGAGAAATCCCCATAAGCTCCAGTGTGCCAAGACTCAGCACCATAAGAAAACACAAAAGACACATCGGCCGTTTCGCCATAAATGTTCTCCCGTTTTTCTGATATTTTGAAATGTATTTATTTTTTCTGCTCTTTTTTGGTCTTTGTATCTGCCAGCAGGCTGTCGTTCCATTCATAGAACTTATAAAGCTGCATATTCTGGCCAAAGGTCACTTCCTTGTTTCCTTCGATGGAAATCTCAACTTTGTCCACATCCGTTGCCGCGATCAGCGTATTTACCACCGAATACACGGCAACCTGTTCCGAAACATCCAGCGCATAATCCTGAAATACGGAATTATAATCCACATAGCAGATTCCGTTTGCTCTCGTCAGGGAAAGTACCTCTGAATTCTCCGGTATTGTAGGATAATGTCCTTTTTCCAGCGGACCTCTTGCAAGCTGCTCCAGAACCACCGTAGCCTTCGGAAGATTTCGTCTGTAGCGGACACTTCTCTGTTCCGCTACCAGTTTATCTCCGTTTTTATTTGTGAAATACAAAGTAAAGGTGTCATAGCTGTACACATCCCCATCGGACCCGGAAAACTCCACAAAGGTGTCGTTGTTCATGGCTCCCACTTCCTCACCCCTGGTATCTGTCAGCGGCTTTTTACCCACATAGATCTCCACAGAATCCACTCCTGGAACCTGTAAAAAGATCTTCACTATACCTGCCCGCACCAGAAGTTCTCTGGTACGTGACATTTTATCATAGGCCTCATTGAATTCTACGTTCAGGACTCCATCCTGTATAGAATAAGAAGAAATCTTTACCCCATCCGGAAAAAGTGAGATTCCGTCTTCCCGGGTCTCACGGTTATTCAGACTCTCGGAAAAATTGCGCAGCATCACTTCTGTTGTTTCCTTCTCCGGAGTATATTTTTCTTCTTTCAGTCTCGTTTCATCGCTGTTGATATAATAAAATCTATACTGCTGTTCTTCGTTTTTATTTCTTCCCGACAACCCTATAAAAGCAACCAGACCAAAAAGGATGCAGGCAGCGGCCACACAGATGATCAAAATCGTTTTTTTCATGCTGTACCTCCTAGGACGGGATATAGGACAGCGGGATCTTCACGGTAAATGTGGTTCCCTCGCCCTCTTTGCTGGATACCTTGATGATCCCATGATGCATGGCTATAGAACTTCTTGTAATAGCAAGTCCAAGACCGGTTCCGCCGATCTCTCTGGAATGGGATTTATCCACACGATAAAAACGCTCAAAGATCCGTTCAATGGAATCTTCCGGTATTCCCAGGCCGGAATCTGCAACCGTCACATAGAAATCCTTATGATCCGCATCCAGTGTTACGCGGACCCATCCC
>ERZ779894.3983-NODE-3983-length-10762-cov-5.540207_pt1 | contig 10762 bp, 8 predicted proteins | sample MGYA00511587_ERZ779894 | MGnify/ENA primary metagenome ERZ779894 (study PRJEB29588, sample SAMEA2160490) | human gut metagenome | biome: human gut; feature: human-associated habitat; material: faeces | place: Denmark | collected 2008/2010 ... | reverse complement strand
CCCAGAGCCAGCCCCTCTACCTGGGCAAGTTCCAGGTGAAGGAAATCCAGTTCCCCCACGGCATGGTGGATAATGGTGAAAACATCACCGAGGTGGAGCTGGTATATGCGGGCCAGGAGGTAGAGATCACCGAAACTTCCGCCAGCTTCTACAACCAGCGCCAGAAAGCCCTTGTGACGCTTGATAAAGTGCTGGAGCAGGATGAAACCTTTGGCATTGGCATGAACGGCGAGAACACCGCCGTGACCTTTGGGCTTTACGCCCAGGAGGACATCACCGCAGCAGACGGTTCCATCATCCCGGCAGACGGGCTTTTGGAGATCGTATCGGTGGATGAGAACGGACACGCCCTGTGCAAGACCGACCTGCCTTTTGGCAGCTTCTATCTGAAGGAGCTGTCCACCGACAGCCATTACCTGCTAAACAGGGAAACCTTCCCGTTCACCTTTGAATATGGCGGCCCCTCTGTGGCTGTGGTAGAGATTGCCGCCAATGATGGAGAGGCTATTTCCAACGAGCTGATCCGTGGGGAAATCCGGGGTATGAAAACCGATGAGAACGGCACCGGCCTTTCCGGGGCTGTGATCGGCCTGTTTCAGTCTGATGAAACGGAGTTTACCGCAGAAAACGCCCTTGCTACCGCCACCTCTGCGGATGACGGCAGCTTCTCCTTCTCCGATGTGCCGTATGGAAACTGGGTGCTGAAAGAGCTGGAAAGCCCGGAAGGATTTATCCTATCCGATGAGATCATCCCCGTCACGGTGGAGGAAGATGGACAGGTGGTGGAAATCTCCCTTGCCAACGAGCGCATTTACGGCGACCTGCGGCTCACGAAGGTGGATAAGGACTACCCGGACAACAAGCTCACCGGGGCCGAGTTCGAGGTGTACCGCGATACCAACGGCAACAAGGAACTGGACGAGGACGATGAGCTGCTGGGCAAGCTGGAGGAAACCAGCACCGGCATTTATGAGATGTCCCACATCCTCTACGGCGGCGTGTTCGTAAAGGAAAGCAAAGCGCCGGATGGCTTCCTGCCGGATGAGAACGCCTACTATGTGGAGATCACCGAACACGGCAAAATCTACGAGGTGGAAAACGAAGCCGGGATTGGCTTCACCAACATGGCCCAGACCGGCTCCCTGCGGATTGAAAAGACATCCAGCGATGGAAAGGTGGAAGGCTTCTCCTTCCGTGTGACGGGGACTGGCGGCTATGAGCAGACATTTGTAACGGACAAAAACGGCGAGATCTTCATCGAGGGTCTGCGCATAGGTGATTACACCGTATCTGAGGTATCGGATGGGGTCAGCGCCAACTATGTGCTGCCTGCCGACAAGAAAGTAACGATCCTTGCCGATAAGACCACCGTGGCGCAAATGCACAACGAGCTGCGCGACACCCCGAAAACCGGAGATGAGAGCAAGCCGTGGCTCTGGATGGCCCTTATGGGCGTGTCCGCTGCGGGCGCTGCCACGCTGGGTATTTGGGGACATGTGAACAAGAGAAAAAAAGGTAACAAATCCGCGGAATAAGGCGGTTGGGACTTGTGTTAGGAGGAAATCATCATGGAGTTAAAAACGATCATTGCCATCGGGCTTGTTCTTTTCATCATCGGCGGGCTGATCTTTCTGAAAGTCAGAAACCGGAAGAAGTAACCAGCCTGGGGCGGCCATGCGGGGCCGCCCCGTTTACATACCCAAAAAAGAAAGGAGTTTTTGCAGATGAAAGAACGATTTGAACAGCGGTTGTTCCGCATTTTTGCTCAGGCTGGCTATTCCCCGGTGCAGCTACTCACCGTCACCCCGGAGGAAATGGTGGAGATCCCCGGAATTACCGTTCCCAACATCCGGGCGGTTCTGTGCGTCCAGAACAAGGTGCTGGCAGACCGGAATAAGATACGCAGCGGCAAGCTGGTGGAGGAACTTCTGAAAGAAGCCGGTGAAAGTAGGTGCGGCCATGAGTGAGCTGCATATCCTGGACATCCTGGCGGCCCGGAGGAGGTGCTTTATCTCCGATCTGAATCTTTCCCCCATCCTGCGCCGGGCGGCGCTGGCCGATCTATGCCGGATGGAGGAAAACGCTTATCCTCTTTCACAATGGCAGGACGCGGTGCGCTACCTCACAGGGGACGAGCGGGATTTCACCAGCGTGAAGGAAATCAAGGAGTTTATTTGGAACGAATTGGAGGTGCTATGATGGATTACAGAGAAAATGCCGGATATGTGATAACCGATTCCTGCCATGTGGGTGACAGCGAGTTTGTATTGGGCGTTCATTTAACAGCACCCCAACAGTTTGTCACCTGGAAATGCACAGGCCGGACAGATTATTATTGGGGCCATTATTTCAGCGACCTGTTTTCCGCGCAGAAGGATTTGGTGGCGCGGGCACAGGAGGAGGTGCAGTGCATGGAGGAACAGCGGCAGAACTCCCTTGTGCCGGAGACTCCGCCCTATTCCCCCTGGGGAGAAATCCAGGAGTGCGAAAAGCTCTGCCCCGGAGCATATTCTGTCTCAACCCCAGGGCATGGCGGCATTATGGTCAGCCGGGAATTGGCGGAAAAAGTATTCCGAAAAGAAGCAATGGACTGTGGTTTTACCGCAGGCGCGTACCTCTGCTTTGAGGAGGATTGCGATGAGCCGGTGGCGCTGCGGGAGCTGATAGACACAGGGATGTACCAGACGCCCGTCAATGAGCGTTTTGCCCCCGGCGCGTATGAGGCCCTTATCATCGACAGCCTGCAAACCTTTCATCCCACATATTGGCAGGCGCGGGAAAAGGCCCTGGCAAAAGAAAACAGGCAACCTAAAAAGAAAGACAGAGGTGATGACCGATGAAAGAAGCATATAACCGAATTTGGGCGCGCATAGGGGTATTTCTTTCCGTTACTGAGCCTGAAATGAAAATTCTCATTCAAGAGGATGATGAACAAAAGCAAAAAGTCTTGGCCAAGATTTTTGCGGAAAAACGTGTTGTAATCGAGGGCGACAGCTATATTCCTGGCGCTGCGATAGATCATTATAATGAAACGTATGGTACTTCCTATGATTGCAATGAGAGGGAACTGAACACAGAATCAATGACTGGAAAATCTGTGCGTCTGATTGCCTCTTCTTTGCGAAAAGACCGGGGTGACGCCCGATGAAAGAAAAAAAGCACATCATCTGGAGCAACTATGGTCTGGATTATGAGGACTGGAGGGAAGATCTGGAGGCGGAGTACCCAAGTCTATCCGACAATGAGCGCCTGTTCCTCATGTACGAAATGAACAGCGAATACCTGAATGATGAACGGGTAAACCTTAACGTCCAGCTTTCCCAGCCCATTTTAGTAGTTGGGGATTTGGGTCTTTGGAATGGGCGGCGCATGGGATATAAGGAGATTGCGAGCGGAAATATCCGCGACTGCCTTTATGGAGATACCGAATATTCCACCTGGTATGTAGACCACCTGGGCGACCTGCGCTGCGAGGCTATCCATCATGATGGGACGAATCATTATCTTTACCGGGTATATAAGGACGGGGTGACGGAATCACAGATGGAACTTCTGAAAGAAAAGATATACCGGGGAAGTGCGACCCGCGCGGATATAACGAGAGTGACCCGCAGGCTGGGCGATGACATCGCCAAGGTTTACGGGTTTTCCCTTCCCCGGCAGCGGCAGGCCGCGACATTGGAAAGGTAGGTGATGGAAAATGGCAGGTTTGCCGCCTGTAAAGCTGGAAACGCATACCACCTGGTTTAATCTTCTGCTCACGGTTCTGCATGAACATGCGGCAAGTAATCCTTATGAGGAATACCGCCAGATGGCTCAAAAGTTGATGGCCAAGTGCATGGCCCATGGAACGCCTTTTACGGATGGATATGGCGCGTCCTGTGTGGATTTGCGGATGTACCCCAGCGAAGCTGGTGATACCATCTGGCTTTTGCTGCTTGCGCTCTGCGGACAATATGACCCGGACAAGGATTACAGCGCAGAGCTGAAAAATATCGAAAAAGAATAAAAAAGGAGGTGCCACCGATGGCGATACGATACAAAGCGTTGACAGAGCTGTACCGGGAAACCCAGCGCAGTGTGACAGCCCCGGCGCAGTGGCAGGAATTTCTTGCCTCAGCCTGCCGCAACTACCGGCTTTCCTTTGACGAACAGCTCCTTGTCTACGCCCAGCGCCCGGACGCTGCCGCCGTCCTGGAGATCGAGCGATGGAATCGGCAGTTTGGGCGCTGGGTAAACCGGGGTGCGAACGGGATTGCCGTTTTTGACGGGGAATCCGAAAAGCCCCGGCTTAAATACTACTTTGACATTTCCGACACCCATGAGGGGCGTTTCCCCCGGCCCGTTCCCCTCTGGACAGTGCGGGCAGAATATGCCCCGAACATCATGGAAACGCTGGAAAACAGTTTTGGGGAACTGGAGCATAAGGAAGATTTTGGCGCGGCCCTGCTCTCTGCGGCAAAAAACGCGGTAGTGGACAACATCCAGGACTACCTTGCCGAGTTGAAAAGCCTTACGGAAGGCAGCTTTTTAGAGGAACTGGACGAGCTGAACCTTGAGGTGGAATACCGTAGGGCACTGGAAAACAGTATTGGGTATATGCTTCTTTCGCGCTGCGGCCTTGATCCGTCCGAATACTTTGAGGACGAGGACTTTCTGGATGTGCTGAACTTCAATACGCCGGAAACCCTAAACGCTCTGGGCGTCGCCGCCGGGGACATCTCCCAGATGTGCCTTTCCGCCGTTTCGCGTACCGTCCTGGCGCTGCAAAGGCAACCTAAAAAAGAAAATCGCACATTTGCAAATCCATCGCAAATACAGTACCCTGTAAGGGAACAGGAAAACACACAACCGGAAAGGAGTTTTGAGAATGACCAAGATCACATACACGAGGCAGGGCGACTACAACCTGCCGAACCTTCTGCCCCCGCAGGAGGAGCCGGTTCCCCATGGGAAATACGCATTGCTCCGGAGGAAATTTCTGAAAGAACACCGCAGGATCACCTACACGAATCTATTGACCAGCGGGAAACTCTCCAGCCATCTGGCGGAGATTCAGCAGAGCGCCCAGCGCCGGATGGAGGAAATCGTGGCGCAGATGGCCAAAGAGAACGGCGTGACGGAGGAACTGAAAGCCCGCGATCCGATGAAGTGGGTGGGCCTGATGAACAACCTTCAGAACGCGGCGGAGGAAACAGTGCTGAACGAACTGGTCTACAACTAACCGATACAGAGCAGGCAGAAGTTTTTGCCGTAGAGGAAGCGGACAGCACAGAGTTGCCCGCTTTTTTAGATGAAAAGCAAATCATGACTATCCTCGCCAACAAGGATGACGACCTTAAGTACAAGAAACAGCAGATTGAGCTTTTCTTCTCCATCCATTCCGATACGCAGGAACGGGCCGGCTATCTGAAATCCGCCTACCAGGACAAGTACACCGAGATCCTCGCAGACGGGCAGCGCCTGGGGTATAAGCCCCAGGAGGATGGGCTTCTCATGTGGGAAGGCCCTTATCCATCCCGCGTGAGGGAATCGGTGTTTTCCTGGGAGCTGGTGGCGGAATGGACAGCAAAACTTATCGACAAAAAAGAATATTTTATTCAGACGGACATCCCAAGGCTCCCCACCCAGGAGGGCCAGCAGATGTCCCTTTTTGATTTTGCGGCCTTTCACCAGGCACAGCCGGAGGACGGGAAACCGCTTCCCCTCTTTTCCCATACGCTGCCCCAGCAGGTGATCGACGAGGCGCTCTGCCTGGGAGCCAACGATCAGAACAGCCGCCTTACCATTTGCGCTTATTTCAAAAAGGATAAGCCGGACAACGCCCGGTTCCTTGCGGAACACTATGGAGAAAACGGCGCGGGCTTTTATCTGAACGGCAAAAAGTATGCTCTCTGGTACAATGCCGAGGGAATCCGCATTGCCGAAGGCGAAAGCACCCAGCGCGCCAGCGCCACGCTCCTTTCCTGGGAGCAGGCGGCAGCCCGAATCCGGGAGCTGCTGGATCTGGGCCGGTATATGCCCCGGAGCGAGCTTGACCGGGTAGATTCCTATGAAACCCATGAGCTGGCCGACCGGCTTCTTTTGATGTTCCGTGACATTGAGGATGAAGAAAAGCGGTTTTTCCCCTCATTGCGGGCTGTCTATGATAAACCGAGCGGATTCCCGGAGGCAGCGGAAGAAATCGCAGGGCTTTTGAGCCGGGAAGATGGCTTACAGACCATCCTTTCAGAATATGAAGCGTTTGCCGCAGCCTACCGGGAGAACCCGGACATTCTGCGGTTCCGTTTTTACCGTCCGCTTGCGCTCCAGGTGCAGCTTGCGGATTTACAACGGGAGCCGCTGTACTTTACCGCCGCCGAAGGATATGACCCACAGCGGCGTTTTTTCATATCCGGAGATGAGATCGACCATCTTCTCCGGGGCGGGAAACGCGGCACCGACTACCGGCTGGCGGTGTATTCTTTCTACCGCAACCACGCAGACCGCAAGGAGCGGGAAGATTTCTTAAAGGACTACCATGGGGAATACAGAGGATATAGCGGTGGAAACGATGATGTGACCTACCAAAAAGGCAAAGGCGTCCATTTCAGCCATGGCAGTATCACGGAGCCTTACGCAAAGGTGGAGCTGAAATGGAGCGCGGTAGAAAAGCGTGTCAGCGCCATGATCGCCCAGGGGCGGTTTTTATCTGAGGACGACCGGGCCGCCATGCCGCAGTACGAGAAACACCAGCTTGCCCGGAACATCCGTACCTTTTTTGAAAATGTGCCCCAGGAGCAGCCCCATCCGTACCCCTATGGCTTTGATTATTGGGACGCGGTAAAGCTCATCGAGCCGCAGCTTGACGACCCGGCCCGCGTGGAGGAAATCTACCAGATGATGGCGCCTGTGTGGGAGGCGACCCCGCAGGACGACCGGATGTACGCGCTGCGGCAAAAGGCGTTTGAAAGCCTTACCGCCTTCCGGCAGGGTGCCTATACGCTCTTTGCGGAACACAAGGAGCCTGCGGCCCCAGCTGCCCCCACGTCCAAAGCCTACGAACTGGGCTACGGGCACATGGGGAACGGGCTTACCGTGTGGAACCGGCTGGAGGAAGAACACGGAGACTACAAAACAGTAGCCCACATTGGCCCAGACCGCACGGTAACGGTTTATGACGAGCAAATGCCCCAGGCGGTGCGGGATGAGATAAAACGGGTTGCCGACACCTCAGAAATGACCGGTTCCGCCACCCAGGGCGCGCCGGTGTTCCATACGCCGCCCAAAGTGCAGGAACAACCCCAAAAAGAAGGAACCGCAGACCCTTATCCCGCGCTGGCCGCCCAGGTACTGCGCTTTGTGGGTGAGTTTGACGGTTCCCGCATGGATTACGGCGAAGATGACGTCCAGGCGGTGGAGAACATCGCCCGGCAGCCCCACAATCCTGTCCAGCGGGAGGAAATCCGCAGGTTGCTGCAATCCTTCCTCGACCATGCCGACCCGGAGGAAGAAATCGTGGCAGAACTCACCCTCTGTATGGAGCAGATCGGGGAGCTGCCCCCGGCGCTTACCCCGGAACAGGTACAGCGGGAAGAAATCAAAGCCTGTCTGGATGAAGCTGGATATGTGGCGTCTGATGAGCTGATTAACGACGGTATTGCCGAATACCGCTCCCATGGCGGCAAAGGTAACAGCCAGGATATTGCCAACTTCATCGAGCGCGAATTTTTATTAAAGGAGCCGGAACCGGCTCCATTAGACGCGGCCAAGGAATGGATTGACCATTTTTGTGAGGCGGAATATGGCAGCCCCGCCGATTTCAGCGATCTGGAACATGTGGGCCTTGCCTATACCACCGTCGCAGATACGGACATCCCCATCCAGGTCAACGCCGACCTGGTAAATTACCGCATAGAGCGTTACCTGGACGGACAGTTTTTGGAACGCAGGCAATATGAAAGCCTGGAAGGGCTGATCCAAAACGAGCTGGCAGAACTGGACTTTGACGATCTCGTTTCCGTTTCCGATGGGGAACTGGAAGCGATCGGCGTCATGCCAGAGCAGCCTGGAACACCACCCCCAAAAGAAGAAGCGGCCCCGCCGCCGCCAAAACGCCCCAGCCGCGAACGTATCGCCTTCACAACCCTGCACCCGGAGATCCCAAGGGAGCAGCGCCATGATTTCCACATCACCGACGACTCCCTGGGCCACGGCTCCCCCAGTGAGAAATACGCGGCCAATGGGGCCGCCATCCGCACCTTGAAGCAGATCGAAGCTGAAGAACGGCTGGCCACGCCCGAAGAACAGGAGATTTTATCCCGCTATGTGGGCTGGGGCGGCCTTGCGGACTGCTTTGAAGAAACCAGCCCCCACTATGGGGAACTGAAAAACCTGCTGGACTCGGAGGAATACGCGGCGGCCAGGGCCAGCACCCTCACCGCCTTTTACACGCCGCCCGTTGTGATCCGGGGAATCTACAAGGCCCTCTCCCAGATGGGCTTTTCCCAGGGCAATATCTTAGAACCGTCCTGCGGCACCGGAAATTTCCTCGGCCTGCTCCCGGTAGATATGGCGGGCAAGCCTACGGTGTGGAGTTGGACAGTATCAGCGGGCGCATTGCGGGACAGCTCTACCAGAACGCCAGTATTTCCGTGAACGGCTTTGAAGCCGTGCAAATGCCGGACAGTTTTTTTGATGTAGTCGTGGGCAACGTTCCCTTTGGGGATTTCAAAGTAAGGGATAAAAAGTACGATAAAAACCACTTTCTCATCCACGATTACTTTTTCGCAAAGGCCATTGACAAGGTGCGGCCCGGCGGCGTCCTGGCGCTGATTACCTCAAACGGGATCAGCGGAGGCACCTTTGATAAACGGGATAACAGCGTTCGCAAATATATTGCCCAGAGGTGCGACCTCATCGGAGCCATCCGTCTGCCCAATAACACGTTTTATCAAAACGCTGGCACAGACATCACCACAGACGTGCTGTTTTTCCAAAAGTTAGACCGGCAGCGCAGCACCGATGTGGAAACGCCGGATTGGGTGGATGTGGACATCATCCATGAGAACGACCATGTAAACACCGCTGGGGAAACCCGTCATCGGACGGTGAGCCTCAATCAGTATTACCAACAGCACCCGGAAATGGTGCTGGGAGATTTGGAGATCATCTCCGGGCCGTTTGGCCCCCAGCTTGTGTGCAAGCCTACCCCCGGCGAAGATTTATCCGAGCAGCTTGCCCATGCCATCCAGTTTTTGCAGGCGGAAATCAAGCCTTATGAGCAGGAGGAGTTGGACGAGGAGGAAGACCGCTCCATCCCTGCCAATCCCAACGTAAAAAACTTCAGCTACACGGTGGCAGACGGCCAGGTGTACTACCGGGAAAACAGCCTCATGCACCCGGTGGAAGTCTCCGTCACCGCAGAAAACCGGATCCGGGGCATGATCGAGCTGCGGGAATGTGTCCGCAGGCTCATTGAATACCAGACCGAGGGCTACCCGGATGAGGACATCCATGCCGAACAGGAAAAACTCAATGCCCTTTACGACCGCTTTACCGCCAAGTACGGGCTGATCAACAGCCGGGGCAACAAGCTGGCCTTTTCAGAGGACTCCAGCTACTGCCTGCTCTGCTCTTTGGAGGTGCTGGACGAACAGGGCAGCCTAAAAAGAAAAGCCGACATGTTCACCCGGCGTACCATCCGGCCCCATGTGGCAGTCACCAGCGTGGACACCGCCAGCGAAGCTCTGGCTGTTTCGATTGCAGAGAAAGCCCGTGTGGACATGGACTATATGGCAGAGATTTCCGGGAAAGCCCCGGAGGAACTGGAAAAGGAACTTGCCGGGGTGATCTACCGGGATATTCGCTGCGCGGAAAACCCGGAGGACATCCTTCCTTCTTTGGCCGATCTGGGACGCTACCCTTTTGTCACGGCGGACGAGTACCTTTCCGGGAATGTACGCCGCAAGCTGCGGATGGCAAAAGCCTTCCTGGAGGCGGCGCCAGCCGAACAAAAGGAAACAGCCCGCAGGCAGGTGGAGGCTCTGGAAGCCGTCCAGCCCCAGGATCTGGGCGCTGGGGAGATCGGCGTGCGCATTGGGGCCAACTGGGTGCCCATCGACGTGTACCAGCAGTTTATGGTGGAGCTTCTCACCCCTTACGGGCAGGCCAGGAACCGTATAAAGATCCTGCGTTCCGAAGCCACCGGCCAATGGAGTATCACGGAGAAAAACTTTGACCGGGCCAACGTCAAGGCCAACACCACCTACGGAACCAAGCGCATGAGCGCCTACCACATCCTGGAACAGACCTTAAACCAGCGGGATGTGCGGGTATTCGACTATATCGAGGACGAGCATGGCAACAAAAAGCCTGTCCTGAATAAGAAGGAAACCGCCATCGCCCAGGACAGGCAGGAGCTGATCAAACAGAAATTTGCCGAGTGGGTCTGGAAAGACATCGACCGCCGGGAACGGCTGTGCCGCATTTACAACGAGACCTTCAACACCCTGCGGCCCCGTGAGTATGACGGGCAGCATATCCGGTTTGAGGGCATGAACCCGGAGATCGCCCTGCGGCCCCACCAGGTGGACGCCATCGCCCACATTTTGTACGGGGGAAACACCCTGCTGGCCCACGAGGTGGGGGCGGGCAAGACCTACGAGATGGTGGCCGCTGCCATGGAGATGAAGCGTTTGGGCCTTTGCACCAAGTCGCTGATCGTGGTGCCAAACCACATCACCGAGCAGTGGGCGGCGGAATGGCTCCAGCTCTATCCCAG
>ERZ779894.3965-NODE-3965-length-10807-cov-3.537574_pt1 | contig 10807 bp, 9 predicted proteins | sample MGYA00511587_ERZ779894 | MGnify/ENA primary metagenome ERZ779894 (study PRJEB29588, sample SAMEA2160490) | human gut metagenome | biome: human gut; feature: human-associated habitat; material: faeces | place: Denmark | collected 2008/2010 ... | reverse complement strand
AAAGCCGGGGCTAATACTTCAATTATTTTAGGACATTTTCAAAAACGCTTGACAGAGTTTTTTCTTCCATTTTCCCCCAAATTGCTTTATAATGGTTATTGTTCATCAGCAACTGATTTTCATATATTGATGTCGTCGACAGGCGACATGCCCTTTAGAAAGGAGGTCCCTATGCTCGCTTTAAAAATCACTGACCAGAAGAATTTTACCAATAAGCTTTTTCTTGGAGATACCTTCGATCTCTTCTGGCTAAACCAGGCAGAGATCATTACCAGCAATGTTTTTTCCATTGACGGCAAACTCCAAACTGATTTTTTCGATAATGATGAGCAGGAATTTTTAGCTTCCAGCCACCGTACATTCTCTCTCTGGAAAGAAGTAAAACCATTTTGTTATTCTGTTATCCGTGGAAAAAAAGCGCCTCTTTCTTTCAAAATCGTGCTTCAGTTTTCTCCGAACAAGACCGCTGCATTATTGCAGAGTTCTGCATTTTCACTTTCTCCCGAACTGATAACAGGTCTGTATTTGAATCTCCAATATAAGAATAAGACCTTGTTTTGTATTACCGGAACATCTATGAAAACCTTTCTTCCCGGTAAAGAACTGGACCACCTTTGGGAGCAATATGTGATGGATTTTTTTCATCGCAGCGGATTATCCGTAGAAGAAGTTTAATCCTGTCAGAATAGGTTCTCCATTATTTTTCCAACAGAGCCATTCTGGCATTCCACGTCTGGAACCTTGCTTTCTTTTTCATCTCCCAGATAAAAGGCGATCATATCTACAAATTCACTGTTGGTAGGTCTGTATTCCAGAGGATATCCGGCAATCTCTTCCAATCTTTCCCGATGATTTTCCCAACATACATTTACAATTGTACGAATATCATGCTCAATATTAGATGGCTTGGATTTAAATTTCTTTGCAAGCTTTGGATAAATATCTTTTGTGATCTTCATTGGTCTTTCCTGAAATTCCATTGTCATGCGTATGGCTTCCGCCACAAAATAGTATCCTTTATATTTCGATGTCGCACCAAGTTTGCGTATCGTGCCGTATACCTCTCTCATTTTTTGTCCCTCCCACAATAAGTTATACTTCTGATTCTGCATCTGCAGTCAGCCCTTGATTTGCCTCTACATATAATACGAGTTAAATTTGCCTTTTTTAGCATTTCGAGACAAAAATTAAGAGAATTGTAATATTTTTTAGGAATTTCGAGATAAAATCTATAAAAAACCGAATAACAGGATAAACTTTTCCAATTTTTTCATATAAAAAGGACAGGCGTCCTAAATGCAATACTCATTTAAACGTCTGTCCCTTTTTGTCATAACTTATTTTGTCAGCATAAGCAGAATTTCATTGCTTCTCTGAACAAATCTGGTCATCTCTTCCGGTGAAAGCTGTTTATGGCTCAGCATGGCAAGATCATACAGTTCCTCGCAAATAACCGGGGTCTTATCAGAATCCTTGTTGTCTGCTACAAACTGAACCAACGGATGTTTCGCATTCAGAACCAGAGTTTCCTGACCACCAAACATAGATGGATCCATGCCGTACATATTATACATCTTCATCATATCCTGCATACGACGGCTCTCTTCAGAAAGGGTCATCATAGCAGCAACTTTTTCATTTTTCAGATTCTCAACCTTCACTTCCAGTTTGTCATTCTTCAATGCATCTCTGAATACTTCTGTAAGAGTCTTGGAAGTCTCCTCGTCAGCAGCTTCCTCTCCACGCAGTTCTTCTGTAAGATCTGCATCAATTCTCTTAAACTGGATAGTCTGATCCTTCTGCTCCAGATGGGAAATAAAAGCGCTGTCAATATTGTGTTTCAGAATAACAGCATCCTTCTTTGCCTCACGGAACATGTTAATATACTGACTCTGCTGAACCTCATCTGTTACATAGAAGATAGTAGTCTTCTCAGGCTCTTTCTCGTCTTTCGCGCCGTCCTCTTTCTTCTCTTCTGTGGATTCAACAGTCTCTTCTGTCTTAGTCTCATCTTCTGGTTTCCTGTTCTCTTCGATGCAATCTTTCAGAGTCAGATATTTGCCATCAATGTTCTTGAAGAGGATATAATCATTCATCTTATCTGAGAACTTGCTGTCCTTAATGCAGCCATATTTGATAAATGGACTGATATCATCCCAGTATTTCTCGTAGGACTCACGGTCTGTTTTACACATTCCGGTAAGCTTGTCCGCTACTTTCTTTGTAATATACTCAGAAATCTTCTTCACAAAGCCATCGTTCTGCAGTGCGGATCTGGATACATTCAGTGGAAGATCCGGACAATCAATTACACCTTTCAGAAGAAGCAGAAATTCTGGAATTACTTCCTTGATGTTATCTGCGATAAATACCTGGTTATTGTACAGTTTGATCGTACCTTCAATGGAATCATATTCTGTATTGATCTTCGGGAAGTACAGAATACCTTTCAGGTTAAACGGATAGTCCATGTTCAAATGAATCCAGAACAAAGGCTCCTTATAATCCATAAAGACTTTACGGTAAAACTCTTTATATTCCTCATCTGTACAACTGTTTGGATGTTTCATCCACAATGGCTCCGGATCACTTAAAGATACCGGACGTTTATTGATTTTTACTTTATCTTTTGCAGGAGATACTTCTACGACTTCTTTCTCACCTTTGTCATTCTCTTTCTCCTCAGTCTTAGCATCCTCGTGGATACGCTCTACAATTACATCATCATCACGAAGCTCAGCCTCATCAATAGTCTCATACTCCTGCGGTGCATTCTCTTTAGACAGATAGATATTTACCGGCATGAAAGAACAATATTTCTCAATAATCTCTCTCATACGATATTCGTTGGAAAATTCTGTACTCTCATCATTTAAAAACAGAGTAATTTCAGTACCAACTGTAGTCTTATTGCCTTCCTGCATATCATACTCTGTACCACCATCACAGGTCCAATGTACTGGAGCAGCGCCCTCTTTATAAGAAAGAGTATCAATATGAACTTCATCTGCTACCATAAATGCTGAATAAAAGCCAAGTCCAAAATGACCGATGATCTGATCATCCGTGGTCTTATCTTTATATTTGGAAAGAAACTCAGTAGCTCCTGAAAAAGCAATCTGTGTAATATACTCTTCCACTTCATCGGCCGTCATACCAAGACCTGTATCAATAAACTTCAAAGTCTTCTCTTCCGGATTCACAATAACTTGTACTTCAGCTTTGTAATCATCCGGAAGTGTGTATTCACCCATAACATCAAGTTTCTTAAGCTTCGTAATTGCATCACAACCATTGGAGATTAACTCTCTTGCAAAAATGTCGTGATCAGAATATAACCATTTCTTTATAATTGGAAAAATATTTTCACTGTTAATTGATAAACTACCATGCTTCTCAGCCATGCAGCTCACTCTCCTTTGTCTTCTTAATTATACAAACTATAGTAATACCAAACTGACTAAAAGTCAAGGAAAATTTAGCACTCATTTTAATTGAGTGCTAGTAGTTTTTATTAAAAGAAGGGAGACCATTTCTGGTCTCCCTCATTCGTTCTGCTCTCATTCACAATTACTGTTTATCTGAGAATCCACTATTATTTTTTCTTATTGCGGTAAACAAGTATTCCTGCAATTAATACAATCGCAACAATCAGAATAATTACAAATGGGAGGATTGGAGTATTATCCCCGGTCTTTACTGCATTCTTCTGATTTGCATCTGTTTTGTCTGCAGCCGGTGTCAGAGTCTGATTCGGTGCAGCATTTACAGTGAAATTAACCTGCTTGGTATCCTGTGTTCCAGTGTTTACCCAGTTGCTTCCATCAAACTGCTGCTGATTATATGTGACAGTCAAAGTATAATTTCCATTCTTGCCCATGCGGAAAGTTGCAGAATATGGTGCGCCGTCCCAGCTTCTTGCCTCAAGAACCTCCCAGTTCAGCGGCTGATATCTTACATCTCCCTTAATCGGATTTTCAATATCCATACCTGCGCCAACTGCAGTGAAAGTAATCTTGGTCTCTGTAGTATAGTTTCCATCGGAGCTGATTCCTGTGATACTGTTATTCCCTGCATCAGATACAATCGGTCCACGGCTTACAGTGACATTAACAGATACTACAAGGCTCAGGTTATCCGGATTGGTAACACCGTCTGGAAGAGCAGCAGTACCTTTCACAGAGAACTTCTGTGCTTCTGTACTGTTCTGATTATATGCACTGCCCTTTACATCCCATTTTACAGAGGCATTCATATCGCCCTTGTTTGTAGTAATCTTAACAGTAGATGGAAGCTGCAGTCCAGCTGCTGACTTCTCAACCCCGTTTGCCAGACTGATATCAGATACTTTGCCTACAGCTGTAAGCTTGGCAGCAGCTTCTGTTACTGTAAAGCTTACTGGAATATTCAGGTAATCTGTCTGATCTGTCTTAATGGAAACAGTCTGTGTATAGGTTCCTGCTGCCAATCCAACTGCCGGTGCAACAGTAAAGGATACAGACTGGTTTGCATTTGCCTCTAATTCTGAAGCAGACGGAGCACTTACTGTAAATTCGTTTCCGCTTACACTTACAGCAATACCGGTTAATTTCACATTTCCAGTATTGGATACATTGATTGTAACTGCAGCTGGTGCTTCTTTGTAACCAGCTTCTTTACTGTCGAATTTCACTTCGGAAATGTCGGTAGTAAATGAAGGAGCTGGAGTAATCTCCGGAGTCACTTCCGGGGTGACTTCTGGTGTTACTTCCGGAGTTACCTCTGGGGTGACTTCTGGGGTAACTTCTGGAGTTACCTCTGGGGTGACTTCTGGGGTAACTTCTGGAGTTACCTCTGGTGTCACTTCCGGGGTGGTTTCCGGTGTAGCTGGTTTCTCTGCTGGCTGCTGATCTGTATTCGTATCATCCTGCTTCTGCTCAGCTACTGTAAGCTTTGCAATGAAGGAAACCTTTACACCTTCCTCTGTTTCATAAGTGATCGTATCACTGTATTCTCCAACAGCTGTACCTTCTCTTGGCATAACCCATGCATCGACTGATTCTCCAGCCGCAAGAGAACCCAGATCCTTTACCATAAAATGTTCCGGACTGATTTCTTTGAAATTAAGAGTGCTGTTGCCAGTATTCTTAACAGTTACATTCTTAGTCATGGAAGAATTCGCATTTTCCTGTGTGAAACCTGCATTTACGGTTCCAAAATCAAGTACTGCAGTACCATCTTCTGCAGTATTTTCTGCAACAATTTTTGCTGTATACACAGGTTCCTGCTGGGCAGGGAATTCAGCTGATGCTCCCTGATTTGCAGCCTCAGCCTGTCCATTCTCAGGAACTTCCAGATAGCCTTCTGTTCCAATGTTAATCACACTGTCATCTGTAGTGATCTCAGACTGGGAATTGTCAGCAGAATTCTCTGTGTCCTGTCCATCTGCCGGCTGCATAACATCAGCGGAAGAATCAGTTGGTTCATCAGCACCAATGTCAGTTACTTCCTCGGTTTGTGTATCTTCTGCCACATCCTGAGCCGGCTGTGTGTTCTCATCTGTCTGGGAACCTTCCGCAGGTGTATCCTCTGCTGCGATCTCCTGAACAGGGGTTTCCTCTGTCGGTGCAGCCTCCTGCTCTCCCTCTGGAAGCTCTGTTGTCTCTTCCGGAGCTTCTTCCGGTGTAGCCACAATTTCAACTGTATTTACTTTCAGTTCTCCGGTTATGCCCATTTCGGCCTTTCCGGTAATTTTCAGCTCAATCTTATTTCCAAGATCTTCATCAACAAGCTTATAGGTCTTCTCAGTGCCTACTTCAGTAAGCTGATCTCCAACTTTTCTTGACCAGCTGAACGTTACATAATCGTCTGTAAGTCCTTCCGGTGTAACCTTTTCATAATCTGCGCTAAGCTCAGAGCCTACAGCTGCAGTTCCCTTAATCTTAAGCTGACCTCCAAGTTCTCCCTCTGGTGCTGCTGCCGCAAATACCAGAGACGGAAGCAATGAAAGCATCATAAGAAAAGTCATAATCATTGCTATAATTTTCCTAGGTCTCATATGCCATCCTCCTTTACATTCCCCTTTTAGGCTGACCTGTAACATTATTGTAACATATTTTAAACATTTCCACAAGCACTTTTATTTTATTGTAATTCTTACAGTGCATGTGACAGTGCTACTGTTCGCTCCGCGCACTGCAACCACTTCGCGCTGCACAGGAATCATGCATCCGCACGATTCCGCGCCCAGCTTCTCGGGTTTTCTGTGAACTTTGTTTACAAAAAACACCTCGCGGAACATTGCCAGTGAACCATAACGCGATAGTTGCTGGCCACTTCTTTCTCCGGAAAACATCCTATGGGATGTATCCTCTCTTCTGAACAATAACACATTATGTTCTCTTGTTTAGTGTCATTATAGCAACCTGATTTTATACTTATGTAATATGAATTTATCCGATAACTGTTCTGAATTTCCAACCGGACATACTGCCTTTTCGCCGGTTTCATCACCTTATGTGAAAGTCAGTTACTCTACAGCTGCAAACCTCTGCTTCAAAAGATCATCCCTCCACAATCAGATATTTTCCATCTGGAAGGGCAAATACTTCACTTGCTTCTTCTAATTCTTCATTACTCATGCCATCCACATCTGCACCCATTCCAGACAGATATTTTCGCACTTCGTCAATAGAATCTGCAACTACAGCCATGCAATCCTCCAGGAATTCCTCTGCTTCTTCGTAAGTTTCTGCAACCGGTTCATCAAAAAGCTGCTCCTGTTTTTCCAAAAATGTCTGAATACACTCCTCTGTATACATTTTTCCGACCTCCTGTTTTATAATAAAAGTTATAACTGTTTAGAGCCTGCTGAATAGTTATCAAAATTTTACTCTTCGCATTTTTCCTCATATAAATCAAGAATATCCTCTGGAGAATCCACAAGATAGTCCGCTCCATTTTTCAGCAGTTCTTCTTTTTCCCTGTATCCCCACAGAACACCTACCGTGTACATCCCGGCTGCTTTTCCAGTTTGCATGTCTGTTCCGGAGTCTCCCAGATACATACACTCTTCTGGCTTAATTCCAAACTGCTCCGCGATTTTAAGCGGACCATCCGGTGCTGGTTTCTTTCTTACAGAATCACTCTGTCCCATAACTGCATCAAAAATCTGAGACCCAAACATTCTTTCCACCACTTTCACGGCTGCTTCATGTGGTTTATTTGAGCACACCCCCAGCTTCACGCCTCTTTTTTTCAACTCTTTTAAGGTTTCCGGCATTCCCGGATAATGCTGTATTTTGTAAAATGGGTCTTTATCAAATTCTTTTCTATATAACGCTCTTGCTTCCTCATAGTGCAGCAATTCCGGATCTCCTGCATCGACCAGAAGTCTTTTCACCAGCATGTCAGCACCGTTTCCGCAATAATATCTGTAATTTTCTATAGGCATTGGTTTCAAACCGTATTTTCTTACAACTTCATTTCCTACAACAGCCATGGAATCCAATGTGTAGGCTAAAGTTCCGTCCAGATCAAAAATACATGCTTTTATCATTTTCTCATTCCCCTTATATTGATTTTCATTTTCTTAAGTTCATAAACCAGTCTTCCTACAGGAAGCCCAACCACATTATTGTAGTCTCCGCAGATTCCTTTTACGTAAATTCCAAATTTCCCCTGGATTCCATAGCTTCCTGCTTTATCCATAGGCTCCCCTGTTTTTATATATTCCAGAAGCTCTTCCCTGGAAACAGGATAAAATTCAACGTCGGTCCTTTCACTGAAAGTATAAGGCTTCCAGATACCCTGTTCTTTTACAAGAAGGGTTACACCGGTATAGACCTGATGGGATTTCCCCTGAAGTTTTAACAATGTATCTAATGCATCTTCTTCATCTGACGGCTTTCCAAGAATCTTTCCTTCAAATGCAACTACGGTATCCGCACCAATGATCAGACAAGGTTCACTTTCATTTTCAAGTCTGTCTGCAACCGATATTGCTTTATCCTGCGAAAGCTTTTCCACCGTTTCCGCTGGATCTGTCAGGTTGGTGTTCTCTTCCCCATTGCTTACAACCACAGAAAAAACCACACCGGTTCTTGCAAGCAGTTCCTTTCTTCGTGGGGACCCAGAAGCTAAAACAATTTTCTCCATAATCTCTCCTTTTCTGTCTTAACAGTATAACCCTCCATTTATATGGGTGCAACGATTTTTTTCTTTTCTTTTTGCGTAAAAAGTATTACAATATAGACAACTCCATTAAGCTTTGTTTAGACAGATGGAAAATACCGAAAGGAGCAGACAATATGGCTAAGATTAACAAATATTGGGGAATGGTTGCACTCGGAGCAGCAACAGCAGCAGTAGCCGGTGCCGTAGCAGCAGCTTTTGCCAAAAGACATGCTTTGGAAGAGGCAGCTGACCTTGAAGATGATTTTGAAGATGAGCAGGAAGATGACGAGCAGCCTGAAGCAAAGGATGTCCACGAAGATTTCGTAACCTGGGAAGCTACTTCCGAAGATGAAAAAGATGATGAAACCGAAGGCTCTGAGGAGCCTGATTCACAAGAAAGTTCAGAGGATACAGAAGAGGATTCTGCTGAAAATGCAGAAGAGCAGGATAATGCTATAGCCGATGCTCTTGAAAAAGCAGCGAAAGATGAAGATAAATTCGAGGAAGAACTTGCTGAAGCTGAGAAAGAGCAGGACGAAGAAGAAGCTTCTATCCACATTGATTAATTGCAGGTAAATTCATAATTATTCCACATTTTACAAATAGTGACAATCAGGCTTGCCACTTTCGTTGACAGTATTTAGATTTCACTTTGCAAGAAGAAGTTCCAACAGAATTTTCTATTGCAAAAACCCCCACGGCAATTTGAATATAATTTTCCGTGGGGGTTTCTTTTACGCTTTTGGAAGTTTAAATGAACTCTTAAGAGAAACAATACGGTTAAATACCGGTGCCCCTTCTTTGGAATCATGAATGTCTGCACAATAAAAGCCATTTCTTACAAACTGGTAACTATCCAGTCCTTTGGCTTTCAGAAGCTCTGGTTCAACATAAGCAGACATCTCTATAAGAGAATTCGGGTTCAGATTCAGTTCTCCTGTCTCTTTATCATAAACACCCTTTTCCTCATCTACGATATTCTCATAAAGACGTACCGGAACCTTACCTGCATTTGACGCTTCAACCCAGTGAATGGTTCCTTTTACTTTACGTCCGTCAGGTGCATTTCCGCCCTTTGTTTCCGGATCATAAGTACAATGTACAGCAGTAACTGTTCCATCATCCAATGCCTCGAAACCTGTGCATGTAACAAAATATGCATTCATAAGACGAACTTCCGTACCAAGGAAAAGTCGTTTGTATTTCTTTGGAGGATCGATCATAAAGTCTTCTCTTTCAATATAAAGTTCCTTTCCAAATGGAACCTTTCTGCTACCAAGGGCTTCATTTTCCATATTGTTCGGAGCATCCAGATATTCCACCTGTCCTTCCGGATAATTGTCAATGATCAGTTTGATCGGATCAAGGACTGCCATATAGCGAGGAGCCTTTAATTTCAGATCCTCACGGATACAGTACTCGAGCATTGCATAGTCTACTGAACTGTCAGCTTTGGATACACCACAAAGTTCCACAAACTTCTGAATAGATTCAGGTGTGTAACCACGGCGACGTAAACCGGAAATAGATACCAGTCTTGGATCATCCCATCCGTCAACAATTCCATTCTCTACCAGCTTCTTAATATAACGCTTACCTGTTACTACATTCGTCAGATACAGCTTTGCAAACTCAATCTGCTTCGGAGGATGTGGATATTCCAGTTCTCTTACAACCCAGTCATATAATGGTCTGTGATCTTCAAATTCCAGAGTACAAATGGAATGTGTAATTCCCTCAATTGCATCCTCAATAGGATGAGCAAAATCATACATCGGGTAAATACACCAGGTATCTCCTGTTCTGTGATGGCTTACATGAGCTACACGATAGATAACCGGATCTCGCATGTTCATGTTTGGAGAAGCCATGTCAATCTTTGCTCTCAGAACTTTCTCACCATCAGCATATTTGCCTTCTTTCATCTCTTCAAAAAGCTGAAGATTCTCTTCTACAGTTCTGTTGCGATACGGACTCTCTTTGCCAGGCTCCTTTAAAGTTCCACGATATTCTCTGATCTGGTCCGCAGTTAAATCGCAGACATATGCCTTACCCTTTTTAATCAATTTTACTGCAGCTTCATACATCTGTCCGAAATAATCGGAAGCGAAGAACAGTCTGTCCTCCCAGTCAGCTCCCAGCCATTTGATATCGGCTTTAATGGACTCAACAAACTCAGATTTCTCCTTAGTCGGATTGGTATCATCAAAACGCATGTTGAATTTACCATTGTACTCTTTCGCCAGTCCGGCATTTAAAAGAATGGATTTGGCATGTCCTATATGAAGATAACCGTTTGGCTCTGGCGGAAAACGTGTATGAACGGTGTCATAAACTCCTTCTGCCAGGTCTTTATCAATGATATTCTCAATAAAATTTTTGGAAACCTTTTCGTTCTCCATGGTTCTCCCTCCTGATATCAACTCTTTTATAGCATAAATTCCAATATCTGTCAGAGCATGTTAAAAAATTTTCTTCAATATGTGTATCGGGAATAATTTCTCAAACATATTCTGTTCTTTGATGATTTATCTTATCATAAATAGGTGCATTTTAAAAGTTTTTCTTACAAAAATATTGATTTTTATCCCTATCTATGAGAATATATTAATTTATGCCACAAAAAAATCCCTGATATATAATCAGGGATTAA
>ERZ779894.3959-NODE-3959-length-10820-cov-4.094844_pt1 | contig 10820 bp, 10 predicted proteins | sample MGYA00511587_ERZ779894 | MGnify/ENA primary metagenome ERZ779894 (study PRJEB29588, sample SAMEA2160490) | human gut metagenome | biome: human gut; feature: human-associated habitat; material: faeces | place: Denmark | collected 2008/2010 ... | reverse complement strand
CCGCTGTTCGGGGATGGCGCGCGACTCGGCTACGCGCTGACCGCCACCGGTTCAGACATGACGCTCGCGGATCTGGCGACCATCGCCGACGTGTTCTACATCGGCGGTACCAAGGTGGGTGCCCTGTTCGGCGAGGCCGTGGTGTTTACCAAGCACAACACGCCGAAGCACTTCTTGACCCTCATCAAGCAGCACGGTGCCTTGCTGGCCAAGGGCTTTGTGCTGGGCGCGCAGTTTGACGCTTTGTTCACCGACAACCTGTATTTCAAGATCGCCCGCAACGCCAATGAGGCGGCCGATCGTATTCGCGAGGCCCTGCGCGCCAAGGGCTACACGCTCACTTTCGAAGCGCCCACCAACCAGATTTTCGTGACGATGGATCAGCCGACCATCGACCGTCTGGAGCGCGAGATCAAGCTCGGCTTTACCGAAAAGGCCGACGACACGCACACCGTGATGCGCATCTGCACCAGCTGGGCCACCACCGAGGAAAACCTCCAGCGGCTCATCCAGGACATCGGGCGGCTGTAATAGCCCCCTTTGGCCAGCCCCATAGGGCATGGAAACGCCCCGGCAAGATGCTTGCCGGGGCTTTCCAATCGGCGGCAATGCGCTCTCTCCCCTGTTCCCCGTCCGTCAAGGGCACGGCCAGGGACCCTGGAAGGCTTTTTCAGATCACCTTCCGCGCCCCCAAAGGACTTTTGGTTTTCGCCATGTTTCCCAAATTGTTTATACCCTGGCCCCCGCCTCCCGCAGCATGGCCAGGGCCGCATCGGCGGCCTGGCCGGGGGTGCGGCCGCCGGTATCCAGCAGGGGCCAACCCAGATCCTGGTATAAGGGCAGCCGATTTAGGCTCCGTTCGATCACATCCGGCTGTCGAAGGCCCTTTTCCACATCTCCCCGAAGACGCTCCGCCAACGTGGTTGCCGGGCAGACCAGGGAAAGGGTATATAGGCGATAGGCCCCCTCCAGCCCGGAAAGGATAGCCGGCAGGATATCCGCCTGGTGAAACACCCAGCAAAACAGCACGGTCTCATAGGCCGTGCAGCCCAGGAAGCCGTTTAGCAGATGCCGGATGTTGTCCACCGCCATGGCCCGGGTCTCCGGGGTATTGATGAAGGGATGGGCGTCCCAGCACCAATCCCCGTCCAGGAATACGCAATGGTCCAGCCGGGCTTGCATTTGCCTGCAAACCGTGGTTTTCCCTACCCCCATGGGGCCGCCAATGCAGATCAACTGCTTTTGCATTCTGTCTTTCCGCCTCCTTTGCCGGCTTTTCCTTCCCTTGGGCAGATGCTATAATGATGGGGAATACGCATACCGTCAAAAGGGAGGTTCCTTATGTTTCAAATGGCGTCCCCCCAGGATCGGGCGGAATTAAAAGACCTGTGGCAGCTCTGCTTTCAGGAGTCCCAGCCCTTCCTGGATTGGTTTTTCACAGACCGGTTCCTGCCCGCCTATTGCCCCATTTACCGGGAGGACGGGGTCATCCAGGCCGCCCTCCACGGCCTGCCCGCCCATATGCGGGTCCGTGACCGGATCGCCCCCTGCGTGATCATCGCCGGGGTGGCTACCCATCCGGATTTCCGGGGCCGGGGGCTGATGCGGGGGCTGTTGGGCTATTACCTGCCCTATTTGGGCGGGTTGGGCATCCCCCTGGCGACCCACCGGCCTGTGACCCTGCGGACCTATGCTTCCGCCGGCCACTTCCCCGTCAGCGACAGCCGGTACCTATCTCTGCCCCCGGACGCTCCCCGGCCGGCGGAGGACCCCTGCCAGCAGGTTCCCCTCCTGGAGCGGGCTTCGGAGCTATATGGCTGCTACCAACGGTTTTCCCTGGGCTATAGCTGCATTCTAAGCCGCAGCTATGCGGACTTTTTCCTCAAGTGCAAGGACTATTTGGCCAGCGACGCCAAATGCATCCTGACCCAGGATGCCCAGGGCCAAGTGGAAGGCTACTGCGTCTATTTCGATTCCCCAGGGGAAGGGGCCGAACCGCCCAGCTTATATGGGGAAGAATGCGTCGCCCTGTCTCCGGAAGCCTATGCAAGGCTGTGGGCAAGCCTTGCAGCGCGCAGCCAGGGCAAGGCCCTGAAGGTACGCATGGCCCCCAACGCGCCCCTATGCCCGGCGGGCGCCCAGTGGGAGACCCTGCCCCGCAGCGTATGGGGGGTGACGAATGTTTCCAGCCTATTGGCCCTCTTGGGGCTGCCGGGGGAAGGCGTCCTGGAGGTGGAAGACCCATTGGTAGCATCCAACCGGGGGCTTTACACCCTTTGCGGGCAACCCGCCCAAGGGAAGCCCCAGTTGGTCATCCCGGCGGGACGGCTCGCCCAATGGGCCAGCGGCTACAGAACCATGGCCCAGCTGGTGGCGGAAGGCCAGGCTCAGGCGCTGGACCCGGCCATCGTCCCCATCCTGGACGCAGGGCCCCGCCTCCCCTGCTTCACCATAGACGAATATTGATCGCCTATTGGGGCACGGCTTCCCCCAGCACCTGGCCGATGGGCTGGCGTAAAATCAGATCCGCCCGCCGGTCGTAAGGGGTCTCCGTCTTGTTGATCAGGATCAGATGCTTCCCCATGAAAAACTCCAGCAGGGAGGCCGCCGGATATACGGACAGGGAGGTGCCGCCTACGATCATGGTATCCGCGCTACTCACCGCCGCCATGGCCCCCCGCCAAATCTGCTGATCCAGGGGTTCCCCATAGAGCACCACTTCCGGCTTGATAAGGCCGCCGCATTGGTCGCAATGGGGCACCCCTTGGCTGTTGCGGATATAATCCCCGTTAAAAAACCGGTTGCATTCCATGCAGCGGTTCCATTCCACGTTTCCATGGACCGGATAGACCCGCTTGCTGCCCGCCTGCTGGTGCAGGTTGTCGATGTTTTGGGTGATCACCGCGTTCAGCTTACCCGCCGCCTCTAACCGGGCCAGGGCATAGTGCGCTGGATTGGGAGATGCGGGCACCAACAGAACGCTCTTATAATAATCATAAAAAATATCCGGATGGGCCAGGAAGAAATCGTGGGACAGCAGCACCTCCGGCGGGTAACCAAAACGCTTTTGCGCGGCCTCCGCCGAGCCCTTGCTGCGGAAGTCCGGTATCCCGCTTTCCGTGGATACCCCGGCGCCCCCTAAAAAGGTCACCACCCGGCTCTGTTGCAGCAGCTTTTTCAGCTCTTCTACGCTCCCTACCATATCCCATACCTCCCGGATTTTTCTTTCATCATACCCCCCGCGTCCGTTTCCTGCAAGCATAATCCGCCCCTTTGCTTTTCCAAATACAAATGCCCCGGCCATCTACGCCGGGGCCAGAGGAAACCCTTCCTCAAAAACGCTTCAGCCAGGTCCTTATGCCAGGATCAACTCCACCCCGGCGGCCTCCAGGCTGGCCCGGCAATCCGCCGGCACCTGGTCGGTGACCACCGCGCTCACGTCCTCGGTGGGCATCAGCATCACCACGCTGCGCCGGCCAAACTTGGAGGCGTCCGTCAGCACGATCCGCTTTGCCGCCCGCTCCCCCATGGCCCGTACCGCCTCCGCCCGGAGCATATCCACATTGGAAAAGCCAAAGGCCGGGTCAAAGCCGTCCGTGCCGAAAAAGAATTTATCCACAAAAAACTCCCGGGCGCATACCCGTACCAACGGCCCGGTGGCGGTTTGGGCGTCGGGATCATAATTGCCGCCCAGCAACACGGTCTTTGCCCCGGGCAGCCGGCCTACGTAACCGGCAATGAAAGCGGAATTGGTCACGATGGTCACATCCCGCCGCTTTTCCGCCAGCTCCGCCGCCAACAAGGCGCAGGTAGAGCCGGATTCGATCATCACCGTTTCCCCGTTTTGTACCATGGCGGCGGCCCGTTGGGCGATCCGCCGCTTTGGGCCATAGTCGAAAGCCATGCGATATGCCACATCGTCTGAGGAGATCTGTACTGCGCTGCCATGCTGCCGCCGCAACAGCCGTTCCTTTTCCAATTGGGCCAAGTCCTTGCGGATGGTCACTGCGGATACCCCTAGCGCTTCCGCCAAGGTGCTGACCTCTACGGACCCCGCTTCCCGGACCATATCCAAAATGCGCATACACCGTTCGTTCATTTCCATGTCTCCTCAAGCATTTTCAGGCTTATCCCCGGGCATATAGGCCCCCTTGTTCGCGGCCTGTTCCACGCCCTTTTTTGTGCCGCTTTTATTGTAAGGTCGCGCCTGTTCCTTGTCAAGGCGGGCCCCTTCGCAAAGCCTCTAGCGGAATCCCCGAGGGTATGCTATACTGAATCGAATCGGGATTATGGCGTAAAGGAGTTTTTTATGGAAAAATTAGGAACCGCCTGTCAGTTGCGGCTGGTTGTGCTGGACATAGACGGCACCCTCACGGACCCTGCCGGCGACATTACCCCGCCGGTACAGGCGGCGGTCGCGGCGCTTTTGCGGCGGGATATCCTGGTGGTGGTGGCCACGGGCCGCAATTTAGCCGAAATGGACCAGGTCTGGGACGCCTGGCCCCAGCTTACCCGGATCGCCTATAGCAACGGCGCCGCCATCACCGGCATGGGCCAGCCCCTGGACGATTATTTCCAAGGCATCCCCGCAGACGTGGCCCGAAGGGTTTACCAATCGGCTATGGCCGCAGACACCATGCCGGAGATCTATGCGAACGGCAAGATCTATGTGGAGGCGTCCCGCTGGGAAAAGCGGGTCTACTACCGTGCGCAATACCTGGAAGAAACCACGCCCGGATCCCGGACGCCGATCCCTTCCTTGGAAGCGATTCTCTCCCGGGCGGACGCCCGCATTGAAAAGGTAAACGTGTTTTTCCCCTGTGACGACCACCGGCTGTCCTTTGAAGCTGCCAACCAGGGCATCGGCCTTCGCACCTCCCATACCATCCAAGGGGGCCTGGAATTCAACAACCCCAAGGCCAACAAGGCGGAGGCGGTAGCCCATATCTGTAAGGCGCTGTCCATCCCCGCCCAGGCGGTGGCCGCCCTGGGGGACAGCCAGACGGACAAGGAGCTGCTGCAATGGGCCGGCTGTTCCTTTGCCATGGGCAACGCCCTGCCGGACGTGCAGGCCTGCGCCAAGCAGGTGGCGCCCCCCAACAGCCAAGACGGGGCCGCATGGGCCATCCGGGAACAGATTTTTCCCCGCTGCCCCCAGTAAAACCTCGGCGGACCTACCCCGCCAAATAAAAAACAGGCGCCCGATGCTGCTTATTGCGCAGCCATTGGGTTCCTGTTTTTTTACGGTAAAATTGGACGTGGATATAAGTCCACGGCCGCCTGGGCTTAGGGGCTTTTGGGGGCGCATCCTGTTCCTGGGAGCCCTACACCCCCTTCAGCCTAGGCGGGCTGACAGGATCCGGTTGCAACCGGCCGGATGGAACACCGGGCCAAGTCCCGGCGGCAACCTTTCCATCAGCCGCTATTGGCGGCAGCGGCCATACATCCAGGTATAGCGGGCGATCCGCTGGGCCAGGGCGGGGCTTGCAGCCCCGGGGGCCATGCGCCAGCGCCAGTTGTCCGCAGTGGTACCCGGCTGATTCATGCGGGCTTCCGCCCCCAACCCTAAATAATCCTGCATCTGGGCGATGAACAGATCCGCCACGGAGCCCATGCCCCCGCGGATCATGGCCCAAGCCAGGCCCTCCCCTTCCCGCACCCCCAGGTATTGCCGGGCCATGGCCACGTCTGGGCCGCTGGCCTCCGCGCACCAACCTGCCGCTGTGGTATTATCATGGGTGCCGGTATAGCATACGCAGTTACGGGGATAGGTATGGGGTAGATAATCGCTGGGCTCCCGGGAATCAAAGGCGAATTGCAGCACCTTCATCCCCGGATAGCCGGAATCCGCCAGCAGCTTGCGCACCCCCGGGGTCAGATACCCCAGGTCCTCCGCGATCACCTCCAGGGAGGGATAGGCCGTTTGTATGGCCTTGATAAAATCCCAGCCGGGCCCCTGCATCCAGGCCCCGTTCCGGGCGGTGGGCTCCCCAGCAGGCACGCTCCAATAGCTTTCCAGGCCCCGGAAATGGTCGATGCGTACGGCGTCATACAGCCGCATACTGTTGTGGAGCCGCTCTAGCCACCAGGCGTAACCCTGGGCTTTCATGCTTTCCCAATCGTATAGGGGATTCCCCCATAATTGCCCATCCTTGGAAAAATAATCCGGCGGGACCCCCGCCACCCGGGTGGGGTTTCCCTCCCCGTCCAATTGAAACACCTGGGGATTGGCCCACACGTCCGCAGAATCCATGGAAACATAGATGGGCAGATCCCCCATCAGCTTGACGCCCTTTCCCTTGGCATAAGATCGCAGCGCATCCCACTGGGTATAGAAAAGATACTGTAGGTACCGGTAAAAGGCCACGTCCTCCCGGCACACCTGTTTCAGCTGGGCCAGGGCCTCCGGTTGCCGCAGCCGCACAGCCTCCGGCCATTGGGAAAAGGGTCCCATCCCGTAATGGTATTTTAGGGCCATGAACAGGGCGTAATCTTCCAGCCAAGCCCCTTGCGCCGCCCCAAAGGCGGCCTGGGCTTCCAGGTCCCGCTCCCGACCCCGGGCAAAGGCTTTGCGAAGCAAGGGAAACCGCTGCTGATAGAGCCTGCCGTAATCCACCGGCCCCGGCGCCGTCAGATGGGCTGCCACCTCTTCTTCCAGCAAAAGCCCATCCGCCACCAGCAGGTCCAGATCGATGAAGTAGGGATTCCCCGCGCTGGCCGAAAACAGCTGGTAGGGGGAATCCCCATAGCCAGTGGGCCCCAGGGGAAGAATCTGCCAATACCGCTGCTTTGCCTCCGCCAAAAAGTCCACGAAATCATAGGCGCATTGGCCAATGGACCCGATCCCGAACCGATTGGGCAAGGAGGAGATATGCATCAAAATTCCGCTGCTGCGTTCCATAACGACTGCTTTCCTTTATTATTCTTGGCTTTTTTCTATGGATCGGATGGAAGCCCCTGCCCGTAACCGGGTGGACATGATCACGTGCCGATTTCCTGCCTTGCCTTCGATCATATCCAGCAAGATCCGTACGCTTTCTTCCGCCAGGCTTTCCGCCGGCTGTTCCATGGTGGTCAGGGTGGGGATGGTATATTGGGAAACCTCCAACCCGTCTATGGCGATCACCGAACAATCCGCCGGCACCCGCTTCCCCCGCTGGTACAGGGCCTTGATGGCCGCCATGCCCATCAGGTCCGACAGGGCGAACAGGGCGGTGAAATCCCCCGCCCGGTCTATCAGGCGCTGTGTCCCTTGGTAGGCGCTCTCCATATTGAAATCATGGACGCATTCTACCAGATCGGGATCATAGGGGATGCCCTGTTCCTGTAGGGCAGCCTTATAGCCCCGGAAGCGCAATTCCCCAATAGAATGGTCGTCTTTTTCAACGATCAAGGCAGCGATGCGCCGATGGCCCCGGGTACAGAGCTCCCGAACCGCCCGGCTTGCCGCCCGGGTATCGTCGATGGTGACGGAAGAATAGGCTGCGGCGTCCAGGCAGCCAAAGGCATTGGTATAGGTACAGCACACAAAGGGCACTTGGAGCAACGCAACCTCTTCCGGGGTATAGTTAAAGCGGCCGCCGAAAAATAAAATGCCCTGGAGCCGGCGTTCCCGGGCCAAAGCCGCCGCCGCCCGGATCTCATCCCCATCCGAAGGGATCTGATGGAGCACGCAGGAATAATTGCGCCGGTAGATTGCAGGGGTGGCCGTTTTGATCAGCCGGTTGAAAAAGGGGTTCTCCGCCCCCCGCAATATGAGGGCTATGGCGTCGGATCTGGTCTTGGCCAAATTTCGGGCGCTGTTGTTGGGCACATAGCTGTTTTGGGCCACCGTCTCCAATACCCGGCGGCGAAGCCCCTCGCTTACGTCAGGATGCCCGTTGAGCACCCGGGATACCGTGCTTACGCTGGTGTTGCACATATGGGCGATGTCTTTGATGGTGATCTGCTGTTTCAAAAGCACACGTCCTTTTCTGCTAAACGCTCTGGAAACCGGAAATGGATAACCAAGGGACTGGTAACGTTTCCAGGTTGCTATAGTATACCATACCCCCTTCTTGCCTGTAAAGCGCGCCCTGCCCCGAAAAAAGCCAAACGCCCCGGACAGGGGCGTTGTCTCATGGGATAGCTAAAGGGCCTAGGCGCTGCATGGGCGCGGGGTGGCGGCATTCCCTATCCGGCGAGCCTTGCCGCCCTTGTACAGGGCGGTCAGCGGCGCCGGCGGGCAGCGTCGCGCCGCAACCCACCCTAGACCCTAGCGCAAACGGAGCCCTTTGGATAGGTGGTTTTTCAGGGTGCCGTTCACCCCTTTTCCCAGGCCCAGGGGGCAGCCTGCGGTCTCCACCCGGCACCAGCCTGTTAGGCCGGCGTCCACCTCCAACGTCTCCCCCGCAAGATAGCGGGCCAAATCCTCCCCCTGGGGCGCCACCCGCCGCGCCCAGGAAAGCCCCGCCGCCATGGCCAGGGCATGGCTGGGCTGAAAACGGCCCCGCACCAGGTCGCCCGCATAAACGCCGGCCGTAAGCATGTGCACCCGCTCCAAGCCCTTGGGCAGGGGCTGGGGAAGAAGCAGCACCCGGCCGTCCGGCAGTTGCACCGGCTTCCCCGGCAGGGGACCGGAAAAGGTATCCTTGCAAAAGGCCGAAAAAGCCGCGTCCTTACACTGGGGCAGGGACAGCTCCCCCAGGGGCTTCTCCACCCCTGCTGAGCCGGCATGACGCAACCGGGCCACGAAATGGCCCTCCCCCTTCACCCGGTGGGGATACAGGGTTTCGGCAGATTCCAGCTGAAAGGCCGGATGCCGCTTTAGGAAATCCTCCACCACCCCCTGATTCTCCTCCTGGGAAAAGGTGCAGGTGGAGTAGACCAGTTCGCCGCCCGGCGCGAGGGCCGCAGCGGCTCTGTCGAGGATGTCCGCGCCCAGCTCTGCGCACTGCTTCACCAGCGCTTCGCAGTGCTGGGCCAGCGCGGCAGGCTCTTTGCGGAACATCCCCTCACCGGAGCAGGGCGCATCCACCAGAACGCGGTCGAAGAACTCCGGCAGGGCCGCTGCGATACGGGCGGGAGTCTCGTTTAGCACGACGGCGTTGGACACGCCCATCCGCTCGAGGTTGCTCTTCAAAATCTCTGCACGGGCCGCGACATATTCGTTGCTCACCAGCAGGCCCTGCCCCTGCAGAGCGGCGGCGAGCTGGCTGCTCTTACCGCCGGGGGCAGCACATAGATCCAGCACCCGCATCCCGGGCTTGACGCCCAGCAGCGGAGCTGCCGACGAGGCCGATGGCTCCTGCGAGTAGAAGACGCCTGCGTGATGGTAGGGGTGGCGGCCCGGCTTGAAGTCGGGCTGTTCCACCACGAACGCCGCCTTGCAGAAGGGCGAGGGCCGCAGCGGGAAGTCTGCCCGGGCCGCAAATTCTTCCGGCGTAGTGCGGAGGGCAGAGACGGTCACGCCGCGGGCCGCTGTCTCCTGCGGGGCAGCGTAGAGCGTATCGTATCGCTCACCCAGAAGGGCGCGTTCCCGCGCTTCAAAATATTCGGCAGACATTTTTATGAGACCTCCTTCGGGCTACGGTGCATAAAGCCGCCGCAGCCGGTCAAACTATGGGCAGGGAGCGCAGAACACCTCCCGAAATCGAAAGGAGCGACGATACGATGGAAAATCGCAGCGAGAACCGCAGCACCAACTGCAAGAACCAGACTCAGAACCGCACCAGCAATCAGAGCACCAACCGCACCACCAATTCCAGCCAGAACTCTGCTACCAACGAGCACAAGCACCCCAACCAGTACACCAAGGGTGCCGACGACGAGGGCGGCAAGAACTCGGCTCACAACTCCGCCCGCAACAGCCGCTAAGCCTCTGCGCTGAACGCCGCCCCGCCCGAACGGACCATCTGGCGGGACAACAAAAAGCCCACTGCTCTCTTTGCACTGTTTCCCAGTGCGGAAAGCAGTGGGCTTTCGCGTGTTCCGGTTATTTTTCGTTGGGGTCGAACGACTGCCACAGCGTCTCGAACAGCTCATGCACCCGGCTCAGCTGGCCGTTCAGATACAGCCAGCCCAGCAGGCACTCGAAGCCGGTGGACGCGCGGTACTCCTCCGGGGAGGCGTGTTTGGCCACACTGGCCTTGCTGGCGTTGCGGCCCCGCTTGAAGACAGCCAGCTCGTCCTCGGTGAAAAGCGGCTCCAACAGCTGCTCTTCCCGGAACTGCGCCCGGGCCGAGACGTATTTGACCTTTTCGGCGTTGAGCTTTCCCGCCGACAGACGGTGGTGCTCCACCAGCCGCTGCCGCACCAGAAGTTCCAGCACACTGTCGCCCACGAAGGCCAGTGCCAGCGGGCTCAGCTCCCGGGGGTCGATTTTTTCGGGTTCGTTCATAGGATACCTCTTAAAGCTTCTTCTTTGCTCACCCTCTCAGTCTCGCATTCGCTCGACAGCTCCCCTACCGAGGGGAGCCTCTGGCGAAGAGGGAAAACTTCACGAAATGCCAAGGCATCTCCTCACTAAGATAGGTGGCATTGCGAAGCAATGACGGAAAGGTTTATCCCGCAAAAGCTCTTGCTTAGAAAATATAATCGAACTGATACTCGCCGATGAGGATGGTATCGTTCTCCTGCACGCCCTTCTGCACCAGAGCGTCCAGAATGCCGCTCTCGCCCAGCTGGCGCTGGAAATACTGCAGGCTCTCGTAGTCGTCCACGTTGCTGCCGGCCAGGATATACTCCAGCCAGGGTGCATCCACGCTCCAGACATGAGCCTCCATCCGCTTGATGGTGAACTCGCGGCCACCGGCCTTTGCCTCGGGCTTCTTGTACTCGGG
>ERZ779894.3951-NODE-3951-length-10838-cov-2.197997_pt1 | contig 10838 bp, 9 predicted proteins | sample MGYA00511587_ERZ779894 | MGnify/ENA primary metagenome ERZ779894 (study PRJEB29588, sample SAMEA2160490) | human gut metagenome | biome: human gut; feature: human-associated habitat; material: faeces | place: Denmark | collected 2008/2010 ... | reverse complement strand
TATGGCTATTATTTTTTATCTACGTATTTCTCCACAGGTTTAATCCCCATTTTCTCAAAGGATTCTTTAAATGGTTCATAAGCAATACCTTTTTCTGTAATGATACCTGTTACCAGACTGTGGTCCGTTACATCAAAAGCCGGATTTACAACACCGACTCCTTCCGGAGCCATGCGTTTCTCATACCACATTTCAGTAACTTCTTCGCCTTTCCTCTGTTCAATATGAATTTCATCACCAGATTCCAGAGTCATATCAATGGTAGATGACGGTGCACATACATAGAACGGAACTCCGTAATGTTTGGCAATAATGGCAACTCCGCTCGTACCAATCTTGTTTGCAAAATCTCCATTTGCAGCTACACGGTCACAGCCCACAAAGATAATTCCAATCTTGCCGCTTTTCATCGTATAAGAAGCCATGTTATCACACTGTACATAAGTGTCGATACCGGCTGCCTGCATTTCATATGCGCTCAATCTTGCTCCCTGCAGAAGCGGACGGGTTTCATCACAGTAAACATGAAGATCATTCTTTGGATCCCAGCCGTGTTCCAGAGCAATGTACATTGGAGCTAATGCAGTTCCGTATTTCGCTGTAGCCAATGTTCCCGCATTACAGTGTGTCATGATACCGACGCCTTTTCCAAGTTTCTCCAGAAGTTCAAATCCATAAGTGCCAATATTACGGCTGATCTGAATATCTTCTTCTCTGATATCATCTGCTTCTTTCATCAGACGAGCTTTCAGTTCCGGAATATTCATATGATTTTTCTCTGTAAGCATTACATTATGCATACGGTTCAGAGCCCAGGAAAGGTTGACTGCTGTAGGCCTGGATGAGTTGATATACTCCATCATCTTTGTGCACTCTTTTACAAATTCCTCTTTGTCATCTGTTTCAATCTGATCTGCGAGCACATAATATGCATAAGCTCCTGTAACACCGATTGCCGGAGCTCCTCTTACTCTCAGCGAATAAATTGCTTCCCAGATATCTCCTGCTGTGGAAATATTGAGATATTTGCACTGGTTCGGAAGAAGTGTCTGATCCAGGATTACGATTTCTTTTTTATTTTCCGCAAGTTTTACGGTATCCAGATTAAGTGCATTTTCCATAATATCCATCTCCTTTTATCAATTATGTTTTTTTCACACGTCACTGTTCACTCAGCGCTCAGCAACGTGTGAACAGCAACTTTTATGCATCTACTTCGGCAATTGCATCTTTCAGAGTCTTCAGGAAGCACTTGCCGCATTTCTTATCACTTCTGTTTTTGATGAAATCAATTGCAGCCGTGATGCAGATCTTCTCTGCACGTGCACGTTTTGCTTCATCTGCAATTGTTGTGATATCTTTTACATTAGCCATACCAACAATACGACGGATCAGTTCCAGACCGGCCACTGCTGAAGTGTCTTCAATAATAGTATCCATATAGTACTTCTTGTACAGCTCATTCCTGCACATAGTATCTGTTACATGTTCATCATAATATTTTTCCATTTTTTCTTTTGTCATGTTGATGACATCTACCAGAACATCCTCTACCCATTTACAGAAGTCTGCCGCACCTGCCGCATCACCGTTCGCCCATGCAAAAATCATATTTGCAATCACATTACCAATATCATATCCCATCGGTCCGTAAAAGCAGAACTCAGGATCAAATACTTTTGTACTTTCTTCATTAATAAAGATAGAACCTGTATGTAAATCACCATGGATCAGGGACTGCGCTCTTGTCATGAAATCCATTTTTAATTTTGCAACTTCACAATGAAGTCCCTGATCCTCATAAAGTTTTTCTTTTACAAAGTCTGCAATTGGAGGAAATACACGGTTGCGTCCTCTCTCATCGTTGTATGGTTCCGTATATACCAGCGCTTCTGTGATATCACATAATTCCGGATTGATAAATTTACGCTGGAGTTCTTTTTTCTCCTGATGATCCATCACTACATCTGTAGTTCCCATAAGAACCTGTGCCATAAATGTAGAAATCTGATCTGCGAATTTCGGGAAAATCTTATGTTCCAGCATTGCTGTACGCATGATCTCGTGATCACTTAAGTCTTCCATACCACATGCACTCATTACTGTATCATAGAAATAAATTTCCGGTACATATCCAGGTGCAAGTTTACCCTCCAGAACAAGGATCTCAGATTCGATTCTGTTTCTGTCTGTATCCAGTTTCATATCGGCAGAAATACGTGCCTCTACACCAGCCTGTTTGATAATTACGCTGTGACCTTTTGCATCAGTTACTTTGAATACATAGTTAAGGTTTCCATCTCCGATTTCCTTTGCAGTCATGCTGTCAGCATCCCATTCGATCTGCGAAACTTTTTCCTTTGCATATTCAATTGCATCATCTGTTTTCATAAGAAAATAAGTATCAAACTTTGACATAATTTTTTCCTCCATATTCCGTCTCATTATCCGTCACAAATTACTCTTTCATGCTTTTAATTAATCTTCTTTTACAGTGATATACGCTGCAACCAGCGCCAGGCAAAGAACCGCACCTTTAACTGCCGGAAGTACATAGTAAACAACGCCGCACATTGTCAGACCATTTTCCAGTGTGGAAATAAGAAGAGCACCTACAACTGTTCCAAGAGCGTTCGGTCTCTCAGCACCGCCTACAGAACGTCCGATAAATACTGCTGCCAGGGAACTCATCAGGTAACTGTCACAGCTGTTGATCTGAGCTGCTGAGTTACGGGAGCATACAACAATACCTGCAACTGCGATAAATACTGCTGCGAACATACCTGCCATAAATCTGTATTTCTTAACATTGATACCGGAAAGTTTTGCTGCTGTTTTGTTGCCGCCCATTGCATATAAATAACGACCATGTTTTGTTCTTTCCAGAAGTACCCAGCATACAACTACGCAGAGCAACATGATAATGATGATATAAGGGGATTTACCAATGTTCATAGAACCGGTTGTCCATCCTTTACGAAGAGGAGTCACATCTCCTCCGTGCAGTGCGCCAAACCACTTCGGAGCACTCAGACCTGCAGATACAGCGCTGCCGCCTGTAAATGCAAGACCAAGACCCGCATGTACGAACTGCAGTGCGCAGGTTGCCAGCATATCCGGAATCTTACATACCAGTATTAAGAACATTGTCAACAGATACATTACCATTGTAAACACAATAGTAAGAACAATAGCCAGCCATAAGGGAGCGCCAAACCACAGAAACAGTGCTGCAAAAACATAGGCGCTGAAAGTACCCAGTGTACCGGCTGACATATCAAATCCATCCGGTGCCATAGATACAGTTGCTGCAAGAGCAAAAATTGTAACTACTGACATGGCACGGAGAATATTCATCAGGTTATTCACTGAAAAAAATGCCGTGCCCTTGATTGCTGTAAAGATAACAACTGAAACCACAAGCACAATTACAGCAGCCCAGCTCAGTAACCCTTTCCCAATCGTTTTCATCTTTGAATTCTGAACCATATTATTTTCCTCCCAATACATTGATGCCCGATATCTGCTCAGATATCAGCCTGCATATTTCTCCTCCGAACCTGTAGCATAATGCATGATCTCGTCTTCGGTGGTCTTTGCAGTTTCAAGTTCTGCCATAATCCTGCCATCATACATAACATACATACGGTCTGTTATGGATAACAGCTCCGAATTCTCGCAGGTAGCATAAATGACACAGTTTCCGTCTTTTGCAATCTGATTGATCAGATGAAAGATTTCCTGCTTTGCACCAACGTCTACACCTTTTGTAGGTTCATCAAAAATATATACATCACAGTCTGCTGCCAGCCACTTGGCAACAGCAACTTTCTGCTGGTTTCCTCCTGAAAGATATGCAACCCTCTGTTTTACCGAAGGCGTCTTAATACTAAGGCTCTTTACATATTCTTTTGCTTTCTGCGCTGTCTTGCGGTCATTTACGAAAGACATGGTACAGAAATCTCCAAGGCACGCTGCAGATATGTTAAAGGTAACTGTTTCTGCAACAAGCACGCCCTCTTTACGCCTTTCCTCAGGTACCAGTGCAATTCTGTTCTTTACGGCATCGGACGGATTCTTTATCTTAAGCTCCCTGCCATTTAATGTAAGCGTACCTCCCGATTTATGGTATGCACCGAAAATAGTTTTACAAAGTTCTGTTTTTCCTGCACCTACCAGACCGGCAAGTCCGACGATTTCTCCTTTTCTTACGTACATAGAAACATCTTTTACACGATTCTCGCGTTCGGTCAGATGATCTATTACAAATGATTTCTCTCCGATTTCACAGACTTCTTTCGGAAAATTCTCCTCAAAAGAACGTCCAAGCATTTTATCAACGATCTCTTTTGAAGTTGTCTGTGATGTGATCGGAGTTGTATCCACAACCTGTCCGTTTCTCATAACCGTGTAAGAATCACAGATTCTGAGGACTTCCTGGATACGATGTGTAATAAAGATAATAGCAATATTTTCTGTTTCTCTTAAATGTTTTACAACACGGAACAGTTCCTCTGTTTCCGTATCTGATAATGGTGCTGTCGGCTCATCCAGTATCAGGAAATTACATGAATTCTGAACCGCACGCGCTATCAGGACCATCTGTTTCTGCGCCAGTGTCAGTGTACCACACCATCTCTTTACATCAATATCAATATTCAGGCGGGCCAGAGCCTCTTTTGCATCTTTTCTAATCTTTCCATAATTGACAAACTGTTTATGTCCCATGTTCATGACCATGTCATTAAACATTACATTCTCAGCTACTGAAAGTGTCGGAATCAGCGCCATATCAACTTCCTGATATACAATCTGGATGCCGAGTTTCTTTGCGGCAGCCGGATTTCTCAATTCCACGACGTTTCCGTTATACAAAACATCTCCTGTGTAATCTGGATTTGAGCCAGCCAGAACTTTCATCAATGTCGATTTACCGGCTCCGTTCGCTCCCATAACTGCATGGATCATACCGGTTGAAATTTCAAAATCAACATCCGAAAGGGCCTTTACACCAGGAAATTCTATGGAAACTTTTCGTGTTCCAAGTGTGATTTTATCCATATATTCCCTCTTTTCCGTAATTATTTTCCGCCACAGATAATCCAGTACGGAAAAAGTGGCGTCGGAGCCTTGAACCCCGACGCCTCATTTTACTTAGATATTTTCAGTATTAACTACTGTCCTTTTGAAAGGATTAGTGTCCAAGTGCTGATACCATCCAATCACATGTAGGCATCCAAGAAGTATCAGAATAGTCTTCTCCAGCAACCTCTGCCAGGTTCTCAATATTAATACCTTCCTTAGATGTAACCATTTCCTGGGTAACAATAACTGAAGGAATTTCCATCCAGGCGCCCGGATCTGCATAGTAGCAGGAAGCAGCTTCAATGTCTTCATACTGATCTGCCATCTCAAGTGCTAATACACGGCATGCAAATTCTCCATTAGATGTCCAGTTTGTTGTAGCACATGCTTTCCAGTTTTTACCTTCCTGCATGAACTGGATATCTTCATTACAGATATCTACAGATACCATTGGGATATCGGAATTTGCTTCACGCAGTGCCTGATATACGCCCTGTGCATATGCATCATAGCAGCACCAGATACCATCAATATCACCTTCGCCATATTTCTGTAAAGTAGCAGCAGTTACATCACGCATAGATGAAGTAGCATTCTGATCATCAATTGGTGCTATTCTCTCAACTGTTTTAATCTTTCCATCTGTCTCAAACATCTGCTCACTGTCAATGCCGGACATCACTTGATACGCACTATTCATAAGCTCTGTATCAAAGTCATAGGAATCTTCATAGCTCTGCGTAAGTTTTCCTGTTATAAGGTCATCGAAAAGTTCTGCGTAAGACATGATGCTCATAACGCCGAGCATCATCGAAATAACCATAACATTTGCAATTATGATCAACAAAATTCTGGTCTTTTTTTTCTTATGCCATATCTTTTCCATAACGTCTCCCTTCTGTTAGCTTTTTCTTGCTGGTCTTACCCCGACCTGCTTTTACTGCTTCTCGATCTTATACCCTACGCCCCACACGACTTTCAGATATCTTGGTTCTTTCGGGTTGATCTCAATCTTCTCACTGATATGACGAATATGCACTGCCACTGTATTATCTGCTGCAACTGCTTCCTCATTCCAGATGTTTTCGTAGATCTGATTAATGGAAAATACCCTTCCCTGATTCTTCATCAGAAGAAACAGGATATTGTACTCAATAGGTGTCAGCTTCACCACATCACCGTCCACCCTGACTTCCTTCAGGTCATCGTTTATGCTCAGACCTCCTGTCTCGTAGATATGAGCATTCTCCACAGGTATTGCTGCTCCCAGCCTTGTATATCTTCGAAGCTGTGATTTCACCCTTGCCACCAGTTCCAGGGGATTAAAGGGCTTGGTTACATAATCATCTGCCCCTACATTTAATCCAAGGATCTTATCTGCATCCTCTGATTTCGCAGAAAGAATAATGATCGGAAGAGGATTCTCTTCCCTTATCTTCAAAGTAGCCCGGATGCCATCCAGCTTCGGCATCATAATATCTATGATCAGCAGATCCACCGGCTGACTGCGCAGTATATTGATTGCTTCCAAACCATCATATGCTTTAAAAACCACATAGCCTTCCTGCTCCAAATAAATGCTGATTGCCTCTACAATGTCTTTATCGTCATCGCAGACCAGAATATTTGCCACTTTATACACCTCCCTCATCATCCGAAATGCCTGTCTGAAATCTCTCATGTACAGACATCCCGGCTTCTTATTTTGTATTTCTGATATTAGAATAATCGAAGCTTCTTAATATGAAAGGGACAAATTCTTAAGATTTTCTTATGATTATTCACTTTTCGCAGTCAAAATATCAGGCTGTTAATCTGTCACTTTTATCAGGCTCCTATTTTCATCCAATTCTTCTATTCGTTCTGCTATATACATTTTTTATCTCATCTTTTCTCTTTTTCTGACAGTCAATAATAGACTGAAAATCATTATATCATTTCACATATATTACTTCTATAGAATATTCTCTTCTGTTTCCCATTTCCACACCCATCACTGTTTATTCCATTCTCCATAACTCACAACCAATCTATAGCAACCCTCGTAAATAATACTTCCATCAACGCACCAGGGGATCATCGTTATATGTTTTTTGGTATTTTATTAACAATCTTCATACATATCGCATAATTTTTTATTGATTTTGTACAATATTATTTATTTTTTGGCAAAACAATGCTACAATGTTTTATAAGATTAGTGTACTGATTTATAACTGTTCAATGGTCTGCTAACCGCAAAGCTACTGAACAGTTACACGTTTTTTTTCAACGAGGGAGGTATTCTTATGAATCTGGAAAACATGACAAAAATCTACGCCCGTGGTGACAGCCGCATTCAGCTGAAGGTAATTCCCGGACATTTCGTCACATCTCAGTCACATATCACTCACTATCTGGATCTTACAACTATGAAATCCAGAACTGCCGAAGCACAGAATATTGCTCACGAACTGGCTGCTAATTATGAAGTATCTACTCATGTTGATACCATTATCTGTATGGACGGACTGGAAGTAATTGGCGCATATCTTTCTGAAGAACTTACCAAAGCCGGCATTTTTTCCCTGAATGCTCATCAGACGATCTACGTGATTACTCCTGAATCCAGCAATTCCGGACAGATTATCTTCCGTGATAATTTTCAGCCAATGATCAAGGGCAAAAATGTACTGATCCTCAATGGTTCGATTACCACAGGCTCTACTTTGTCCAAAGCAATCGAGAGCATTCTGTATTACGGAGGCACTATCAGAGGTATCGCAGCCATATTCAGCAGAGTAGACAGCGTGGCTTCTCTCCCTGTATATTCTATTTTTAACACCAAAGATATACCGGACTATCATTCCTATTCATCTACAAAATGTCCAATGTGTCAGAGGCAGCAGAAAATCGATGCCATTGTCAGCAGCTACGGATATTCAGCTCTGTAAATCTTCGAAGTATTTTATAAAGAAATTGTTACCAGAATTGATGACTTTGTCTGGGGACCGGTGATGCTGATCCTGTTGGTCGGAACCGGTATCTTCCTGACTGTGCGCACCAGATTTCTTACATGGCGTAACCTTGGCTATGCACTGAAAAGCACACTCAGCAAGGAAGCCCGGCACCAAGAGCCGCGGACAGGGAGATGTATCACCTTTTTCCGCACTGACAACCGCACTGGCAGCCACCATCGGTACCGGAACTATCGTCGGTGTTGCCACAGCCATGGTTTCCGGTGGTCCCGGAGCTCTGGTATGGAACTTCTCCGATATCGCCAACGCACTGATGGCTATCCCGAACCAGATCTGCATGCTCCTGTTAAGCGGCGAGATTGCCAAAGATGTAAAAGAATTCCAGCCGGAGATTAAAAAATAGTTACCCACATCATTCTTTTTATCATCCTGAAGTAAAATGCAGCCAGAACCTTGTTCCGTCAGGTTCTGGCTGCATTTTACAGAAATCTTGTACGCCGGGTACAAATAAACACTTACTTTATTGATGGCATACTTCCATATACTGTTTTACATCTGAAGCAATTGATATATATGGTGTTCCATATGGGATCCAGGTTGACTGAAAAGCATGATATACATCTGATTTTCCCGGCCATACTGTTCCTATCACATTATTATTTTCATCTAACTGATGAAACCAGGAACCATTTTTATGATCCAATACCTTATCATCCAGGTATCTCATAAACTCTTCATAATCTTTTGCATATTTCTGCTTATGAGTTATATGCCATAAGACTGCTGATGTATTGATTGCCTCTGCCAATGTCCAATGCATTCTGTCATGAACAACAGGTTTTCCATCCCAGTCAGTCGTATACACAATTCCAGGATTTCCATCCACATTCCAGGAATCTTCAACTGCTCTGTTGTAGAGTTTCTCTGCAGCTTTTAAATATACTTCTGCAGAATCAGGGGTATCTTTATAAGAAGAATATGCCCACTGCACGATCAATCTGGCCCACTCAATTCCATGGCCCGGTGTTGCTCCATAAGGTTTAAAACGATCAGCAGGACATTCTTTATTGCAATCAAGATCAGCTTTCCATTCCTTTGTAAAATGTTCAGGTATTCTCCAGTCATTTGCGCTTGCCCATCCAATAACATGATCTATAATTCTTCCTGCACGTATTCTGTACTTTTCTTCTTTTATTGCATCTGCTACTGCCAGAAACGCTTCTACTGTATGCATATTTGCGTTAAGACCGCGATAATCATCAAGAACTGTAAATTCTGTATTCCAGGTATCATAAGTAAGTCCCTGTTTTTCATCCCAGAACCGTTTATCAAATAATTCCAATGCATCTTTAAGCAGAATTTCTGCGTCTTTTTCTCCTGCCAGCAAAGCAGAAGAAGCAGCCAGAAGAACAAATGCATGAGCATAACACTGTTTATCTGGCAAGAATTTATTATCTGGTGTAATTCCCGGATACCATCCTCCATTTTCACGATCTTTCAGTTCTTCCAGTAATCCATGTACAGCACCATGGACCAGTGCCGGACTTTCTTTATCCCCAAGCATGATTCCCATACTATATACATGGACCATACGGCATGTGATCCATGTTTCTCTGTTTCTGTCTTTCCATGGTGTTCCATCATCCCCAAGGAAATAAGCACTTCCTCCCGGTGATAAAAATCCTTTTCCAAAATTTAAAAGATTTTTCTGCAATTCACCTAAGAACATTTTATTTTCTTCTGTATCTATCTGATATTTTTTACCCGAATTTTCCATCTTAATCTTACCTTTCACTTCCAAAAAATTTCATTTTCTCTTATAGCACAAAAAAGCACCTCATACCGAGGTGCCTCATGTAGCAGGGCTACAAGGATTCGAACCTTGAACTGACGGAGTCAGAGTCCGTCAGAACATGCGTCAGAATCCCTGTAAATTCAGGCTTCCTCGCCTTATAATTTTTTAAATTGACCTATAAATTGACCTATCAGATTTCTTATACTGATACAGGTGTTTTCATCTGTTCTGCAATTTCCTTGATTCTGTCAATTCCATATCCTGTATATTTCGCAATCTTATCTATTGGTTCGTTACCTTCAATCATCATTTTTGCCAATGATAAATTTTTCTGTTCGATTCCTTTTCCAATACCTTGTTCGATTCCCCGTTCAATGCCTTGTTCAATGCCCTGCTCAACAAGTGCTTTACTTAAATTACACATATCACGCACCTCACTTTCAAACTCTGCTGTCATTGCAATATCAAACTCATCATTTAAACGTTTCTTCTTTTCTTCTGGTGTTGCAGTTGTTGAAAACAGCACATTTAACAAATCCAGAATTTCCAGATCACTGCTTTCATCCGCATCACCAAGATTAAGTATGACAACTTCCATAAGGTCATATGCTTCTGATTTCACAAACGAGTTACCACGAACAGAATCTTCAACGGTATGATATCTGAATATTCCATTCTTCCTTTTCTTCGCCGGATCAGGACATATCCAGATACTATATACCTTCTGTATCTTCTCATAATGTTCATCTGTAAAGACCGTTCCATACTGCTCTGAAATCATTCTGGCACAATAGTAGAAACCTCTTGTTACCAGTGGATATCCCGGTGTATCATTTAACTGAATCTCCAGATTTATAATAAGCTGTACCGGCTCTTTGCTCTCTGGCAGGGTTGCTTTAAAACGAATATCATAATACACTGTCTGGTCTTTGACAGCATTTGCCTCTGTGTTTAAACCATCCAAACGGGCGACTACGGTAAGACCGAGCTTGGCAAGGGCA
>ERZ779894.3945-NODE-3945-length-10849-cov-3.576617_pt1 | contig 10849 bp, 7 predicted proteins | sample MGYA00511587_ERZ779894 | MGnify/ENA primary metagenome ERZ779894 (study PRJEB29588, sample SAMEA2160490) | human gut metagenome | biome: human gut; feature: human-associated habitat; material: faeces | place: Denmark | collected 2008/2010 ... | reverse complement strand
TAAGAAAAATGTTTAAAGATATTGATTTAGAAAAGAAAGGATTATTTAATATATCAAAGTCTGCGAAAGAATTTTATGAAAAAGAAATAAATCATGCAATGGTATCACAACTATTTGATTTTATTAGTTTAGATATTAAGAATTTAGATATGGAAATAGAAACTGCTAAAACAACTATGGACTTAGAAAAGGCTTTTTCTGAATTTATACAAAGAAAAAATGAAAGTTATCAAATGTTTATAAATAACATAATGTATGGTAATAATGAAAAAGATCATCATGAAACTATTAATGGTGAAAGTCTAGTACAAATAGTATCTATGAAAGAACTAATTATAACTGTGTATACTATATTAATTGATAGAGATTATATGCTTAATAATATAAAGACTAAAGTAGAGGAACAATTTAAACCAGGTAGTGCCGAATATAATCTTGGAGCAAAATATTATATAAGAATGAAACTTGCTAAAACATATGAAGAAGCTAAAGGAATATATAATGATGCTTTAGTACAGTTATCTAGTCTAGATACTATAGAGGAAAATAAAAAAACATCATCAAGATAGTAGAAATACTATCTTTTTTTTAAATTTTATGCTATTATATACTAGAGGAGAATAGAAATGAGAGTACATATTGATAGTGATATTTTATATAAAATAGATAAATCTAAACTATGGCAAAGAACAAAAAATAAAATTTCTTTTACAAAAAAAATCCTCTCCGCCTAAAATCAATCTTGTCTTACGCATTGACAATCACAGCGTTTCTTTTTTGTTCTTGAATGCTTTTCATCAATTTTGAAATACCTGTTTTGCTCAGACAGCTTTCATAAACTGATTTTTCATATTCATTTACGAAATTGCTTTTATACAAAATGTCTTTATTCATTCTTTTTACCATTCGGTTAATTTTTTCACTGGCAAAATCGAATAATTCCGGGGTTATTCCTCCCAAAATTATATCAATGTAAGAGATTTCCCTTTTATATAAGTGCGCATAAAAATTATTATCACTTATTTTATTTTTATTCAGAAATTCATGAATTTCATCACTTCTGTCAAATGGATTTTTTATGTTAACTATGTTGCTGGATGAAGCTGGGTTTGTAAGCCTGTAATAATAATACGCGTTATCAGTGTAAAAAATCCTTTTTGCAAGACATAACGTCTCTACTTGAAACGGATTATCAGCCCAGCCGGCACCTTTGGCTTCAACAAACCTGATATTATTTTTGTCGAGAAAAGCTTTTTTGTAAATACAAGACCAAATACTTGGATGAAAATATACAAGCTGAGTGCAGTCATTAATTTTAAATACTCCTTGAGGCATTTTATACTCTTTGCTCCAGTTGATTTTTGAAACGGTGTTAATGTCATCTTTGTATTCATAAAAGGCAGATTTAACTATATCAGTATTATTTTTCTTTGCGAGGTTATATAAATCTTTGAGCATATTTTTATCAATATAATCGTCAGGTTCGACAATGCTGATGTATTCACCTCTTGCAAGACTAAGCCCCGTGTTGCAGGCAGAACCGTAACCTCCATTGCTTTTGCTGACAAGTATTATTCTTTTATCTTCTTTTTGAAATTTTTCAAGAATCTCTTTTGATAAATCAGTTGAGCCGTCATTTATACAAATTATTTCAATATCTTTTAAAGTCTGGTTAATAATACTTTCCATACACTGTGAAAGATAATTTTCAACATTATAAACAGGTACTATTACTGAAATTTTATAGTCCATTATTCCTCCTAAACTTTGATTATATTCTCACTAACTTCATTAAAACATTCCAAAGCTCTTGCGACGGCTTTGTCCATATCATAATATTTGTAATCACCGAGTCTTCCCAAAAACCAAACATTTTTCAAATTTTTTGCTGCATGTTTATATTTATTGTAAAGATCTGTATTTGCATTGTTGTTAATTGGATAATATCTGTCATTTACACCAGGAACAAATTCCTGGGAAAATTCTTTGGCGATAACAGTTTTTTTTGAATTTTCATTTAAATAATATTTGTATTCGTGTATTCTTGTAAAGTCATAATTATCAGGATAATTAATCACACTGTTTTCCTGGTAGTAAGGCATGTCATATTCTTCAAACTTAAAAGAGACACTTCTGTAAGAAAGCATACCAAATTTGCAGTCAAAAAATTCATCTACCGAACCGGTGTAAAAAATTCTTTTAAAATCATAATTTCTAATATCTTTGAAATCTGTTTTTAATTTTACTTCAATATTTGGATGGTTTAAAATATTTTCAATCAATTTTGAATATCCATCTTTTGGGATACCTTGATACTTGTCTTGAAAATATCGGCTGTTTTTGCTTATTAAAACAGGAACTCTTGCGGTTACAGCACTGTCAATTTCATTTGGTGAAGCTCCCCACTGTTTTAATGTATAATTTAAAAAAACTTTTTTATAAATATAATCTGCTAAAAAGTTTAAATCTTTATCATTTGTTTTTTTAAACTCAAGAATGGGAACTTTGGAATTATATTCAAAAGTTTGTAACAGTTTAAATTCGAGATTTTGCGCTAAAGATTTAGGAAAAATATCATAAAGAGTATTAAAATTGAAAGGAATAGTAGATATATTCCCGTCAATAACGGCATAAACTCTATGCATATAAGTATTGAATGTGCAAAATTTATTTAAAAATGTCCATACATCTTCATTATTTGTATGAAATATGTGTGATCCATATCGATGGAGCGTAATACCGTTTTTATCTTTGTAATCAAAGCAGTTACCGGCAATATGATCTTTTTTATCTATAACCAAAACTTTTTCATCAAGTGTATCTGCAATTTTTCTAGCGATTACAGCACCTGATATTCCTGCGCCTGCAACAAGATTTATATCATTAAACATAGCTTTATCCTTGGTGTGGGTACCTTTAAAACTTATACTCAAACAATAAAACAAATGAAAATAAATAATATTCTACGACTGTATATATCCGTATAAATAAAAAAAACTTAATAGATTTTTATTATATTGAGTAGTATGGATGCTTTATTGACATGAAGAAAAAAAAGCTTTAGTATAAATTTATTAGAAGAGTTATTTATAAGCTGGAGAGGGTCTAATGAAAATAAATATTACACGAAAAAAAGCCGCAATAATTATTTTGCTTGTAATTATTGTGCCGATTATATATAATAAGGTTTCCGGGCAGATTATGGGGGTAATCCAAAAACGTGCCATGATGACGCCAAAAGAAGTCGTTGTTGACAACCCCGGACATGAAGAAATTTTTATTTCAGCCGAAGAAACAGGGCGTGTTGAAGCCAAGTATTCAGTTGATGTAATTGCAAGGGTTCCGGGATTTCTTATTAAGAAATTCTTTAAAGAAGGCGATTTTGTAAAAAAAGGCCAAACTATTTTTCAAATCGACCCAAGAGAATACCAAATTCAAGTAAATAATTCTGTAGCCACTGTAAACCAGTACAGCGCACTTTTGAAAAACGCTCAACAAGAATTGGATAGAGCAAATGCGCTTGTAAAAGAAGATTTGATAAGCCGTTCCGATGTGGATTCAAGCCTTGCTGCACGCAACCAGAACAAAGCCTTGTTAGATGCTGCACGCCAGCAGTTAGAACTTGCAAGGGTTAACTTGAGTTATACAAATATTAAATCTCCAATTGACGGCCGTATCGGAAAAGTTAACATTACAGAAGGTAATTACGTTACTGCAACGTCTGGTTCTCTTGTAAATATTTCAAGTACTAATCCTGTTTATGTTGCCTTCAGCTTAAAAAGCTCAGACTTTATTAACCTTTTGAGAGCAAGTGAAAAAGAGTTAAAAGATGTTCAAGTAAAAGTCCAGTTTGCAGATGGACACTGGTACGACAAAATAGGTAAAATCGACTTTGTTGACAACCAAATTGACAAAAACTCAGGCTCAATTGCTTTGCGTGCAGTTTTTGACAACACAAAAGGCTGGCTTGTTCCGGGGGATTACATGAAAGTTAAACTTATTGCGCCAAAAAAAGTTGCATACATGACAGTGCCCCAAGCCAGCACAAAAGGCGATGCGATGAGCGGGTATTACGTTTGGACAGTAAAAGATAACAAAGCAGTCCGCAAAGATATTGAAGTCTCCGATAACATTAACAATAATTGGGTTGTCGAAAGCGGTCTTGAAGCTGATGACGTTGTGGTTGTTGCCGGTATTCAAAATATCAACGCTGACGGCCAGAGTTTGAAAATTATTGACAATGAAGAGTATATTAAAAATTTAAATGCAGGTAAGTAAAATATGAAAAAGATTTTTGATAAAGACAAACTTTTTTTCTTTATAAGAAAACCGCGGTTTGCACTGGTAATTTCAGTGTGTATCGTAATTATGGGATTAGTTTCAATGATGACCTTAAAGCAAGAAAACTACCCGGATGTTACTCCGCCGCAAATTCGTGTATCAGCATCATATACTGGAGCAAATGCGGAAGTTATTGAATCTTCAATAGCCACGGTTTTGGAAAACAAATTGAACGGTGTTGAAAATCTTTCATATATGACTTCAACCTCATATGACGGATCATATTCGCTCAATATGTATTTTAAAGTCGGTTCAGACAAAAATATTAACTTAATGAATGTTCAGAATAGAATCCAGCAGGTTCAGTCCCAATTACCAGAAGAAGTTCAAAGAACAGGTGTAACAGCTGTAAGCAGAACATCCGGTTCAGGGGCTTTAATTTTGAATATTTTTCCAAAATCAGGCAATTGGTCTCAGCTTGATTTGACAAACTACGGTTCTATATATATTAAAGACGAGTTAAAACGTGTGGAAGGTGTTGCGGATATTGACGTATACGGAGCAGGCGACTATTCTATGAGAATATGGCTTGACCCTCAGAAGATGGCGGGTTTAAATATTTCCACAACTGACGTTAAAACGGCGATTATAAACCAAAATACTCAGGTAACAGCAGGGTCTTTAGGTGCATTGCCTACCGACAACAAACAAGCGCTGCAATTGACTTTGAAAACTAAAGGCCGACTTGCAGATGTGAAAGAATTTGAAAATATCATTATCCGCTCAAATATGGACGGAAGCAAAGTCAGGATTAAAGACATTGCGCGTGTTGAATTAGGTGCAGCATCATATTCCAATTTAGGTAAAATTAACGGTAAACCTGCTGCTATGATTATGGTTTCGCAGTTGTCGGACGCCAATATTCTGAACCTTTCAAAAGCCGTTAGGGCAAAGGTTGCTGAATTAAATTCAAGACTTGATAACGGGTTAGAAATTCGTGTTGTAAAAGATGATGCCGAATATATTCATGAATCAATGAAAGAAGTTGAATTCACGATATTGCTTACAGGTTTGATAGTTGTAATAATCATATTTTTGTTCTTAGGCGACGGGATGGCGACACTTGTGCCTTGTGTAACAATTCCGGTATCGTTAATCGGTACATTTGCAGCATTGAAGGCATTTGGCATGAGTATAAATCTTTTGTCATTATTTGCGTTAGTGCTTGCGGTTGGCGTTGTTGTTGACGACGCAATTGTCGTAATCGAAAATGTTAAACGACATTTGGAGGAAGGAAAGTCAGCCGTTATTGCGACACAGTTAACAATGGAGGAAGTCGGTTCATCTCTTGTTGCTATGGCGATGGTATTGATGGCGGTTTTTGTACCGATTATCTTTATGGGCGGCATGACAGGGGTTATGTATAAGCAGTTTGCGGTATGTATTGCGGTTTCTATTGCTATATCAGCAGTTTGTGCCCTTTCTCTTTCTCCTGCAATGTGCTCGCACTTTCTCGGGCAGGAAAAGAATGAACAAAAAGACTTGAAATCTAATAGTTTTTCACGAATAAAACACATCGCAGATAGAATTAATCAAAAGACTTCTGTAATAGTAAAGGACTTTAACAAATTCTTTACGAAAGTCGAAGATTTCTATATGGAATTTGTACATAAATTTGTTTATGATAAAAACCTTACAATAACATTATACATAGGCCTGGTTGCGTTAACTCTTCTTTCATTCAGGGTAATATCAACGGGCTTCATCCCGGACGAGGATCAAGGGGTGTTGCTGGCAAGCATAACTCTTCCTGACGGGGCGTCGCTTTCAAGAACAGACGAAGTTTCATCAAGATTCATAGAACAAATTAGAGATATTGAGGGTGTTGATGAAGAAAAGACTTTGGTTTTTGGTGGTACTGGTGCTTCAAACAGTGCTACAGGTATTATAATGCTCGATGACTATGCTGAAAGAAAAATAGGGCCTGTAGATTGGGTAAAAAGAAAACTTCAGGGGCGTCCGACTGACTTAAGCCATACAGCAATTCTTTCTAAAATAAGACCTATTGCTTCAAATACAAAAGAGGCTTCAATAGCGGTATTTTCACCGCCGGCGATTATGGGTATGAGTATGATGGGCGGTTTTGAATTCCAAATGCTTTCACGCGGGGAATACACAGCCCAAGAACTTGAAAAATGGGCGAATACACTTATAGCTGCCGCAAACCAGGATCCTTCGCTTTCCAGTGTTTATACAACTTTCCAGGCAAACGTCCCGCAATATACTCTTGAGATAGACTATGAAAAGGCCCTGGCACAGAGCGTAGACTTACAGGAACTTTATTCAACATTATCTTCAATGCTTGGAACATATTACGTAAACGACTTTAACAAATATGACAGGGTTTTCAAGGTAGAAATTCAGGCAGAAAGTAAATTTAGAAACACAGCTGCAGATTTATCAGGAATTTACGTAAAGAATACAAACGGAGTAATGGTGCCGGTTCTTTCGCTGGTAAAACTTCACCAAACAATTGGTACGGCTTCAATTACAAGATATAACCTTTATCAATCCATACAAATCCAAGGGCAGCAGGCTTCAGGAAAAAGTTCTGGCGATGCGATGAATGCGATGGAAGCGGTTGCAAAACGCGTATTGCCTTCAGATATGACGTTTGACTGGTCGGGAACTTCAGCGCAAGAACGCGAAGCTTCAGGGCAGACCACGATTATTGTTGTAATGGCGCTTGTGTTTGTGTACTTGTTCCTTGTTGCCTTGTATGAAAGTTATACGATTCCGGTTGCGGTGCTTTTGATTTCTCCAATTGCGGCGTTAGGCGCACTTATATTCCAAATGATGATTAACCAGTCATTTGATATTTATTCGCAAGTTGGTATGATTACATTAATAGGTCTTGCGGCAAAACAGTCTATTTTGATTGTTGAATTCGCAAAAGAAGAACATGAAAAACATGGGCTTCCTGTAAAAGAAGCAGCGATAAAAGCCGCGAAACTTCGTTTCAGAGCGATTATGATGACGGAATTAGCATTCATTATAGGCGTTTTGCCAATGCTATTTGCGGCAGGTGCCGGAGCAAATTCACGTATATCCGTTGGCTCAACCGTATTTGGTGGTATGGTTGCGGCGGCAACAATAGGGGCCGTTTTAACTCCGGCATTCTATGTTATTGTTCAGGAATTTGTTGACAAATTCCCTAAAAAAGAAATTACTGAAAAAGATTTGGAGTTCATAGAAAAATGAAAAGGATTATAAATGTATGTTTAATATGTTCAGTCCTGACGATTTCATCAAACGCTGTGATGTCAAAAGAGATTACGGCAGAGAACAAAACTAAAAATACTGAAAAAGTTGAAATTGTCAAACCTGAGACCAAAAAGGTTAACCTTAAACGCGAGAAGAAAAAATCGGCTGAAAATGCAAAGTCTAAAGCTAAATCTTCTAAAGAAGCTGAAGGAATGTATGAAACAAAATTCCCTGTCATTAACAGCCAAATCGAGTACTCTGATATGAATGGCGAAGTCACGCTTGTTGACTGTATCAAACTTGCAATAACTCACCATCCGGCTATTATGTCAGCTATAAGCAATGCCGAAATTTACAAATCTCAAATCGGCCAGGCCTGGTCAAATTATTTTCCGACATTGGGCGCGGGGGTAAGTTATTCAAGAAACGACATGCTTATGACAATGAGCGGCGGTAGTCAGTTTTCCGGCATGATGAACAGACGTTACGGAATGTATTATACACCTACGCTTTCTGCTAATATGCTTCTGTTCGACTTTGGCAAAACCAAAGCAAGCGCTGATATGGCTAAAAGGACTTACGAATCTTCCCGATTCGACGCTGAAACAAGCATTGAACAAGTAATCTACAATGTAAAAGAAGCATACTATAACATGGTTTTTGCTAACGCTCAGAAGGTTGTATACGAAGATACTGTCAGAGACTACGAGTTGCAGCTTAAACAGGCAAAGGCGTATTACCACATTGGCAAAAAAGCGAAAATCGACGTTACAACAGCCGAATACAACCTCGGTAATGCAAAAGTTAACCTTATTAAAGCAAAAAACACACTTGAATTAGCGAGTGTACAGCTTGCAAATGCTGTTGGTATTCCGGAACTTGAGAACGTTATTCTGAAAGATAAACTTAATACAAAAGCTTACGATGTAGACTTTCCAAATCTTATAAAGACCGCCGAAGCTTCACGTCCGGCGCTTTTATCAGCAAAAAAGAAAATGGATGCTGCTGAAATGGGTGTAAGAGCTGCCAGAAGAGCTTTTACACCGGATTTGAAGGGTAATGCGTCTTACGACAGGGGCGGCCCGCAAATGAATACGGATTATGGTTATCAATTCGGCGTGCAGCTCAGCTATTCCGGCGTAAACCTTATGCTTTTGAAAAAACAGGTTGACGAAGCAAAGGCAACTTATAAAAAATTCGTTGCTGATTATGAATTAGAAAGGCAAAACGTTTATCTGGAGGTGAAAAGCGCATTTATAAGCCTGATGAATTCAAAAGACAGCCTTGAGGTTTCAAAACTCGCGCTTCAACAGGCAAAAGAACAACAATACCAAGCTTTCAGGCGCTATCAGGTCGGCCTTGGCAACGCAATCGAATTTAAGGACGCGGAAAATACCTATCTGAATGCGCAGTTGAATTATTATTCAAACCTTTTGGATTACAATGTTAATGCGGCTGAGCTTGAACGTGTAATTGGCGCGCCCATAAAAGAAAGCGAAGTTGATTTATAGCTTTCACCGCTTCTTGACATTTTTAAGTATAATAAGGATTACGCCGGTTAAGATAAGAACAACCCCAAGTATTATCCGCGGCGTAAGTCTTTCATGGAAGAACACAACTCCAAAAAATATTGCTGTTAAAGGTTCTAAAGCCCCAAGGATTGCTGTCGGGGTTGAACCTATCAGCTTGATGGCTATTGTAATTGTCTCCAGCGAAATTATCGTCGGAAAAACTGCAAGCGCAATTGTGCATAACCACAAAAACGGACTGTGTATGATTTGAAGCTGTGTACAGAATTTTAAATTCACAACATAAACCAGCAAACCAAAAAGCATTACATAAAAGCTTAATTTATCACTTTTGATATGTTTCACGGTTTTGTTATTTTTAACGCCGACGATGTAGCAGGCGTACAAAAGCGCAGAAAGCAGAACAATCGCCACGCCGTGCAGGTTTAATGCAGTGTTAGAGGTGCTTTTGTATAAAAGTGCAATTCCAACTGTGGTCAAAAGTATTGAAAATATCACACTTTTTGTAAGTTTTTCTTTGTAAAATACCGCCATAATTAAAGCCACAAGCACCGGGTATATAAATAGAATTGTACACGCAATTCCGACCTCAATGTATTGAAATGCATCAAAAAGCGTCAGCGATGATAATGAAAACACTATGCCCAGCACAAACAGCGGCAAGAATTCTTTTTTGGAGATTTTGAGCGAACTTTTTTTGAAAAATTTTATCCAAATTCCGTAAATAATAACCGCAATAAAATATCTGTAAAATAATACAGAATTTACGCCAATGCCCCCGGCGTAAAGCGGCAGGGCAAACAAGGGGTTTGTACCGTAACTTGCAGCGGCAATTGAGCCGTTTATTAAACCTAAAACTTTTCTTTTCATCAACGTGCCTTTTAATCTCTCTTTATGCTAAGATTTTAACATGAATATCTTTTTTATAAGAATAGATAATTTTTTAAAAAATGTCGACAACAGTTTGATAACAAAAGAATTTAAATCCCAAAAACGCTGTGTTGAATATAGTGCGGCAAGGTTTTTGATAAATTATACGGCGAAAAATTTTTACAACATAAAAGACACAAAAATCGTCGTTAATAACAAAAAACCGCAATTTGAAATTCCGTCGCTTCAATTCAGTATTTCGCATTCAAAAAACATTGCGGCTGCGGCATTCGATGAATTTGACATAGGCTTTGACATTGAGGAGATGAAAACAAGAGATATTCAACGGCTTTCAGAATATTTTAAACGCGATTTTGAAGATGAAAAAGATTTAGATAGACCACATTTTGAATTAGCCATTAATTTATATGAACTTGTTTACAATGAAATTAATCTTTTTTTGAAGGACTACTTGCAACCAATGATTATTTTAAGGGATAATCAAGTAATTGACTATATTGATTCTTATTGCCCTCAATATAAATATCTAACTAAATATGCCTCTGATGAACTTAAAAATATTTCTTATTCAGTGGCTTCTAATAAAGATAAGTTGTCAATAGAGTTAAGTCGTTTAAATTTAAAGTTTAACCAAAAAAACCATGATAAAATTAACAAAACTCTTCAAGATGCAACCCTTAATGCAAAAGATAAACTTTTAAATTTAGTAGTTCCTCTTTGTGAAAATCTGCATAGTGAATTTGCTAATTTTGTTTTAAAAAGAGCGGTTGCGGGAGAGATTTTAGAAAGACTTTTGACCTTTGATTTAAGTTTAGATGAACTTATCGATAAATACTTTGTCCCTTATAAAGAGGCTACTTCTGATGTTAGTAATTTGTGGATTA
>ERZ779894.3935-NODE-3935-length-10873-cov-2.820392_pt1 | contig 10873 bp, 10 predicted proteins | sample MGYA00511587_ERZ779894 | MGnify/ENA primary metagenome ERZ779894 (study PRJEB29588, sample SAMEA2160490) | human gut metagenome | biome: human gut; feature: human-associated habitat; material: faeces | place: Denmark | collected 2008/2010 ... | reverse complement strand
GGGTGGGGCCGCCGCCGTGGGCGATGAGCATATTTCCTTTCAGCATGACAATGCCCTCCTTACACGTTGCTCAGATCGTCGTCCTTCATGCACAGATGGACGGCGCCCACCTTGAAGGTCTTGGGCAGGGCCAGGATGTTGGGGTTGGGGCCCACAAACTTGCGCTTGGCATCCTCCAGCGCCTCCTCGAAGGTGGCGCGGGTCTTGAGGCCCATGCCGCGCGCGATGCCCGGCTCCTGCGCGCCGACGATGTAGATCGCCGCCGTGTTCATCTCGGCGATGTGGCCGCAGCTCATTCCGTCGTACATGGATAAAACCTCGACCGCCCCCCCAGTCCGCCGAAATGGCTCATGATGTGTGCGATCACATCTACCGTCCACCCGTTTCCCAACATTTTGTACGCCTGTGTGTCTGACACTTGGAATATGTACCACTCCGGCACCGTCTGGCACCGTTTGCACTCAGTTACAGTCAATTTTCGGATGATATAGCATCCATCCCGCAGTTTGATAGGATATTTCTTTTCATTGATCGTGATATACCCATCCTCGACCTTGTATACCGGTGCATCCAGCGTCCCGCAGCATTCGTAATACTCGCACGAGGTCGTCAGGCAGTTGCTTTTTTCTCTCATAGCCCTGCCGCGCCGTGTTTTGGACTTCGGCATGGTCAGGTCTACGCACTCTCCCGGCTGAATATCTGTATATCCCTGCGCAGTCGCCTCGTAGACGCGTGTCGGCACTGCGTACAACCCAGTTTTTGCGCCTACACCGCCGCCCTGGCCGCACAGCGTAACGCTTTTCCCGTCTGGCGAATACACCCTGTACTGCTGACTGTCAAAGTCTGCGTTTTTGGCGGCGCTTTCGATAGTCCCGATACGCACCGGCTCTGCCACGCAGGTTTTTCGGTCAACCATGTTTCCTACCATGTTGCGTATACCGTCCTTGTAGTAGGTAGCCCGCAGGCATTGGGCCTTCCCGTCCGCAGTCGTGTTTATAGGCTCCGCAGCCATCGGTGCCGGAAAATGTCCTCCGTCCACGGCGTTTACAGCGGATGCTTGGTGGTAGTTTGCTTTCAGCGTGTATGCCTTTTCTCTCCACACTACGCCAGTCTCCAGGATGTCCCGCAGGAGTATGCCCCTGTCCTCCGGCTGTTCCACCGGCACTTGACTGTATGCCCCGTCAGACTCACGCTTCCCGACCCAGTAAAGCCGCTGGCGGTTCTGAGCAGATACCAGCGCCGAGTTGATAAGCACAGGCTCCACACCCAGTTCTTGTGTGATCTGCTCCCGTATGGCTGCTGACATAGACTTGTTATTCTCGTATAAAAAATAGTCCGGCTGGTATTTGTCCCTTGCAATCTTGTAGTTCAAGAATAGTTCCCAGCCGATTCCGCTGGCAGATGTCTCCCTATGTTTCGTCTGTGCAATGCTCCAGTGTGTACACGGAGACCCTCCGATCAGTAGTTTCAACTTTGCAGTTCCCCTCTTCTCCTTATTGCATCATTAAAATTCGTCAGTTAATTATGACAAAACAGACCGGATAATCCGGGCTGCCTCAGTACCATCTTCTGCTGTGTTTTGTCTTCCAAACGAGATTCTTATGGTCTCCTCGGCCTGCCGTGCTGTAAGGCCAATTGCCTTGAGCGTTCTTGAAGTCTCATGGCTTCCAGCAGCACACGCAGATCCGGCGGAGACGCACAGCCCCGCCTCCCCAAGCAGGATCACAGCGTCCTCTCCCCTGACCCCGTCAACGCGCAGGCTGACTATATCGCAGCCAGACGGGTTAAATGTGTGCTCGCATTCCCATCCTTCTAGGCCCGACAAGAACGGTTTTGTCGCCGCAGACGATGCAGTGCAAAGTGTCCCGTCCCAGCATCCAGATAACAGCTCGAGTGCAGCAACCAAGCCCGCCGCCTGTGCAACACTTTCTGTGCCTGGACGGACGCCCATTTCCTGATGACCCCCATGCAGCAAATTGGGGAATGTCTCGGATTTGTACAGCATACATCCGATGCCTTTTGGACCATAAATTTTGTGTCCGGTAAACGTAAAAACGTCTGCTTTGATCTTGCTGAGATTGATGGGTAGATGAGCCACGGCCTGCACAGCGTCTGTATGGAACAGCGCTCCGCCCTGATGTGAGACCCGTGTAATCTCAGCTACCGGCTGAATCGTACCAAGTTCGTTGCTGACCATGGACACGCTGACCAGTCCGGTGCGGCGTGTCATGGCTCTCTGAACACTGGCTGGGTCAATGACTCCGTTTGGTCCCGGGTATACCAGAGAGATCGTATATCCAAGTGTATTGGCAAGCTCAACGCACATATTGTAGACCGCCGGGTGTTCCATCGCTCCAAGCACAATGTGATTCTTCCCGTTCTTAGCCTGCATACGCATCGCACCAATAATCGCTGTGTTGTCGCCCTCAGTCCCGCCGCTGTTAAACACGGCCTGGTATCCGTCGGCATTAAAATACGATATGACGGTTCTTCTGGCTGCCTCTAAAATTTGGTGCGCTCGTCTCCCAATCGGATGAAGACTGGAAGGGTTCCCGTAACACAGTTCCATCGCCTGCGAACAGATTTCAAGCACATGTGGGTCTATGGGGGTTGTCGCAGCGTTGTCTGCATAGATCATACCGTTGCCTCCTGAACGATCAAATCACTGACGTGGAACAGCCACTTCGGGCTTGTGACGTCCTCGGCCAAAACGACCAAATCTGGACGCCGCAAGGTCACTTTATCGTGCTGAACGGTCATCACATCTTTGGCGTGAGCCATACAGAACAGCCGATAGGCGTCTGTTTTTTTGCCCCACTCCGTGCTGTTCATCATACGCTTCAGATCCAGCTTTACCTTGGTCCCAGGCTGCAAGCCGTTATGCCACTCTAAGATTTTGTCCGCCATGCGGCTCGCCAGTTCCTTAGCTTTGCGTGGCTGCTTTTTGAACTGAGCTCTTCGCTGTTCACGGTTCATGATGTTCCTCCTTGACTACGGCGAACATGTCTGCAATGTCGCTTGTAAGGGTGTGGCGATGAGTGGATACAGAGCTCGCAGCGAACTCCCCGTTAACCGCATCAACATACATGGTAAATGTACCATCGTCCCCCATATAAAATGTCTTCCACTCGTCCTCACTCATCAGACGGCGGACGTCTAGCTGCTTGATGGCAAGGTTGTCAAAGCTCATTACATCAAACCAATTGACCATGTTGGGCAGCATATCGTATGTGACTTGCATGGTTCGCTGAACGGATTCATCGTGCGCCGCATAGTAGTCACCGCCTCTGCGGAACTTCTTGTACCCAAGCATAAGAACCTTAAAACCTCGGTCTTTCAGACGGATCAGTGTCATAGGGGGCACCATACCATTGATGACATGAAGGACAGCGGTGGGAAATTTCGCAAAGGCTTCGATAAAATCGCTGTGTGGAATACCGGTCAGCGACACGCCCAATCCGTAAATCAACTTTTTATCGCACAGAGCGGACAGCCGCTCTAAGTTGTCCATGAAGTGCCTCTGGTTGACTGTCATGTTCGCAATTAGGTTGCGGCGCTTGAGGCCAGCAAGAAATTCATCCAGATCGGGATGGCTCAGAGGGTTGCCGCCGCCGATCGCAATTTCTGTGTACGGGTTGAGCGTATCCAGAAACGGAAGGTTCAAGATGTCTCCGTGCGCTCCGTCGGCAGTCGAATTTTCATGGCACATTGGACACCCCATGTCGCACTGGTTCGTGATTTTGAGATCCAACGACTCAGGCTTCTCCGGGACAAATTCCTCATCCCGGCCATACCGCACCTTGGTGCCGTCATCATAAATGGCGACCGTGTAGTTTCCGTTTTCGTACTTGCCAAGCAGTTTTACCATCCAATCACTCCTTCATCCATCTCGCCCAAACGCCCCGAATACAACCATCCGGTCGCCGCTCGGTGTCTCAAAATCTCTCATAAAGGAATCTTCAACCCAATCCATATCCCAAACATCAGCTGCGTTCCTGTATCGATACTCATCGTCACTTTCAACACTGTCTGCGCTGACCAGACGGTCGTTGTAGCTATCATAAAGCAAATCGCCGTACTTAAATTTGCGGTATTCATCCGCAGTACAAATCACCAAGCTATGTGTTGAACTGCTGTTTGTCTCAAACACTCTCTTCCGGATTTGAACAGTCATAATCTGCCTCCTTTAATCTGTCGATGATAGTGGTGCGAGGGGCAAAGATTCTGTTCTCACCCCTGCGCTCCTCCTTCCGCACCGAACCAAGTAGTTGTTCCAAAGACTTTATGGTCGGGCGGTTTGCCTCGATCCATGTCGTGATTGGTCCCGCCTGTGTCACATAATCTTTGGCTCTGCGCCGTTCATTCCGCACTTCCTTGATACGATTACACACTGCGATCTTAGTCGCTTCGTCTGGATCAGTGAGCTCCAGGAAGTGCAGCAGATCCTGAGTCTCCGTGTTGGCTTCTACCTCTGCTGTCACATACGCGGCGTACGTTGTTTCGACATCTCGCAGGTAGTCTAAAAATTCTTTGATTCCTTCGCTAAGAATAAGAACACCTTCTTTATACACTAATGTCGTACCGGTATAAATACCAATAGTCTCGTTCTTTGCCGACATCGTGAGCGTAAATGACATTGCCTTTTTGGATGGGAAGGCGGTCGTAAGTCCTGGCTCGAACCGTAAGGCGGCTGGTCTTACCGCTTCCGATGCTTTTGGTTGTCAGCGCATATCCCCACGGCGCTCCGTTCTTCCCCTTTAATGGGAAAACTTCACTTACATAAAGTCTTCGTCTGTCGGCAGAGTTCCCGGTCGTTAAATCAACATATCCGAGGTACTCGTCTTGAAACCTGATCTTATCTCGGAATGAAAAGTCCTGTATATGGAACGACCGGACATGATCTTCCAGTTCCTCTAATAGCCCCTTCATATCTGTGATCGTATATGACTTCAGCACATCGCCTTTCGCGTTTGTGTCGGACGCGTGGCGCTTCAAGAATGCTTCAAAATCCGAACCATCCACTTTACTTTTGCTGATTGATTTTGCCTCGCCATTCTTCAAATAGACAAACAGATCAACCATACGGAGCAGTTCTTTCGCGTTTCCGTAATGAGAAAAGTAGTCAATCTTGACCAGTATCTCACGTTGCCTGGCGTCGATCCCAGTCTCCTTGAGTGCCATCAGCAGTTCCATAAATGTCTTTGGTTTTCCGTGCTGTGCCATCTTATAGAGTGCGTTGGACACCGGACGGTTCAAGAACTTAACAGAGGATACACCCTTGGAAATCAAATGGTCCTCTTTGTCGAACATATACTGATCCTTCGAGGAGCCGAACTTCGGTGGCGTGATGCGGATGTCATACAGAGCCGCCAACGTCGTTCCGGCGCGGATGTCTTCATCGTTATTGGCATTGTTTAAGTAGGCCGTAATAAACTCGTATGGATGGTAGTATCTGAGGTACGCACACAGGTAACCCAACATGCTGTATCCAATTGCATGATTTTGTCCGAACATATAGCTGGATGCGTCTTCGATCACCTGAAGGAACTCCTTTGCCTCCTCTTCAGCCACCTCACGAGGCTGGTCAGACATGGCGCAGTATCCGTCCAAAATCTTCGGCAGAGCCTCTTGCATACGGGCTTCATCTTTACGGGCGATGGCCCGACGTGTATTGTCGGCTTCTGAGCCGGAAAATCCGCATACTTGTTGCAGGAACCTAATGATGTCCTCTTGGTAAGTCAGGCGTCCATAGGTATCACTCAGAATATCATCAATAAGTTTCGAAGGATTTTTGTGTACTTTGTGGGCCATGATTTCTGCACGATATGAGGCACCAGACGGTCTGATCGCAGCTGTAACCAACGCTAAATCGAAGATGGAGTGTGGCACGAATTTTCTCAGCATTTCGTGGGCGTAAGCACCTTCAAACTCAAAAATCCCGACCGGAGACCGGAGCATATCGGCCCAGACCTCTTGGTCGTCCCAGTTGATCTCGTGAGACTGCGGGTACTTGATCCCGGCCATTTCACAGGCATCCTTGATGATCTGCACATTCTTCAAGCCCAGGATGTCGTATTTGACCAATCCAGTCTCATGCACCTCATCCATGTCCAGTTGCAGAATGACTTTACCGTCAGAGATGAAAGTGCCATAGTTGTCCCGCAATGTGATCGGACTGGCCACGATGCCAGCCGGGTGCATAGATTGCGAAACCGACACACCGCGCAGCCCATCGAAATAATAGAAAACTTCCGGATATTTCTCCCTAGCTGCATCGAGATCGACCGCCATTTCCTTTTTGATTTTGTCGCCCAGAGACAGAGGCCACGGATCCGATTTCTCGATCTGCTTGTTTTCTTCCTTCAGCTCCGCAATTTTGGCCGTCAGAGCTTTAATTTTCTCTGGGTCCGCCTTCGACAGCCGCAACTCTTTCAGTTCTGCATTCAAAGGCTTCAAATCGTGTAGGTGGGTGCGCCCCCAACGGATGGAGAATGCGCGGACGATCTCATCGATCACACCCTTGTCCTGTACGGTGCCGATGGCCAGAATAAATGCAGTTTTGGCTTGTCCAAAGCGATTGATAATGTAGTTGTAAACTTTTTCACGGTCGTCTGGAGCGAAATCTGCGTCGATGTCTCCAATCTCTTTTCTGTCCTTATTGGCAAACCGACTAAAAACTGTGTGCCATGTTTCAGGGTTCAAATCAATGATGTCAGTCAGATAAGCGACCCGCGATCCACCAACCGACCCACGGCTGAATCCAACCGGAATGCTGTTCTGTTTGCACCATCGGATCATTTCCGACATAAACAGCATAAACGATGACATACCGATCGCGTCAAAAACTTCGCATTCTTCTTTGATAGCCTCCCGAAATGGTTGGATCTGCTTTGGAGTCACGGCCCCACTTTTGATTTTCTCTTGCAGGCCGGACTCGATGGCCTCATCCAACTTTTCCTTATCCTGGTCCCCATACAGGATCGGATACTTAAAGTTGGCGTCCACCTCAAAATCCTCAATGCTGTCGGCCATTTGATTTGTATTCTCAATGGCCTCCATCCATAGCTTCTCAGGAATCGCGTCCTGCGCCCGGAAGTCCTCCACCAGCTTATCGTAAGTGCGGAACGTCAAATCAAACTCGTCCTCGCCTCCGAACTCGATGTGCTTTGAGTCTTGCAGCAAAGTCCGGCACTCCGCCTTGTACTGGTCAAGGCTGTGTGTGTCTGTTCCGGCAATGAGTGGAATTCCGTATTTGACGGACAGCTGCGCCAGATGCCGGTTGAAACTGATTTGATCCGCATGGAGGTGGGGTTGGATCTCAAGGTAATCATAGTGCCGGACCAGCCGCTCGTACATTGGATGACTTGTACTTAACCTGTTGAGCGGAGACGCCAAGCAGGCGCTTGTCTTGATGATGTTCGATGAGATCTCCAGAAACTCCTCAAAGGAGATGCGCGGCTTATAATAAAAGTGGTCCGGTTCGTATGCTCTACTCACCAAATCGTTCAGTTCTCGCACGCCATCTTCGTTTTTTGCGATCAAAACTGCATGGTAGTTGTCGCGAACTTTGTGCTGGCCAGATTCCATCAATTCCGCGGTTCGTTGTTCGATATAGGTCTCCGGAACAACATCCTCTTCAACGGATGCAAGCTCTTCCATAACCTTATTGTGTACTTCCATCGGATCCGGCGGCATCAAAAGTACTTCAGTCAAATACACTTCGCAGCCGTGCAGATACTTTAGTCCGGCTTTCTCGCAGGCCCGTTTCTTTGCCGTCCACTGAAAAATATTTCCGTGTTCGCTGCATCCAAGTGCAGTCATGCCCTGGCGAGCAGCTTCATCTACATAAGCTTGAAATTTCGTCGTGCTATCCAGCAACGACAAATCAGAATGAACGTGGTACGCTGTGTAAGTACCGCTCAATCAATCACCACATTTCTTAGGCAGAAATATCGTCGAGCATTTTCCACCTGAATTTTCGATCTTTTGGCACAGCACCGGCATCCTCGGCCTTAAACCTCCGGTCGTAATCGTGTATGGTCAAGCCACGCGACGTAAAGGTTGTCGGGCTATCGGTATCCCACTGGAGAAACAGTTGCCACAAATCTGGATACTCATGGTATAGCCGCCTGAGACTTTCGAGGTCTTGGTTGTGACAGAACCAACATCCCCCCCCTCGTGGCCTGCGAGTAGATGGGAGACAGCAGGCCACGAGACTCGCACCAACTCCGGCAATATGCTTCATCCCATCCAAGTTCAACCAGAGGCATCAAGATTCCGGGCTTTGTATGGCGCTGAATCCGTTTTGGTTCATCAGCTGCAATACCAAGATATTGCACGATATTTATACCTGCTCCTCGTGCCAGGGAGCCAGAAGAAAAGTCCTCTTGAGTGCCGCACGCTTCAGGTCGCCGGTACACCACGGTATTTTTGGAACCGGGAAACCAAGTATACTTTCCGATTTGAAGCAAGACCTTCCGTTATTGCGAACCGGAACGTGATAGAACAATTTCTCGTATGTGATTTTTTCTCCGCACCGCATTGCACAAACATGTTCAACTTCTATTCCAAATGTGTCCTTGATGTACTGATCCAACTTTTCTTTAAATTGAACCATAGGCGGAAGATCTGCTGGAATCGCATCAGTCGCCCATACATCCGCAGTAACAACGCGGTGCAGCGGCCATCCTAGTTCAAGAATGGCCCCAAGGCAGGCTGTGCTGTCTTTGCCATAACTCAAAGACAAAACATACTGAGTTTGTGTGTCGATAAAAATCAGTCCTCCTCACATTGTCCAAACACCTCATCCGTGTTGTCTTCCACTGGGTACGGCAGTCCGATGTCGTATTTCTTTTTGTCCCAACTGTACTGCCAGTCGTACTCAACTGGGCTGGTAAAGAACCGGCGTGACTTACGATCATAGTGCATCCCCATTTCGAACCCGGCTCTTCCACGCATGCGGTCCTTCAAAATAGAGAGTTTGACGTCGTATGGATATGGGGGCTTTTCCCATCCGTCGCCACGGCGGTTCGGTATCCCGGCCTTTTCCCGCTCAGAAATACGCCTGAGACTAAATCCGCGATGCGCCAAGTTGACCAAGTTCGATGTACCAGCGATGTCGTACATATCCAGATCCTCTTGGCCAAACTGCAACTTTTTGGGATGGCAGACCAAAATCGTACATACATCAAACTGAGAACTAAAGTGGATCAGCCAGTTGACGAATTCAGTTTGCTTCTCCCATTTACTGTTTTCATCTGCGTGTAGGTCAACCATCATGAGGTTATCTACGATGAACAGTTTGCTCCCGTATTTGCGAGCCGAATCCTCCATGGACCTCTGGAGTTCTTCTACTGTATTCCCGTAGTCATCTTGGTACAGGTAGCACAGACCGCGATAGCTTTCGTTGATACCACGCTTCGCTTCTTGTGTCACCTTACAATAGCTGACCCCCAAATTGTTCGTGTACTCCTCTACGTTTCGAGGTCCGGCAAACAAAAAGTTGATCCAATTTTTGGTCATATACTCCGGCAACTCACGGGAAAAGATCCATGTGCCAACGCCTTGATCCAGGGCGTTGCAAACCAACTGATACAACCAACTGGTCTTTCCGGAACCGGGCGTACCGGACAGGATGTTAAAGCTTCCATAGAACAGGCGCATAATTTCTTTGTCCAGCGCAGCCAGTCCGGTTTGGATCCCATCAATGCTGGACAGATCGCGCTCCTCAACGTCCGCCAAGTCGATCAGCGACGGGATCGGACTATCAGCTGCGTTGGCGATCATGTCCACGACAGCTTCTCTGCCAAACCAGTACAGAGTTTCATTGACATCCTTGATCCAGATTTTCTTTCCATTACGCTCATACAACTCAGGACAGCTTGCAACCTTACACCGCCAAGATCCAAGGCGAGGGACAACCGTCTTACAATACTTGGTCCCTGACTCGTCGTTGTCTGGCACAATGATGATTTCCTTAAATTGCTCTAAGAAATCCCAACATTCCTCGATCCATTGGAGGTTGCCATCGCCCAGCGGAATGCTGACCGAATTTTTGACTCCTGCTTCAACCAGGGCCGCACAGTCGAGTTCTCCGCTTGCAATAACCAGAGGCTGCTCTGGATTGATACGGTTCATGTTAAACAGAATCGGGCTCGTGTCCGCGTCGGCCTGACACCAATTCTTCGATTCACCGTGCTGTACTTTCCGCGATGGCCTATACTTCACCATGGTCAGCGTGTCGTTCAGGTCGTAATAATTCAGGACCATGTTGCCCCGCTCGTCTTGTCGTATGTCAAGGTAATCCGCCGTCTCTTCGCTGATTTTGCGGGTTTTTAAGTATTCATATACCTTAGATTTATCTGTGCAAACCACTTCTTTTGGGTATCTATACAGACGACGCGTCTTGACTCCGTGTTCTCCAAAGCTATATGTGACGCCAGCGAGCTCGAACAGCTTTTGCACAGCCTCTACAAATGTCTTTTTCTGGCCAATCATGTACGCATCCACGATGTCTATGTTGGTGTTGCACGCTCCAAAGCAATGGCAGTTGAACTCCTTCGGGTTGTAGATAAATGAGGGTGTATCCTCGTCATGAAATGGACAGATGCACCTACGCCGGATAGCGTCAAACTCTGGCACACCGAGGAACTCCATGATATAGTCAAAGTTTTGGTCTCCAAGTTTTTCCTTGGCGGCGCGGATACGCTCCAGATCAACCAACATCGTCATCGCCTCCCTCATACTCTTTGGAGTACACACACGATTCACGAACGTCGCACAGGTTGTCGCAGTAAAACTGATCTGGGCTGGCCGCGTAAGTCTCATCTTCGTAGATGCGGTCAATCGTTGTCGTAAACCACTGGATAGCCTC
>ERZ779894.3931-NODE-3931-length-10881-cov-8.473028_pt1 | contig 10881 bp, 8 predicted proteins | sample MGYA00511587_ERZ779894 | MGnify/ENA primary metagenome ERZ779894 (study PRJEB29588, sample SAMEA2160490) | human gut metagenome | biome: human gut; feature: human-associated habitat; material: faeces | place: Denmark | collected 2008/2010 ... | reverse complement strand
ACGGTAAAACGATCGGCGACATCGACGCTTCGATCGTCACCGACCACATGATGCTTTGCGCCGCGTCGCTGGGGCTCGACACGCTGTGGATCTGCATGTTCAAACCCGAAGCCGTACGCGCGGAATTCAACCTGCCGGAGCATGTCGAACCCGTGAATATCCTGCTCGTGGGCTACGGCGCCGGCATCCCGTCCGACCCCGGCCGCCATGAGCTGCTGCGCAAGCCGCTGTCGGAGACGGTCGTCGAAGAACGATTCTGAGCCCCCGTCCCCAAGAGCCGGATCGGCTCCGAATTCATCCATGCCGGCATCCGACACCCCGATAATCCCTGAAAAACGGGCGCCGCAAGGTTCATACCGACCTGCGGCGCATCCGTTTTACCGGAACCGGGATCCGGCTCGGGCAATGCGACTCGATTGATTCGCCCGGCCGGACTCTATCACGGCCAGTAGTTTGTCGAGCACCGCATCGCGGCCCAACAGGTAATCGGCCGCGGTATAAGGGATCGCAATGTCGGGTGTCAACACCCCGCCGACCGCCTCAGTATATTCCTCGAACTCCACGGTCGAAACGGACGGCCACAACAAACAAGTCAGATAAAGCCATCCCTCCGTCACCTCGCCGTACTTCATGGCATTGTGGCGGAGCGGCTCGCCGACGAGTTCGGCCGCCCCGTTATATTGCATGATATTACAGAACGACGAGGCGACCGACCCGGTGTCTTTGTCCATCATCACATAATACCGCATACCGGGAACATACATTTTTTTCTTGAGTGCAACTTCCCTATGGATATATTTGTCGGGCATGTCGATAAGTTTCCCGAGCAGACTGTCCGTCAGGAAGTCGTAGTCGGGCAGGGTTTGTTTCGAAACCTTCAGTCTCTGGCTTTTCAGGTACGGAATGGCCGGCTTGTCGATGAAGATCGAAAGCAAATCGTCGAATGCGGAGCCGCTCCCGCCGGGGTTGCCCCGCAGGTCGAGGATAAACGAATCGCAACCCTGTTTTTTGGCTTGCAGGATAGCCTTACGTAATTTTTTTATCAGCAGGCCGTTGTCCGGGTAAAACTCGGTGATCGAAAAGTATCCGGCTTTCGCCTCCTCAAATATGCACGTCCTGAATTCCTGTTGCCGGAGCAGCCCCAAGTACACCTCCGACCACGGCATCCCCGGGGTCGTCACCTCCTGCACCTGCCCGTTGCGTTCCAGCCTGACTTTATAATCGGCAGCGGTGACGAGCGCGTAGTGGTAATTTTTCAATAATATGAACGGGTATATATACCGGTCGTCATAGCAGTACTGCAAATATTCCGAAACAGGAACGTCGTTGATCGCAAGTATCCGGTCGCCGCGTTCGAACACCGGGTCGACCGAACGGCTCACGACGAGCGTGTCGTTGACATCGAGCAATAGGAACCCCGGGGTGGGAATATTGCCCGCCTGCTTGCGCACCTTTGCGGATCGTACCGGGAAAACGGGCTGGGGATCGACGCGCAGATGCGGATCGAGATACTGCAACCATATCAGACCTGGACGCAATACCCGGAACAATTCGGCACTCGTCAGCGAATCCTTGCCCAAAAGCCGGTTCCGTTCCGCAATCTCCTCATACAACGGGGCGGGGATCGAGTCCCCGGCAGCAGGGTGCCAGGCCGGAATGTGGAGGCATTTTTCCACCTCGCAGGCAGGTGTTTTCACATCCAAAATGCTGATTTTCCCGTCGACTCTTACTTCGCGGCTTTTCCGTACCAGCAACAAGCTGTCCTGGCGGTTATTCCGTACTTGCAAAAGGCTGTCCGAGGGGTGTTTTCCGGAACCGGAATTCGCGTATGCCGCAATGCTGTTCAGCATACACAACAGGGCGAAAGAACCGCATAATACTGTCTTTTTCATACCAAAGTGGGTTAGGGTTTGCCATAAGCACAGGAAAACAAAAAAGCGCCCCGCAACAGGAGGCACTTCCATGCTGTCCATCCATTTGCCAAACGCTTCACCCACAGGGTTTATTGTGCGTACAACCGGAATTTCATGCTCCACGTGCCGCCCGGGGCGATCGACCGGAAACCTTCGGCTTCGGGGTCGGGCATGTTCGGGGCGTTGGTCGTCCACGACTGCGGCTCGGGGCAGCAGTAGGGAACCTTGCCGCCGTTGTTCCAGATCGTCCAGCAGGTCGTCTGTCCGTCGACCTCGTAGCAGGTGCGTACACCCGTGCGCAGGTTCTCGACCAACGCGCCGCGGAACGGCTTGCCGTCCACCTCGATCTCGCGCACTGTGAAAGCCGCCTCGATCGGATCACAGTCCGTTACCTGCAACCCCGCACCGCGCAGCCGGGCAAACTTCTCCGACAACGGCAACTTGCGGCCCGTCGGGATGTTACGTCCGCTCAGCTCAACCTGTTCTCCAACCGCCGCACGCATCACGTAATCGCCTGCCGCCCCTCCGGCGAAAGGGATCCGCATCGGCGTATGAAACCCCACGCCGACGGGCATCGGCTCCGCGCTGCGGTTGGCGAACATCACCTCCTGTTCCAGCCCCCGGGCCGTGAGGCGGTATACGATCTTGCACTTGAACTCGTGCGGGAAATCGCGGAATATCGCATCGTTCCCCGCATTCGAATAGTAGCGGCATTCGACCAGCACCTCGTCCGCGGTTTCCCACGCCTTCGACACGGCGAAAGGCTGGCTCTTGAGAATACCGTGGTGATAGTGGCCTCCTTTCGCGTCGGTGATCGGGAAGCGGTAGGTGCGCCCGTCGAACGTGTATTGCCCGTCTGCAATGCGGTTGGGCGGGAAGAGGATCGGCAGTCCGAACACATGCGGGCGCCGCCGGAACTCTTCGACCTCATCCCCGGCGGGTGCACGCAGGATTTCGATACCGCGCCGCGTGTCGGCCAGCCGCACGAGGTTGGCGCCCATGTCCGGAACCAGCAGGGCCGCGTAGTCCCCTTTCGAAAACTCCACGGCCCGCATTCCATGCCACGCTATGCTGCGCAGCATCTTAGAGCAGCTTTTCGATCTTGGCGACCAGCGCATCCTTCGATGCGGCGCCGACCTGCTTGTCCACCAGTTCCCCGCCCTTGAGGAAGATAATGGTGGGGATGTTGCGCACGCCGTATTTCGCCGTGATCTCATCGTTCTCCTCCACGTCGCACTTGGCGATCAGAACGCGGCCCTCATACTCGGTGGCGAGCTCGTCCACAATGGGGGCTACCATGCGGCAGGGACCGCACCATTCGGCCCAGAAGTCGATGACGACGGGCAGCTCTGACGAAAGTACTTCCTGAAAATTCTCCTTTGTGATTGCTAAAGCCATAATTACAAGGTTTTTAATTGTTTGTATAGTTTATGCGATCGAATACTTTATGTCGTTGTCCTCCAAATATCCTACCAGCGACTGCGTGAGGCTCACCTTATAGCTCTTCGAGAAGAGGCTCAGCGAGACATGCGCGTCGCGGTCGTAGACATTGACCCGGAACAGGGTTTCGCCCCGAGCTTCGCGGACACGTTCCGACAGGTCGCGGATCAGCTCCTGCGTCACCTCCTGCACGGGCAGCTGCACATGCATCTCCTTGATCATCGTGTCGCGCATCTCCGAGAGTTGCACCATCGAGATGATCTTGAATTCCAGCTCCTTGTCGTTATAGGGCTTGGGCTGCACGCGGCCGCGGATAAAGAGGAAATAGTCCGCAAAGAGGTATTTGCGGAAATTCTCGTAGTCCTTGCCGAACAGCGCGAATTCGTGCGTGCCGTTGTAATCCTCCAGCACGAACTTGCCCCACGGCTTGCCGGTTTTGGTCATCAGGTTCTGCACGCTCACGACCATGCCCGCCACGGCGATCTCCTGCCCCTTGAAGGGATCGAGGTTCTCCAGCTCCGTGAGCTGGGTCTTGCACATGTGGTTGATGATGACCTTATAGTCGTCCAGCGGGTGTGCCGACAGGTAAAGGCCGATCATCTCGCGCTCCTTGGCAAGGGTCTCCAGCTGCGTCCAGTCGGCGCACGCCGGCAGCACGGGGCGCTGGATGTCCACCTGCCCGCCGCCTCCGAACAGGCTTTGCTGGGCGTTGTTCTTCTCGGCCTGGAAACGCTGTCCGTAACGCATCAGCTGTTCGATGAAGGTGATGCCCGTATTGTCGCGTGCATCCGCCCCGAAGAACTTGCCCCGGTGGAAGCCCGATATCGAATCGAACCCGCCGGCATAGGCCAGGTTCTCGAAGCATTTGCGGTTCACGGCCGTGAAGTTCACGCGCTCCATCAGGTCGTATATGTCCTTGAAGCGGCCGTTGGCGTTGCGTTCGGCGATGATGCTCTCCACGGCGGCTTCGCCGACACCCTTCACGGCCCCCAGCCCGAAACGCACGTCGCCGGACTTGTTCGACGAGAAGGTGCGCATCGACTCGTTGATGTCGGGCCCCAGCACCCGGATGCCCATGCGCTTGCACTCGTTCATGTAGAGCGTCAGCTGCTTGATGTCCGCCAGGTTTCGGCTCAGCAGCGCCGCCATGAACTCCGAAGGGTAGTGCGCCTTCAGGTAACCGGTCTGGTAGGCCACGTAGGCATAGCAGGTCGAGTGCGACTTGTTGAAGGCATAGGATGCGAACGCCTCCCAGTCGCCCCATATCTTGTCGCATATCTTCTCGTCGTGCCCGCGCTCCTTACAGCCGTTGATGAACTTGGGCTTCATCTTGTCCAGCACGTCGCGCTTCTTCTTACCCATGGCCTTACGCAGCGTATCGGCCTCGCCGCCCGTGAACCCGGCGAGCTTCTGCGACAGCAACATGACCTGCTCCTGGTAGACCGTGATGCCGTAGGTGTCGCTCAGGTACTCCTCCATGTCGGCGATCTCATAGGTCACCGGCTCCTGCCCGTGTTTGCGGGCGATGAAATTGGGGATGTACTCCATCGGGCCCGGACGGTAGAGGGCGTTCATGGCGATCAGGTCTTCGAAACGGTTGGGCTTGAGGTTGCGCAGGTGCTTCTTCATGCCCGGGGACTCGAACTGGAACAGACCGGTGGTATCGCCGCGGGCAAAGACCTCGTATGTCGGGGCGTCGTCCAGCGGGATGTCGTCGATGTCCACGTCCACGCCGTGCACCGCCTTGACATTCTCCACGGCGTCCTTGATGATCGACAGCGTACGCAGCCCCAGGAAGTCCATCTTGATCAGGCCGACGCTCTCGACCTCCTTGCCCTCGAACTCCACCACGTTCAGCTCGGCATCCTTGGCAATGGCCATCGGCGCGAACTTTTCGAGGTCGTCCTGACCGATAATCACGCCGCAGGCATGCACGCCCGTCTGGCGGATCGAGCCTTCGAGCTTCTCGGCGTATTTGAGCGTATTGCGTATCAGCTGGTTGGGCGACTCGCGCTCGGCGGCCAGTTCGGGGGATTCCTTGTATACGAAATCGAACGGCGTCTCGCCGTGTTTCTTGTCGGGCGTAACCTTGTCGGGCACCAGTTTCGACAGGCGGTCGCTCTCCGAGAGGGCGAGCTTCTGCACGCGGGCAACGTCCTTGATGGCCATCTTGGGCGCCATGGTGCCGAACGTCACGATCTGGGCAACGCGCTTTTGGCCGTATTTCTGCACGCAGTAGCGCAGCACGTCGGCGCGGCCGTCCTCATCGAAGTCGACGTCGACATCGGGCAGCGAGATACGCTCGGGGTTGAGGAAACGCTCGAACAGCAGGTCGTATTTCAGCGGGTCGATATTGGTGATCTTCAGGCAGTAGGCGACCACCGAACCCGCGGCCGAACCACGGCCGGGGCCCACCGAGACCCCCATTTCGCGGGCGGCGCGGATGTAGTCCCACACGATCAGGAAGTAGCCCGGGAAACCCATCCACTCGATCGTATCCAGCTCGTATTTGAGCCGTTGCTCGACCTTCTCGTCCAGCACCTCGCCGTAACGACGGTGCGCGCCCTTGTAGGTGAGGTCTACGAGGTAGCAATATTGCTTGGCGACCATCAGCCTGTCCGACAGCTCCTTGTCATGGGCGACGAGCCGCTCCAGCTCTTCGACCGACGCACAGGCGCCGATCCTGGCCAGCAACTCCGCGTCCTCGATCTTCTTGACGAAGGATTCGCGGAGCTCCGCGAGGTCGATCTTGAAATCCTCCGGCGGCGGAAAATTCGGCATCAGGGGGGCGTGCGTGAGCTTGTAATCCTCGCATTTGGCGGCGATCTCGAGCGTCGTGGCCAGTGCCTCGGGGTGGTCGGGGAACAGCGCGGCCATCTCCTCGGGTGATTTGAGGTACTCCTGGAACGTGTAACGCATACGGTTCGGGTCGTCCAGGTCGCGCCCCGTATTGAGGCATATCAGGTGGTCGTGCGCCACGGCATCCTCCGCGAGGATGAAGTGCACGTCGTTGGAACAGATGTACTTCACGCCGAACTTGGCGGCCAGCTCCAGCAGCGCCTTGTTCACCCGCAGCTGGTTCTCGTAGACGTCCGCATCCTTCTGCGGGTCGCCCGAGGGATGCAGCTGCAATTCGAGATAATAGTCGTCGCCGAAGACCCCCTTGAACCACTGCACCACGCGCTCGGCCTCCTCCATGTCGTTGTGCATGATGGCCTGGGGCACCTCGCCGCCCAGACATGCCGAGCAGCAGATCAGCCCTTCGTGGTACTGTTCGAGCAGTTGCTTGTCGATGCGCGGTTTGTAATAAAAGCCCTCGGTAAACGAGTAGGAGACCATCTTGCAGAGGTTGTGGTAGCCTTCGAGGTTCTTGGCCAGCAGGATCAGGTGGTCGCCGGCCTTCTCGTCCTTGTCCTTCTCGAAACGGTTTTTCACCACGTAGACCTCACAGCCGAGGATCGGCTTCACCCCGGCGTCCGTAGCAGTGTCGTGGAAATTCTTGACACCGTACATGTTGCCGTGGTCGGTGATGGCAATGGCATTCATCCCCAATGCTTTGGCTCGTTTGATGAGCGGCTTGATGGCCGCGGCGCCGTCGAGGATCGAATATTGGGTATGTACGTGCAGATGGACGAATTCAGGCATGGTCGTAACTCTTCAAATTTATCGCACAACAAAGATAGGCATATTTCCGCAGAATTCGTGGCAGAGCTCTTGCATTTTATCAACAAAATTCCTAACTTTAGGTATCCAACAAAAACCGAGAGATTATGCAAGACGAAACCATGGTTGTATTGGCGGAATACAACTCCATCACAGAAGCCGAGATCGCGAAATCCATGCTCGACAGCGCAGGGATCTGGTCGATGATCCGCAACGAATATATGTCGGCCATTTACCCCATAGGCACCATGCCCGCACAGGTCGTCGTGCGTCCCGAGGACGTCGAGAAGGCCAGGGCGATGCTGCAACACAGATAAAAACGGCGCCGCCCGTCCTGCGCCAGGCAGGCTGCCGGCGGCAGCGGAGGGCTGTTCGGAACGGCGCGTACCGGCATCGCGTCCGGGAAGGCCATGCATCGAAAAGGGTGTACGTGCAGGCTGCACGTACACCCTTTTCGATTTTACGCGGCACGCAGTCCGGTGCCGCACGGGTCAGGTGAAGTTGATCCGGTATTCGTAGGCCGTCCGCTGCGGCACGCCGCGCACGCGGCGGGGCACCCAATGGCCTTTGCTGGCCCGGATGACGCGGATAACCTCCCTGGCGAGTTTTTCGTCGGGCGACGAGAGCACCTCGCCGATCGTGACCTTCCCGTCCGGTTCGATGTAGAAACGCACATGCACCAGCCCGGCCACGCCGCGCGCGGCGAACCGCTCGTCGTAACGCAGCCGCACCCGCGCCCACGCATGGAAGGTCTCGTCGGGGTCGCCGCCCATGAACAGCAACGGGTCGGCCTCCTGCCGCTTGGCGATCTTCTCCACAGGAAGGCGCATCGTCAGCCGCCAGGTATAACTTACGGGCAGCCCGTCTTTCCGGGCCGGCGTCCACGCTTCGAGGTGCCCCAGCGCTTCGGTCACGAGCTGCTTCGTACGCTCCGTCGCGGGCTCGGCATCGCATTTGTCGCGCCCCTGACAGGTATTGTCCAGGAAACGCCACCCGTCCACCCGTCCCGCCGTGTCGACCGTAAAGGCGACCACGACCTGCGGCGAAAGCTCCGACGCCGGGATTTGCTTCTCTATCGCCAATTTCTCCGCTTCGCCCATCAGCCTTGCCATGAAGCGTTTGGCATCGGCGCCCTGGAAACGGGGCGGCTGGGTCTGCTGCGCCGCGGCACCGCACCACAGGGCCAGTGCCGCCAATAAGATCGCTGTACGTTTCATATGCCCTTCGTTTTAAGGTTTATTCGTTCCATATCCGCCACGAAGCCTCGGCCTGCTGGCGGAACATCACCTCGCCGTTGAGTATGCGCGCCCCGCGCTGGCGCCCCAGGTCGAGGAACCGGGTCAGGGGCGGGTTGTATACCAGGTCGAGCAGGTAGTGCCCGGGCGTAAGATAGCCGTAGGGGATTCGCGGCGCGGCATCGACGGCGGGGTAGGTTCCCACGGGCGATGCGTTGACTATGAGGCGGCTCTGCTCCACGGCATCGCACGGCAGGTTGTCGTAGGTGTAGTTGCCCTTTGCGGCGTCACGCGACACGAGGTCGAACGGGATGCCCCGCTCGGCGAGCACATATTGCACGGCCTGCGATGCCCCGCCCGTACCCAGTACGAGGGCATGCGAGGGCTGTTCGCCCCCGAGCAGGCAGTCGAAGGCGGCCCGCAGGCCGATGACATCGGTATTGTGTCCCACGAGGCGTGAATCTGCCGTACGGCGCACGCAGTTCACGGCGCCGACCAGCCGCGCATCGTACGACAGGTCGTCGAGCAGCGCCATGACCTCGCGTTTGTAGGGGATCGTGACGTTGAAGCCGCACAGGTCGGGAGTCTCCGCCAGCAGGCGCTCCAGCGCCCCGATTTCGGGCAGTTCGTAGAGGGAATAGGTGCAGTCGGCAATCCCCTCGCGTTCGAATTTCGCCGCGAAATAGGCTGCCGAGGCGGAGTGCCCCAGCGGCCGGCCGATAAGTCCGAAACGCCGCATGGTTACTCCTCCCGTTTTTTTACGACGATGCGCGCCGCGAGTTCGATGCCGTAAATCGCCAGGAATCCCACGACGCAGAGTACGATGGCCTCCGCGAGCAGTGCATCCTGCTGCGTGAGGGCCTCGAAACGGCCGGGCGCGACGTTGCTCTCGACGAGCGGCATGATCTTGCCGTGGCTGTCGGTGTAGGTTTCTACGACCTCTTTCCACGGCCACACCTTGTTGAGCGAGCCGACCATGAAACCCATCAGCACCGCCACCGTCACGTCGTGCCAGTGCTTGAGCAGCCACGACAGCAGGTGCGAAAAGCTGATGATGCCCGCCACAGCGCCCACGACGAAGATCACGATGACCGGGATATTCAGGTCGCCCACGGCCTGCATGATGAACTGGTACTTGCCCAGCAGGAGCAGGATGAAGGCGCCCGAAATGCCGGGCAGGATCATGGCGCAGATGGCGATGGCGCCCGACAGCATGATGAACCACCACGTGTCGGGGGTCTCGGTCGGCGTGGCGATGGTGATCCACCATGCGGCGGCTACGCCGACCAGGCATGCGGCGACAGTCCGGACGTTCCAGTGCCCGATCTGCCTGGCCACGAGCAGCGCCGAGGCGACGATCAGCCCGAAGAAGAACGACCAGATGGCGATCGGGTGGTGCGTGAGCAGGTAAGTCATCAGCCGCGCCAGCGAGAAGATGGCGATCCCGATCCCGATCAGCACGGGCAAAAGGAAACGGCCGTTGACGTGGCGCCAGAACTCCTTCAGACGCAATGTGCCGAGCAGCCGCAGGGCGGTGCCGTTCACGCTCTTGATCGACTCGATCAGCTCCTCGTAGATACCCGAAATAAAGGCGATCGTTCCTCCCGAGACCCCGGGAACCACATCGGCCATGCCCATGGCGCAGCCCTTCGCTGCAAGCAGCAGGTATTGTGTAAATTTCATAGCATCGGTATTTAGCCCACAAATATAGCGAAATTGCGGGAATCTGCTAAACGAAGGTGCACGATTAGGGAATTTCCCCTAATCGTGCACCTGTTTTCTGCCGGGGGATTCCGCCGTCGGCCGTCATCCTTCCGCGGGTTCGGGCTTGCGCTCGAAAAATTCGGGCTTGCTGCGGCGGATGAAATCGACGGCCTCGGACAGCCCTTCGGAGAATTTGGCGAAATCCTCCTTGTAGAGGAAGATCTTGTGCCGGTCGTACGAGAAACTCCCGTCGGGGTTCTGCATCTTGCGGCTCTCGGTGATCGTCAGGAAATAGTCGTCGCCGCGCGTGGCACGCACATCGAAGAAATAAGTGCGGCGGCCGGCTTTCACGGCTTTGGAAAGAATCTGGTCTCCATATTCTTCCGCATCCCGGCGGGATGGTTGGTGAGGGGTCATGGGGCAGTAGGTTTGGGTTATTTTCGGTTGAACGAATATAAGCAAAATAAACGTGCAATCCAAAAAAATCCCCTCCTAATCTTCCGGCGCCAGCAGGGATTCCCCCTTGTGCTCCCAATCGGCGAGTATCTCCACGGCGCGGCGGTAGGCCTCGTTCTGCGCCGGGTTCATCACCCGGTAGAATGCCGCCGTATCGAAAAGCCGCTGCGCCACGAGCGCCTTGAGCTGTATGCGCATCAGCGGCGCCGAGGCTGCGAAGCCCTGCTCGTCGAACTCCACGCCGCGCTGTCCGCCCAGCCCGGTAAGCCCTTCGAGCATCGCGTCGCCGGCCTCGAACCCCTTGTCGAACGCCTCGAACGCGGGGTAGGCCTTCTCCAGTGCGGCACGCTCCCGATCCATATAGGAAATGACGTATTCGTTGACCACGCCGCGGCGGATCAGGTTGGCATAGTAGGCCGAGAACCCGGCCGTATCGGCCCCGACCAGAATGTCGGGGCGGATGCCGCCCC
>ERZ779894.3915-NODE-3915-length-10909-cov-3.003225_pt1 | contig 10909 bp, 6 predicted proteins | sample MGYA00511587_ERZ779894 | MGnify/ENA primary metagenome ERZ779894 (study PRJEB29588, sample SAMEA2160490) | human gut metagenome | biome: human gut; feature: human-associated habitat; material: faeces | place: Denmark | collected 2008/2010 ... | reverse complement strand
AATTCGGGGCGGAGGCAGATTTCGGGATCATCTTCAAGCACCTTGATTGCGAAATAGCGGGCCGGAATCCGCTTTGTCTCCGGCAGGTTCAGCGCTTCGATTCCGGCGGTCAGGGCCCGGATCGCCTCATCGGTTTTCGGGCCGTATTTCGGTTTGACCGGCCGCTGCGGGGAGGGGTCCCGGCCGATCTCGTAAATCTTCCGGCGCAGTTCTTCGAGGCCGGTCCCGGTCGAGCCGACCGTGGGAACGATCGGAGAACCGAAAAAGCCCTCCAGCTTCTGGAAATCGAAGACGAGCCCCTGTTTTTCCGCATCGTCGATCATGTTGAACGCCAGCAGCATCGGAATATCGAGTTCGGTCAGCTGTGTGGTCAGATACATGTTCCGCTGGGCGTTTCCCGCATCGATGATGTTCAGGATCAGGTCGATGTCGCCTTTGAGCAGTTCCTGAAATGCGACCTTCTCCTCCGGCGAAGAGGAGGATAAACTGTAGATTCCGGGCAGGTCGACGATCTCGACCCGGAAATCATTGATCCGGCACGAACCGGTCTTGCGCTCGACCGTCACCCCGGGATAATTGCCGACATGCTGCCGCGTTCCGGTCAGGCGGTTGAATATGGTGGTCTTTCCGCAATTCGGATTACCGGCAAGAGCGATTCTGAAAACTTTGCTCTCCATGGAATAGATATCCTTAATCAATAATTAGAAGAAGCTAAACAACCTGATAAAAAAAGCCCGCTTTACGTGAGCTTGACACTGATGAACGCGGCATCGCCGGCCCGCAGCGACAGACTGCTTCCCATGATTCTGACGCGCAGCAGGTCGCCGAACGGCGCATGTCCTTCCAGCTGCAGCAGCGTGCCGGGCACGAGTCCGAGATCCGCAAATTTCTTGAGGCCGCGCAGGTTTTCGTCGACGCGCACCACCACGGCCGGCTGTCCGACCGGCAGCTCGCTCAGCGGAATCAGATTTCCGTCATCTTCTCCGGCCTCGGCGCTGAGTTTCGGCATGGTTGTCGCGAGATATTCGCGCGGCGGTGCGCAGTCCTCGCGTTCTGCGATCGCTTCGACCAGAAGGACGATGCGCGAAAGCACGGTTTCGCCGATCACATGCTCGATCCGGCATGCCGTCTCGTCGGCCTTCTTTGAATCGAGTTTCAGGAGGCCGGAAAAGAAGCCCTTCAAAACCGTATGCCGATGACGGATCACCGCGGCCATTTCCGCTCCCCGGCTGGTCAATACGACCGGACTGTGCGATTGATAATTGATCAGTCCGCGCGCCGAAAGCGCCTGAAGCGCATTCGTTACCGACGGCATCTTCACCCGCAGCCGTTCGGCGATGTCTTTGGTATGGGCATGACCTTTGTTTTCGATGATCTCGGCAATCGCTTCGAGATAATCTTCCAGACTGCTGGAAATGACATTGTTGCTCATAGACACGATTCCTTTCAATCCTCTTTAATATATCATGAGGCAACTGTTTTTCAACCTGTTTATTAGTTTGATCTAATAATTTTTGATGAAATTTTCCTGAACTTTCTCCCCAGCATGCTTGAAAAATCGAATTGCGGGGGTATATTAGTAATATCGACAGCGCGGGGTAGAGCAGTGGCAGCTCGTCAGGCTCATAACCTGAAGGTCAATGGTTCGATTCCATTCCCCGCTACCATTTTTCCAGCTCAGAAATGCCGAGAGAGCAACTGAAAAATGGCAAAGTCACAGGGGCGGCACTTTTCTTCATTATCCACCGGATACAAAACGCCATCCTGTTCGATGTGCAGATCTATTCCCGCCTAGTCGAACTCCCGACAGAAACAGAATGCCGGACGCTTTCTCGAATTCCAATCGCTTTTCAGGATTTCCGCGGAATACATGTTTCAATAAGCTGATGTTTTTCAGAAAGCCGTTTTGCTAATTCAGACAACCGGCAGACTTGCCGAACAGTACTTTCCGCTCTTATCGAAAAGCTCTTTGGGATTACGGTGAATGTGTTCGCCGCTGACCCGGGAGTGCAAACTGATTCCTGCGGCAGGCTTGCAGTTCACCTCAGTCAGGAATGAATTTGCCTGAGAGGCTTTTGATTGTCCGGATGAAGCTGAATGCCTGGAATGATGTTGAGATTTTTCTTCAAATCAATGGGCAAGGCTCGAACCGGAGATATATCGCATGGGATTGCGCCAATCATTGCAGGAATAAATGCCGGAGTGAATGGCGTGTTGCATTTCTTCCAACAGTTTGCGCATCATTTGCGTATGGTCACGCATCATGGAATCAAGTTGTAACGAGCTTCCCTCCATAAATTTTATGCGATCAACGGTTAGGATCCGATAATCCTTTCCGGGAAGATATCCCCGGTCAAACATTGTTCCGATCAATCTGGAGGAGAGGAGCCGGGTTGAGGTGAAGTAGAGCTTTCCCGGCATCAGCTCGTTTTCAAATCCGATTTCCTCTGTTCCGAATGCTTTGCGGTAGGGCAGGAGAATATCTTTTTCAACTGTAACCTGAAATTGCCTGCAGCCGGAATGAAAACCGAGATATTTCAAACGGTTCTGCTCCGATTCCTGAAAACCGAGATAAGTTACAGGCATATTTTGACCGGCAAGAATTTTTGCCGCCAGCATGCAGGAGTGGAAGTGATCAATTCCGACAGCCGGAAAGATTCCGGGCAACGGCGAATAGTCCCAGAAAATCAGCGGAATTCCCTGTATTTTCAATTCAATAAATGCCGGAAGCAGCTCCCGTACAAAGTGGGGATAGCAGAAGATACCCTCAAACTCCTCATGAATCAATTGCAGAATCAATTCATTCTGTTTTGATGACTCTTCCGGCATATTGAATATTGTGATGTTCTGCGCATATTCCGGCGCGAGATTGAAAAGCAGCCCTACATAGAAGTCCTCGGAAGCGCAATTGGATTCATTCCGCTCCCAGCACAATGCGATTTTGTAGAGCTTTTCCGCGGCAGGTTTCCCCTGGCGCACAAAATAGCCATTGCCGCGAAAGCATTCAAGCAGGCCGCTTTCGACCAGCTGCTGAAGCTTCTTGTGAATCTGACTTTGGGGAACGTGGAATTCCGCTGCCAGCTTCCGTTCGCTTGGAAGACGCTTTCCAGCGGGATAATGTCCCTGTTCAATTTTTTCCTGCAGTATTTCCAGCATAGTATTTCCTGAAAGCAGACTTTCTCGTTCTTTCATATTATATCATTACTCTTCTACTTGTCAATAACTGATACATCAATTTATTTTTTGATTTTTTTATGTGTACCTCTTGACAAAGAAGATATTTTTTGGTATAATTGTTTTAAATACAAAAATCAGTTTTTAATATATAAAATCAATTTCAGGAGGGGAAAGGTGATATGAAACTATCGGTTTTTACAGATGAAACAGGTCTCGACTTGGAAAAAGCGATTCCGCTGATCAGAAAATGGGGATTGAACTATGTGGATCTGCGCAGCAGAATTTTTCAACGCCCGATAGAAAAGCTCACGGACGAACAACTTGCGGATGTGAAAAAACTGCTTGATGCCAATGGCCTGAAGGCAGCCTGCATTCAATCGTCTCTGGGGAAGGTGCATTTGCCTGACAAAGAGCGCCTGAAGGAAGAAAACGAGAAGCTGGATCGAATCATTGCCGCATCGCAAATTCTGGAGTGCAACCTGGTTCGTTCCTTCTTTTTCTGGCAGCCGCCGGACGGGCAGGAGAAAGCCGGAATTGGCGAACTGGCGGTTCGTCCGGATGTACTGGCGCAGGTAATGGAACTTTTTCTGCCTTTTGCGGAAAAAGCCCAAAAGGCCGGATTGCTTTTCGCATTTGAAAATTGCGGCTGTACCAAGGAAGAGTGTTTCAGGATGATTGAGGCGCTGGATGTCCCCGGCTGGGGATTCGCCTGGGACCCGAAAAACAGCTGGATGCATGATAAGGCGGAGCGGGAAAATGATTTGGATGCATATTGCAGAAAAATAGCGGAACGAACCAACTGCGTACATGTGAAATCGACCGGCAGTATCTGGTTTTCCGATAATTTCGATCCGATTCCTTATGAAAAGATATTCAGTGTGCTGGAAGAAGCCGGATTCAACGGGCCGGTCAGTCTGGAAACACATAACTTCAACCCCGATCTCGCCAATGCGGAAGCGTGCGAGCAGGTGCTCGAAGTTGTCCGGAAGGCGTGGCCGTCCGCGGCGGCGGGGGCTCAGCAGGAACGATGTTCATTGACTCCTGCAGCCGCAGTCCGCGATTATGCCGGAAATCCGGTCCGTTTCGGGGTTGTCGGTCTGGGGATGGGTCATAACCGGGCAAGCGAGATGGCCGAAACTCCCGGAATCCGGCTGGTGCAGGTCTGCGATCTGCGGGAAGATCGCCGCAAACGGACTTCGGAAGCGTTGCACGTACCGGCCACGCCGGATTTTTCGGAAATGCTGGGCAATCCGGAGATAGAAGCGGTCATGATAATGAATGAAACCGGCCGCCATGCGGAGCTGGCGCTTCAGGCGCTGAACGCCGGGAAACACGTTTTGCTGACCAAGCCGATGGAGATGAGCCTGAACAGTTGTGATGAAATGATTGCACTTGCGAAAGAAAAGAATCTTCTGCTGGCGCTGGACCACTGCCGCCGTCTGCGTCCTTCGGTACAGTCGCTCAAGGCGGCGCATGAGGCAGGCTTCTTCGGTCGTCCGCTGAGTGCATCGGTCACGCTCAAGGTGAACAGGACCATGGACTATTTTCGTGAGAACGGCGGCTGGCGCGGCACCCGCGAACTTGACGGCGGCGTGCTCTGCAACCAGACCATCCACCATCTTGATGAACTGCTTTTCATCTTCGGCATGCCGGAGGCGGTCCGTTGCGACACCTGGACGCAGACCCATGAAATCGAGATGGAGGACCTCGGGCTGGCGGTCTGGAAATATGCCGGCGGCATGATCGTCAACATCTGCGCAACCACCAGCTATCCACAGGCGAGCTGGTACTATCAAATGGAGATTCACGGTACCAAAGGTGCATACATTCACCGCGAGGGAGGCGCGGAGAAAAAACCGGAAAGTCTGTATTTCCAGAACAACAACTGGACAAAAACGGCCCCTGATCCCCGCGAATGCGCGTGGCTGAATTCCATGGATAATTTTGCATCCGCATTGCGATGCGGAACCCCGTTGCTGACTACGCCGCAGGAAGGGAGAAATGCGGTCCGCATGATCAATGCCATGTACGAATCGGCATATCATCGAAACGGGGAATGGGTTGTTCTTTGATCATTGATCCGGCAGGCTGCAGTAAAACAAAGAAGGAAGGAAGAGTTATGAGAGCGGTATTCGATTCTCGCAAAGCCTCGTCAGACAGATGCTCCGCCCGTCGGCGGTTTCAGTTCAACTTATTTACTCTTATTGAGTTATTGGTTGTTATAGCAATCATTGCAATTCTTGCGTCAATGCTGTTGCCGGCATTGAACAAAGCCCGGGACCGAGGCAAGACAATCAGCTGTGTAAATAATTTGAAACAGCAGGGACTGGCCATTGTTCAGTATTGCGACGCCAATGCCGGAATCACGCCGCCTTCCGGAATGCAGGCGGGAGTCATGCAGGATATCTATTGGCATGCGACTCTCTATGCAAATATGATTGGTGCTTCTCCGGTTAAAAATTCTCTGGTATACGACATTGATTGGAGCGGCGGTTCCGGCCTGCTGAAAGTCAAATTATTTAACTGTCCCGGCTGGTTCAAAGATCCTGTGGCTACCGCCCCGCAGGTTTTGCAGCATTACAGCATCAACGTCTATTTTGCCAGCGACCACATCACGCGCACTCTATCGGCAATTTCTCAGCCATCAGGCAGGGCAACCATTTTCGACTATCCCAATCAGAGGAGAGTCGGCCGGCCGCAGTTGAGTTATACTTCCGCCTGGCGTCATGCGGAACGCGGCAACTATCTTTTTGCGGACGGGCACGTCAATACATTAAAGTTTCATGAAGTTCCGGAAGCCGACTCGACAGTGGAATCCCAAAGATTCTGGGGCGAGCAGAACAAGAACAAATAATCATTCTGTACAAACAGTGAGAAAATCTGATAACATGAAAATATCTGGAATCAATACAATAAGTACCCTTCTGCTGTTTTTCCTGTTCTGCCGGCTCTCCGTGTCGGCATCGGCAATCAGGTTCGATGAACGCGGCGTTCTTGAATGCGAAACATTCAGTGCCGGAATTGTCCATCGGGATCGCGGCTGGAACTCGACGGAACAGCGGAAACTTTCCGCTGCGGCGGAACGGATCAGCCAGAACAACGGTGAAAAATTTCGTTTCCCGTTCCACGGATTTCAGGCGGAACAGACGGTGACCAGGCTCGGCGACAACAGATATCGGCTCACTTACAGCCTGACTTCTTCCGGCAATATCGAAACCAACTCGATTTATTTTCTCATGGCTCCATTCATTGGGCTTGCGGAGCATAATGAAGTTCGATTGAATGGCCGGGCAATTCCGTTTCCCTTGTCGTATGACCGTAATTTTACCAGACTTCATAACAATATCCGAACTCTGGAGCTGCCGTTGAATCAGGGGTTCCTGCAATGGAAATTCGCCGCACCGATTTCCGTTAAGCTGGAAGATCTCCGTCAATACAACATTCAGGCATTTGACATACGGTTGCTTTTTACGCCATCTGACGGAGCGCTCCGCTCCAGTAAATTCGAGGCGGAAGTGAGCTATACACCTTATCAGGTCAAAGCCGTTGCCTTGAAAGAAAAAAACGGGCAGCAGGATACGAATTTTCGGTACATTCCCTTCTGTCTGGAAGGAGTTAAAAAACTGAATGAAAACAGCAGCCCGCTGAGTTTGAACATTCCCTCCGGAAGCCGAACCCTTTTTCTTCTCCACAGCGCGGATCTGCCATCCGGGGTCAAAGCTGCCGATCTGGAACTGGCAGACAGCAGCGGCAGAAAAACGATCATGCCGATTACAGTTGGCCGGGAAACCGGTTCTCTGAAAACACAGACGCTTCCTGCCAGAGCTTTCTGTTTTGAGGAAGGGATTCCAGATGAATGCGGCTTTTTTTATGTAACGGCTTTTGAACTTCCTGAAGATGTTGAAAGGGCCGGAATCATTGCTGCCGGCAACTATCTTTTCGCAGGAGCCGCCTGTTCCCGGCAAAGAATTCCCCTGCGTTCAGAAAATGGCGATTATATGCTGAAAGCCGGCAAGGACTGGCGCCGGATCGAAAACCGTCTGGATGTCATTCCGGGGTCCGCTCTGGATTTCAGTTCGTTCGCGGTCGATGCTCCTGCGGGGAAATACGGACGCACCATTGTCAGAGACGGCCATTTCCAATTTTCCGATCGCCCCGGCGTTCCTGTTCGTTTTTATGGTGTGAATCTCTGCTTTTCTTCCTGTTTTCCCTCGAAGGAACAGGCTGATATCATTGCTCAACGTCTCGCACGGCAAGGCTTCAACGCAGTACGTTTTCACCATTTCGATCATCTTCTTGTGAAAGATCTCTCCGACAATTACAGTACGATTGATCCTGAGAAGCTGGACAGAATGGAATATCTGGTCTACGCTCTGAAGAAAGCCGGCATTTACATCACGCTTGACCTGTTTACGATCAGAAGCACCAAGCCGGACGAAGTCTCTGCGTTTCCGGAAGGACTCAACAAGTATGACATTCTCAATTACAAGATTGCGGTACTCCTCTATCCCGAGGTTCGCAATCAATTCAAGACATTCATTAAAACTCTTTTGACTCACAAAAATCCATACACCGGTCAGACCTGGCTGGAAGACCCGGCGTTCAATCACATCAGCGTTCTCAATGAGAATAATCCGCGTCACCTCTATGACCGCTGTATTCCTGCAATCAAGCGTGAGCTGGAAAAACAAACGCAGGAGTATTGCCGTCAAAACAGGATTGAACTGACAGATAAAAATAAGCGTTCCCTCCTGATGAAGGTTCTGATGTCCCGCTATGATGAATACTGGCGGGATATGGTCGGTTTTCTGCGGGATATCGGCGTGAAAAATCCTTTGACGGAACAAAATTTTTGTTCTTATCCCTACTTGCATGAGCAGCGTCGCACTTACGACTATGTGGACAATCACAAATATTGGGATCACCCCAGCTTCGGAGGAAAGCAGTGGGGGCTGCCCATGTTCTTTCTGTCCGAAAGCGCATTGGCGCACCGGGGGCGCCTTCCCAAATGGCTCGGCAATTCCCGGGTATTCGGCAAGCCGTACACGGTTACGGAAATGAATTTCTGTTACCCGAATTCATACAGGGCGGAAGGTGCACTCCTGTATTCCGCCGTCGCCGGATTGCAGGATTGGGATGGAATTTATCATTACGATTATGCGGACGGTATCGGCCGGATGTTTTCGAAGGGCAAACAGCAGTTGCGGATCTTCGACATCTGCAACGATATGGCGCGTCTGATTCCAGCCCGCATCGGAACCGCACTTTTTCTGCGGCGCGATGTTTCTCCGGCAGCGACCACTTATCCGGTTGCGGTCGACGTTTCTTCGCCGTCGGCGTCTGATGCACGTTTTCCGGAGATTGCGGAAGACCTCATTTTCCGGGGACGAACCGGATCGCTTCTTGTCCGTGACGGCAAACTTCTTGACCCGGTTCCCGAAGGGACCCGGGAGATCTGTAACATGGATTCCGTGTTGAAATCCGCTCCGGTTCCCTGTTTTGCGCCGGAAAAACGAAAACAGCAGGAACGCATCCTGAGCGACACCGGAGAAATTGAAATCGATTATGCCGGCCAGACCTTCTCGCTGGTTGCCCCGCAAACGGAAGCCGGAATTTTTCCGGCAGGCGCAACCTTTCGGGGCAGACATCTTTCCGCCCGCTCCATAAAGACATTCGGCATGATCGCCGCAATCACGCTGAACGGAAAATCTTTTGCGGACAGCAGCCGGCTTTTGCTGATTCATGCGACGGACTGCAAACAGGAGAACAGTTTGTACGATTCGAGAAAACTGTCCGTTCTCAAACATTACGGAGATCTTCAGCACGTTCTCGCTCGGCACGGCATCTGCGAGATCTCTCTGTCTCTTTCTGAAGGAAACTGGAAGATCTATGCGCTGGATTTTGACGGTAAGCGTCTCGGCGAAGTTCCTTTTAAGCAAGCGGATGGTCAAATTCATTTTGTCGCGGATACTTTCTATGGTACTGATCAAGTGACATTCGCATATGAATTGATAAAAGAAAAATGAAGTTTGAATCGTTATGTGTGGCCTTATAACAGAAATTCAGCGTTTTTCACTCAACGACGGGCCGGGAATTCGCACCACGATATTCCTGAAAGGATGTAATCTGCATTGCGCATGGTGCCATAATCCGGAAACGGTCAGAGAAGCGAAAGAGCTGATGTTTTACCCTGCAAATTGCATCGGCTGCGGTCATTGCGTTCCGGTCTGCCGTACCGGGGCGCGATCATTTGCGGAAGGTGTGCTGCGTTTCGACCGGTCACTGTGTGTCAACTGCGGCGCGTGCGCAGAAGCCTGTTTCCCCGGCGCACTGGAAATGGCAGGCAGGAGTGTTTCGGTTGCTGAAGTCATGGATGAGATCGTGCAGGATCGCGCCTATTATGCCGATTCCGGCGGCGGAGTGACTCTCTCCGGCGGCGAGGTGTTCTGCCAGGCTGAATTTGCCGCGGCATTGATTGATGCCTGCCAGGAGCTGGAAATTCCGGTCGCGGCAGAAACCAATCTGAACTGGCATTTCGAGACGGTCCGGCCGATACTGGAGAAACTTGATCTGATCATGTTTGATGTGAAGCTCTTCGACAGCTCCGGGCACAAACTCTGGACCGGCCTCGAAAATACCGTATTGCTGGAGAACGCCCGGCGACTTGACGAACTGGATATTCCGTTGATCGCCAGGACTCCGCTGATTCCCGGAGCGACCGATTCGGTGGAGAACATCCGGAAGATTGCCGGATTCCTGGCGGATTTCCGCAATCTGCGCTGTTATGAGCTGTTGAATTTCAACCCGCTCGGAGAATCCAAATACCGTGCTCTTGAAATGAAGAATTCCTTTCTCTCAGCACGTCCGTTGAAGCCGGAGGATCTGAACCGCCTGCGTGAAGCGGCGGAATCCGCCGGCAATCTCAAAGTTCAGGTCGGGTAAGACTATGATGATCCAATATATCAACCAATATCCGGAAAACGAAGAATTCGATTATGCGAAACGCCTGCGTCTGCTTCGGGAGCGCAAACTGGCTCAGACCGCCGAAAAGGTAAAGAAGGAGGGAGGACTCAACGAGGACGATTATGGACGGGTCGTCGCTCCGGACTACTTCAAATTCAAGATCGTCCCCAATCATCCGGACGGACATTTTTACGGATACTCCGGCTGGACGGAGAATTTCACCAAATTATTGGCGGAACATCCGCTCTATGTCGATCCGCTCGATGCGTTCGTCGGGCGCGGTTTCTTTTTTCTGATCCGTTTGCGCGGCATGACCGGCGATCCGTCATATCCGTATCCGTGGAATCCGGCGTATCCCTTCGACGAGCTGAAAGCACTCTTTGACCGTTACAACATCATCTGCGGCATCGGGCGCGATCACCACTTCAATCCGGACATCAGGATGGGGCTTGAACTGGGCTGGGGGGGGATCCTCCGCAAGCTTGAACGTCATCGCGCTCAAAATGGTCCCGAAACTTATGAGTTCTATGACAGCGAAATCGCCGTGGTCAAGGCAATCATCAGCTTCCTGCGCCGGATATCCTGCCAGTTGGCGGAATTCGCGCTGATTGAACGCAATCCGGCGCTGAAGAGGAATCTCGAAGAAATGGCGGATATCAATTTTCGCATGGCGGACGGAGTCCCCGCAACCATGCGCGAGGCGATTCAGTGGATGTGCCATTTCAGCATGTTCAGCCGCCTCTACAACCGCGGTTCGGCGGGGGGGCAG
>ERZ779894.3909-NODE-3909-length-10935-cov-8.304504_pt1 | contig 10935 bp, 5 predicted proteins | sample MGYA00511587_ERZ779894 | MGnify/ENA primary metagenome ERZ779894 (study PRJEB29588, sample SAMEA2160490) | human gut metagenome | biome: human gut; feature: human-associated habitat; material: faeces | place: Denmark | collected 2008/2010 ... | reverse complement strand
AAGAGCCGCCCCCCTTATTTTCTTCCGCCCGGGGCTTTAATCCTTAATCAGCTTATATTCATATATCTGCTCCGGCTCGCCGCTGTGCAGCACGTTAAAAGTTAGTTCGTAAGCGCCCTTTTCGCTGTCAAACCACGTCTGCCAGTAATCGCCGCCATGCACCGACTGATCCACTAATTCATAGCCGTCCTCTGTTTTTTTCATAAGGCTGTAGCCCGAATAGGAGTTAAGGCCCGTAAAGGTAACGGGCACATAGCCCAGGCCTCCCTTAATGCTGATATGCGCGGCCTCGCCGCCCGCGGCAGTCTCTACAATCAAAGGATAATTCTGAATTATCCGCCCGACAGAAGCGCTCGCCTCAAAACGCTCTCCCTGCGCAATAAAATGGGCCAGCTTCCATGAATCAAACATTTCCTCGGGCAGGCTTTCCAGCGTTTGATTGCCGCCGTAATACCAATCTTTAAAATTGGGCAGATTTATATACTGCACAACGCCCGTTACCCTGCTGCCCGCCTCTATTTTATTCCCCACATCTTCAGAGGGCCCCAGTTCGGCTGAAAGGGAATATACGTTAACCTGGTTATAGCCGTCATACTGATGAGTATATCTTAAATTCAAAGCGGGCTTGGCATATTCCCGGCCGTTAATGCTGCCCGAGAATTCCAGCAGATTGAGCATGCGGTTGCTGGGCGTGCCGTAGCGCTCGGTTATAACCTCAGCCTTGGACATAGCCACCCAGAGCCCTTCCCCTTCTATTTCTATTCTCTGCATATCCCCGCCTCCGATATACTGCCCGCTTTGGGGATATTCTGGAGTAATTATACCGTTATAAAGCGTATCTCCTATAGTGAAATCGCACAGCCCCTCAAGATTGCCCACGGCCAGCTCCCGCCAAAGCCCGGTATTATAATCATCGCTGCCTATGGAATAATAGGCCAGGCGGCTGAAAGAGACGTCCTTTAAAAAAGTGTAGGAGAAAGTATGCGTATTTTTTGCAAAATCATTGCTCCGCCCCAGATTGACCTTATATTCCACCTGAATAGCGCCGTCGTCCGTAACGCCCGTATAAATTACTTCAGTCAGATTGGGGCCCTGCTTTTTAAACCAGGTGCGCACGCTTTTGAGCCCCACCCTGGAGCCCGACTGGTTGTAATAAACTAGAAAATTCCCCCCGCTTGCTCCGTTGGACCAATTATATTTCATGCCGCTTCCGTCAATGCCTCCTAAGGTGGCAAAGGGCAGCGCGTCGTTTATAAACGCTCCGGTGGCGTGAGCCATTTCGGCGTCATAGCACATATTCTCCCCCGAAGAGCCTAAAGCGCTGGTTTCCCATTTCTGAAGATTGCCGCCCCATCCCGCAAGACAAAGCTGAGCATGGCTGGCCGAATAGGTTTCCCCCCATTGACTGTAAGCTATGGTTAATTCATAGCTCACTTCTTCCCCCGCAGGCACCTCCAGGAGAGTATAGCCATGATACCAGGTGCCCTCCAAATATCTTTTGACGTCGTTCTGAGCTATGTCCGAGCCGTATTTATGCCAGTTTTTAGAAGTTTGCACCTGCACGCCTATAGGTTCGCCCGTTTGGACGTCCCTGAGCATGCCCGCCATGCCCTCCACGCCGAATTCCCCTTTTTCCTTGGAAAAAAGCAGAGCCGCTTTTACAGTCCGGCCGCTGTTGTTTTTGATAGTAAAGCGCAGACGGTCGTAATCGTTGCGCCTCTTCTCCACGGCAAAATCAGTCGTCCGCCCAGAGCTCATGCCCGAAATATCTATTACATATAAGCCCCGCTCGCTGTCAAGAGTCACCTCATGCTCCCGTCCCTCGCGGGGGGCAAGCTGTTCCGCCTCTATATCCAGAGCGAACATTCCCGCGCGCTCGGCTTCAGCCTGGGCAAGGCTCTGCCCGCTTAAAGGCAGAAAGATTATCCCGAAACCGTTAAATTCATTTAATTCCATCTCCATAGGAGCGCATTCAAAAATCATGGACGTTCCTTCAAGCCGCGCGGAAACATCTTCCCTCTCAGGCAGCAGCGCAGCCAGGCCGTCCCCCTCCGCGCTGCGCAGGATAATTACCCTGCCGTCCCCGCTCCGCTCCATGACGGAATATTCCTCAGCCATATTCAGCTTAAAGCTCATACCGGTCTGAGGCATTTTTTCCGAAGTGTGCACTGAAAAATGCAGGGAGAAATAACGGGGCTGAGCCTTTATTTCCACCCGCCCGCTGACGGCATCCGCCATTCCCTTAAAGCGCAGGCTCATAATATCTATGCTCTGCATATATCTGCCCGATTCTATTATTCTGGAGCCGACGCCGTCCACCGGCTGCACATAGCTGAAAGGAAATTCTTCTCCCTCCTGCTCCAAGGAATAGCTCATGCTTACGGCCGGCATGGTTTTTATTCTCTCGGGCTCCTGCGTCATGGCCGCGCTTTCTGTTATAACTTCGTTTATAACTCCCAGATTGGTCAAAGACGCCTTTAGGATATTGACTTTCATGCCGTAATAGCCCGTTTGGAACAGCATGGCCCTTTCTCCCTTATTAAAGCCGTCCTGCCACCACATATGCGCATAATCGCGCGCCGAAGGAGTCTGAATGAATTTGCCGAGATCTTCAACTGACGGACGTTCATATTCCTCAAAGCCGTTTTGATATTGAGCAGAGGCAGAAGGCTCCGCTTCAAAAGAAGCCGTTGCCGCAGGCTCTCCGCATGCAGTCGTCAAAAACAGCGGACAGGCGCAGACCATAATGCATATCCACCTCTTAAATTTCATAATTATACCTCCCTCCGCGCCCCGCAAGGCGGCAAAAAGCAGAACAAAAGCTCCATAAGCCTTGTAAGAGCGCCGCATAAGAAAATCATAAGCCACCTTTCTCCTTTTTGCCATACACAATATTAATATTATTAAGCATAAAATTAACCTGTTTTTAACATGCAGGCATAATAAGGCGCTGTTTTACGCCCGCGGGCTATTGAGTTTTCGCTGCAAATAAGAATTTCCCGAAATATAAATGTAATAAAAAAGTAATAATTAAAGAAAATGCGAGATAACCTAAGCTTATAACCATTATTCCGGCCTGAAACCGCAAAACCAGGGTTGCCCGGCAGAAATAATGCTGATATAGTATAATAGGCAGTAAAAACAGGCTGCATGCCCGCCGGTTTTTTCAACAATTTCAGCGGAGGCGCGGAATTTGTGCAATTAAGGCTTGCAGTTCAAATATGATGTATGATAATATATATAAGAAGTTTTATTTAAAGTATTATGCCTCTTTTATTACAATTTTATTAAAAGGAAAGGGTAACGATGAAACACGGCAAAAAAATAATCAGCGTTATAGCTGTGACAGTCATGGTTCTGGGGCTTTGCTTCGGCCTGATTTCAATAAATCCAATAATTTCTAACGCGGCGGGCAACTGCATAGTGCGGGTTAAATTGGATTCTCTGGGGAGAGTTTCAACGGTCAAGCTGGGCATTAACGGTTCTTATACGCTTCCCAACGGTTCCTATTTGGATCAGGGCTCATATACTGCTTATATTACAGACGGAAAAATCGCCCTGCGGGACAGCGCGGGAAGCAATGTCTACACCTCTGAATCAGGATATATAAAGCTTACCAAGCGGAACACCCAGGCCTCGGGAATTAAAATAGGCAATTACGAATATCTCGGAGATTTTGTCCTTGCCAAAAACGGTTCTTATATCAATGTAATCAACCACGTTGATATGGAGACTTATCTCATAGGCGTCGTACCCTACGAAATAGGAGAAAACTACAACCTGAACGCTCTCAAGGCACAGGCCATCTGCGCCCGTTCCTATTCCTACGACCGGCTTAACGGCAACACTTCGGCCACCGGATACGATATCGGGGACACTTCCAGCGACCAGGTATACCGCGGATATAACGCCCGCTATGTAAACTGCGCCAAGGCGGTTATGGAAACCGCCGGGCAGGTGCTTACATATAACGGCAGCGTTATCTCCACTCTTTATTCCGCTTCAAACGGAGGCATGACTTCCAGCAATTATTACCGCTGGGGCTCCTCCCGTCTGCCTTATTTCCAGGTAAAGCTGGATGAATACGATAAAGAAGCCAGTTTTCAGAGCAGTTCCTACAACACCAAATTTTATCTGCCCAAGGCCGGCTCCGACGTTCAGCTCAACAGCTACGTTTATAAAACCATGCTGCCCGAGCTGCTGATACAGCTCTATGAGCAGGGCTACAGCGCGGACGAAAATAATTTTGAGATACTGGGCTTTGACAACCTCTCTCTGCACACTCCCCGGTTTACCGACCAATACTGCATAATGTACCTCTACTTAAAAGCGGACGTCACCCTTAAGGCTTATAAAGGAGAGCAGGGCGATTCGCCCAAGCCCTCGGACGGCGCCGACGAATATATGCAGGTTTTAAATACCGGATATTCGGGAAGATGTTCCCTTTATGAAGGGCCGGGCAGCCAATACAGCGTGCTCGCTTCCCCCCGCGAGGGCTCATATGTGCAGATTCTCTCCAAATCGGGCAGCTATTACGAAGTGATCGCCGCCAACGGAGATTACGGATATATAAACAAAAGCTACCTTTCCAACAGCGGATATACTGAAAAAACAGCCGTTAAGCAGGACGCTGAAGCGGAAGAAATAACCCTCACTCTGAACATTCCCATAGAAGGCCTGAAATACACCGCCACCTGCAACGGAGGCTTCTCCTTTTCCGCAATAAACAACAAGCTGGTGCCCTATGTGCAGGAACAAAGCGACCGCTGGCAGCTTAGCATAAACGGAAACGGCCACGGCATAGGGCTCAGCCAGATAGGCGCCCGCGCCCGCGCGGAAGCGGGGCAGACTTATGAGGAAATACTCGCTTTTTATTTTGACAATACAAAAATCACCACTCTGGATTATGAAGTTCTGGGCCCTAACGCCAATCCCGATCTGGATCCTAATAAGTGGTACGGAATTGTTACGCTCAGCGATTCCACCAGCAATTTGAACGTGCGCACCTCGCCCAGCACCTCGGCCGGCAAATTAGGCAAGCTGAACCACGGCGCCTATGTGGAGCTGGTTGAAAAGCTGGACAGCGGCTGGTATAAAATCATATTTAACGGAACCACGGGCTACGTTTCGGCGGATTATATAACCGAGCTGGAAAAACCCACGCCCGCTCCTTCCGCTTCAGCCACTGCTCCAACTCAGCCTGAGATATGGACGGGAGTGGTTACCTTAACCGATACGGACAGCAGGCTGTATGTAAGAGAAACTCCCGAGCCGGACGGCACCCCCCTCGATACCCTTTACCACGGGGACGAAGTGGAGCTTATAAGCGAGCACAGCGGCTGGTTCAAGGTTAGATATTTCAAAAACGGGCAGGAAAAAACGGGCTATGTAAACGCCAGCTTTATAGTGGCGGGCGAAAAGCCCGGCGAGGGCCAGAGCACTCCCACGGCTTCGCCATATCCTTCGCCTTCGGCCAGCGAAAACCAGATTTATATAGGCACCGTGACGGGCACGGAGCAGCTTCGCATAAGAAAAGAAGCCAATTCGGAAGCGGAAACGCTGGCCGTGGCCCTGAAGGGCGAAACTTTAAAAATTCTGGACGACAGCAGCGAGGAATGGCTGCTTGTTGAAAACGCCCAGAGCGTTCAAGGCTATTGCAGCGCGAATTATCTTAAAATCAACCGGTTGTTTACATACGAGCCTCTGCCGGGAAGCATGGTAATGGGCACGGTTATTGATATGGACCTCAACGTGCGGGCCGAACCCAATTCCAGCTCCCTGCTGCTGACTGAAATAAGCCTGGGCTCCAATGTAAGAGTTCTGGCAATAGCGGATAACGGCTGGTATTATATCCAGCTTCCCAACGGCATGCGGGGATATGTATCCTACCGCTATTTGAAAATAGAAACTGCCGCCGAGCCGTCGGCCACTTCTCCGGCGCCCACAACGCCGGCCCCCACGCCGACGTTAACGCCGACATCTACGCCAACATCCACACCGACATCTACGCCGACGTCTACGCCGACATCCACACCGACATCTACGCCGACGTCCACACCGACGTCCACGCCGACATCCACGCCGACATCCACACCGACGTCTACGCCAACGTCCACGCCGACATCCACGCCGACGTCCACACCGACGTCTACGCCGACATCCACGCCGACATCCACGCCGACGTCTGCGCCTACAACACCGGCGGCAACCACTCCCGCTCCTACGCCTACTCCCACGCCCGAGCCGGTTGATAAAATAGGATTGGTGCAGCTTAAAAATTCCAGCAGCCGGCTGAACGTGCGCAATAAGCCCAGCGATTCCGCCTCCATCATAGGCAGGCTTAACCACGGAGCAAACGTTACTATTACCGGAGAATCGGGAGACTGGTATAAAATTGAGAGCGGCTCGCTTAAAGGCTATGCTTCAAAAGAATTTATAACCATAATTTCCTATGCCGAGGAGCGCCTGGGCACAGTTACCGGCGCCAGCTCCTTAAAGGTGCGTTCGGGCCCGGGCACCAGTTATTCGCGCATCACGGCCATAAGCGGCGGAAGCACAGTTACCGTGCTGGGCGAAACCAACGGCTGGTATATGGTGCGCCTGAATAACGGCACAACCGGCTATTGCAGCGCGCAATATATAACTCTGCGCGATTCCAGCCCCGATCCATCCGATCCTGACGCGGATACGGGCATAGTTACGGGCACTCAATCTGTAAACGTGCGTTCAGGAGCGTCCGAAACCAGCGGCGTGCTCTTTACCGTCAGCCCGGGAACAAAAGTCACCATACTTGAAAAAACCTCCAACGGATGGTATAAAATTCAAGTGCTTAATAAAACGGGATATATTTCGGCTCAGTATATAACATTGGAATCCCCTTCGGCCTCCCCCTCGGCGGGCGCCTCCAGCCCCGCAAGCACGCCTGCAAGCACTCCCACGGGCACGCCTGAGCCCACTCAAAGCCCTCAGCCTTCCAATAAAACGGGCACTGTAAAGCTTGAAAATTCCAGCAGCCGGCTGAACGTGCGCAGTCAGCCCAACGGCTCCGCCTCCATTATAGGCAAGCTCAATCACGGAACAACAGTTACCGTTACTGGAGAATCGGGAGACTGGTATAAAATTGAAAGCGGCTCGCTTAAGGGTTATGCCTCAAAGGAATATATCGTGCTGGGCACAGTTTCAGAGGAACTTTCGGGCGTTGTAACGGGCGCAAGCTCTTTAAGAGTGCGTTCGGGCCCGGGCACCAGTTATTCGCGCATTACATCTATAAGCGAGGGCACAAAAGTAACCATATTGAGCCAGTCGGACGGATGGTATAAAATCCGTTTGAGCAACGGCACCACCGGCTATTGCAGCGCCGAATATATTAAAGTGAGCTCGTCGGGCGGCAGCTCGGATCAACCGTCCGGCGGCAGCACGGGAACAGTAAACGTCAGTTCTTCCTTAAACGTGCGCAGCGGCCCGGGCTCCAGTTACAGCGTCGTGGCTTCCCTGAGCAATAACGCAAAGGTAACCGTGCTTAAGAAGGAATCAAACGGCTGGTATTATATCCGGACTGCCTCGGGCAAAACGGGCTACGTCAGCGGCGAATATATAAAGCTGGACGGCTCGCAAAGCTCCCAGGCGTCCTCCGAAAGCCGCCAGGGCAAAGTTAAATTAAGCAGTTCCTCCAGCCGGCTGAACGTCCGTTCAAACGCAAGCATGAGCGCCGGCATAATAGGCAAGCTTTCCGACGGCGCAGCAGTAAGCATTCTGGGAGAATCGGGCGACTGGTACAAAATCAAATATAATCAAACGACAGGATATGTAAGCAAGGAATTTATTCAGATTTAAATACTGCGAAGGGATGTGAACAATATTGAAGATTAAAAGGCTGATTGTTATTTTAACCATACTGACGCTTGCAGCGGCATTGCTGCCTCTGACGGCTCAGGCAGTTACTCTTAAAGAGGGCAACAGGAGCCAGAGCGTGGAGGCCTTGCAGCAGGCGCTCAAGAGCAAGGGATATTTTTCAGCTACTTCCACCGGCTATTACGGCGACATAACGGCAGCGGCTGTAAAGAGCTATCAGAAGGCTCAGGGCCTGAACGCCGACGGCGTGGCCGGAGAGGATACTCTTACTGCTCTTGGACTGATTTCAGACGCTCAGGCCATTAAAACGGGCACTGTAAATATAAGCGAAGGGCTTAATCTCCGATATGGACCGTCCGCATCCGACACGCTGCTCTGCGAGCTGGCGGACGGCGAAAGCGTAAGCATTTTATCTGAAAACGGCGGCTGGTATAAAATCCGCACCTCCTTTGATATTGAGGGCTACGTTTACAAGAGCTATATTTCCGCTTCGGGCGGTTCAAGCGCATCGTCGTCAGTCCAGCAGGGAAAGGTAAACGTGGATACCAAGCTCAACGTGCGCAGCGGCCCGGGCACCTCCTATTCAATTAAAGGTTATCTGCTCAACAACGCCTCTGTAGTTATTAACGGCTCCCAGAACGGATGGTATTCCATTACCTCCTCTTCCGGACTGAGCGGCTATTGCAGCGCCGATTATATAACGCTCAGCGGGCAGGATTCGCAGGACGGTTCCTCTTCCCAGGATCAGGGCACGGCCGTAAACAAAACGGGCAAGGTAAAAGTGAGCACAAAGCTGACCGTGCGCAGCGGCCCGGGCACCTCCTATTCAGCCAAAGGCTATCTAACCAACAATACCTCCGTAACAATTTCCGAAATACTTAACGGCTGGTATAAAATCAGCACCTCTTCAGGCATAACGGGCTATTGCAGCGCCGATTATATTACAATAACGGGCGAGAACTCCGATTCTTCTTCGCAGAGCAAGCAGGGCGTAGTGAAAGTAAACACGCGCCTGACCGTGCGCAGCGGCCCGGGCACCTCTTATTCCGCCAAGGGCTATTTAAACAACAACGCCTCCGTTACCATTCTTGAAACCTCCAGCGGCTGGCACAAAATAACCACTCCCAGCGGCATGAGCGGCTATGCGAGCGCCGACTATATCACAATAACCGGCGAAAACAATCCCTCCTCCCCCAGCGAAGGCGATTCCTCCGCGCCCAGCGAAACGCTGAAATACGGCATGAGCAGCAACGACGTGGTTAAGCTTCAGCAGCGCCTCAAGGAGCTTGGATATTTTTCGGCCAACTGCACCGGATATTTCGGAAGCATAACCCTTACCGCCGTTAAAAGCTTTCAGCGCGAAAATTCTCTGGACGTAGACGGTATTGCCGGGCCTCTGACTCTTAAAGCTCTCTTTGACAGCAGCGCCGAAGCCAAGCCGGACGAAGAGCCTGAAACCCCAGACGAACCATCTGACGAAACGGAAAAATTAATAGACGAGCTCCTGGCTTATGCCAAGACCTTCCTGGGCACTCCCTATGTTTACGGCGCTAACGGCCCCGATTCCTTCGACTGCACGGGATATACCTGCTATGTGTTCAAGCATTTCGGATACACTCTTCCCCGTACAGCATATAATCAGGGCTACTCCAACTACGCGCCCAAGATTGAAAAGATATCTGATTTAAAGCCGGGAGATTTAGTGTTTTTCAATACTATTAACGACAACGACCTTTCGGACCACGCGGGCATCTATTTGGGAGACAATATGTTTATTCACTGCAATTCGGGCAGCTCCATGCAGGTGGTTATTCAGGACATAACCAACAGCTATTACAAGCCGCGCTTCTCCTGGGGACGCCGGGTTATTTCCTGAGACTCGCTTTTAAATTAACGGGCTTATATGGATTATTCCATATAAGCCTTTTTAATTATGTATAAACACATGAAAACTAATACAAAATATAATAAATCATGAACAGAACGGAGTTGATTGGCATGGCCAGAGTGCAATGCGGCGTGTGCGGACGAGAAGGGGAGGAACGGAGCATGGAGAGGTGTTCCCAATGCCATAAATATCTGTGCGCCGACTGCGCCTATGAAAACAACGGCAAATGTCCTCAGTGCGCCTATGAAGATATGTAAGCATTTATAAAATCCTTTGCCCGTTTACCGGGCCGGCAATCACGAACGGCTCTAAGCGGCATAAAAAAAGCTCTGTGCGGCGAAAATCTGCGCCCGCACAGAGCTTTTTATTATATTATTTTAGGCTTAGACAATACAATCAGAGCACAATGCGCCGCAGAGGGAGAGATTTTCCGTTTTGCTGCGTTGTCGTCCTTGAAATACTCCAGTATTTCTGCGTCCTGCCGCCTTGAAAAGACGAAAAATCTCCCGCCTCTGCGGTCGAAGAGGCGGACGGTTTTTCTTTTTTCTGTTTTGCAGCAGCTTATGGATATTTTTTAGCGTAGATATATTCGGATACGCCTCTGTAAAAAATAAGCAGAAGGCCGCTGGCTGTTTGATAAAGCGCGAGTATTATAAAAAGAATTAAAGGAAGCGGGTTAGGCTCGGTTATAACTGTCAGAATACCTGCTATTAAGGGTATAACGCTGGCTAAAGCTTCTATAGCCAAAAAATATCTAACCCAATTAACTCCGGAAAATAAAGCAAGGGCTAAGCAAACCTGCACCACAAGCACGCAGAGGATAGAAAAATCAAAGCCTTTTACGATAATGAGTGCAAACGCGGACGCCACGTTTACAACGCCTATGACAGCCAGTATTATCTTACCTATTTTGATTTGTCTGTCCGCGTTATCCTCCGGCTGTTTTTCAGTTTGCCCTTTTTCCTTATGGGAGTTATTCATAATTCTCACTCCATTATAAATCAAAGTAAATATGCGTTGATATCTTATTGCATTATATTTTATGCTTATCCGCCATGCGATCCGCGCAAGATCCGCAGCCTTTTTAGAGCGGACAGCTAAGCGCATTGCCTGAGACTGGTTGTAATAGCGTAAAAAATTGGGGAACGAACGGATGGATGGAGAAGATGGGGGCGGGGGCGGCGTTCCGCGGCCTG
>ERZ779894.3908-NODE-3908-length-10940-cov-11.386679_pt1 | contig 10940 bp, 11 predicted proteins | sample MGYA00511587_ERZ779894 | MGnify/ENA primary metagenome ERZ779894 (study PRJEB29588, sample SAMEA2160490) | human gut metagenome | biome: human gut; feature: human-associated habitat; material: faeces | place: Denmark | collected 2008/2010 ... | reverse complement strand
ACAATGGACGATCTGGGAAGCATGGCACTTACAATCCCCGGCACAATGACCGTCGGTTCGATGTAGAAAATAGCGAACACATTGACGCTGAGCGTGCCAGACAAAATGTGTACTGGGACTGCTACCGGGGATTTACCACCCACGACTTTCGGGATAACCCGGAGCAGCCGGATTTCAGCTTTGAGGAAATTGAGCGGATGTATTACTACGAGCATTATGCCGACCATGTAAATGCCCAGAACGCCCGGAATGAGAAAACCCGGCATATTGAGCGCAACCGTACTGTGGATGACCTCTTGAAAAATAACAAGACCTGTCCGGAAGAAAGCATCTACCAGATCGGCACGATAGAGGAATCCGTCTCACCGGAAACGCTGGCGCTCATCGTCAGTGAATTTTATGAAGAATTTGAGCGCCGTTTCGGTTCTCATATCCACATTTTAGACTGGGCGCTCCATCTGGATGAGGGAACACCGCATATTCACGAGCGCCATGTGTTCGACTGTGAAAATCGGTATGGAGAATTGTGTCCCCAGCAGGAAAAGGCGCTGGAGGAACTGGGTATCCCTCTCCCAAAACCGGAGCAGCCCAAAGGAAAGCACAATAACCGGAAACAGACTTTCGATGCAGTCTGCCGGACAATCCTGTTTGACATTGCCAAACGGCATGGACTTCATCTGGAACAGGAGCCGTCCTATGGTGGGCGTGACTATCTGGAAAAGCAGGATTATATCCTGATGAAGCAGAAAGAACAGATGGCGGCGCAGGAGCAAAAGCTGGAAGAACTGACGCTCAAAATCGAGGATGTGGAGACGCTGTTGGAGGATGTTTCCGATGTGGCCTATGACAAGGCAGTGGAGGTCGTGACAGACAAGGTACGGGAACAGACCCAGCTTGAGGATTTGGAAGTGATCGAGAAATACCGAAAGAGCGTGGTATCCCCCAATGCAAAAAATTCGCCGGAAGTGGTGAAGATTGCAAATACCCTACTGGGAAGGGCACGGGAAAAATTACAGCAGTCCGCAGAAAAGATTCTCAAAAAGGTGCAGGCTGTGCTGCTGAAGCCGGAGGTCAAGCAGGCTGGCAAAGAGCAGATTAAGAAAAAAGCCAGAGAATCCATCAAAGAGAAGCTGGCGAAAGGCAAATTGGACGCTGACCGGAAGAACCGGGAGCGATGGGAACGTGAGGGGCGGATCGCCCCGACAAAAAAACAGGATATGGAGTTGTAAGGCATCTGATTTTCTGAGGAAACCGGGTGCCTTTTGTTTTGTTTGGAGGTGGGGAAATCGAATGTATTTGAAACAGTAAAGCAGTCTGTCACGACAAGACAGGCTGCGGAATTTTATGGGATTCCAGTAGGACGGAACGGGATGGCCTGTTGTCCTTTTCACGATGACAGACATCCCAGCATGAAGGTGGACAGGCGGTTCCATTGCTTTGCCTGTCAGGGGGACGGAGATGTGATTGATTTCACTTCCCGCCTCTTTGGACTGGGCAGTAAGGAAGCTGCCTTGAAGCTGGCAGAGGATTTCTCTGTCAGTCTTGACAGCAAAGGTCATGGTCCGCCACGAAAGGCAATCATCAAAAGAAAAATCAGCGAGGAAGTGCGATACCGGCAGGCAGAGCAGAAATGTTTTCGGGTGCTGTGCGATTACCTGCGTCTGCTGGAACGCTGGAAAGAAGAATATGCTCCCAAACAGCCGGAGGATGACTGGCATCCCCTGTTTGTGGAGGCTCTGCACAGGCAGCCATATATCGAATATCTGCTGGATATTCTCCTGTCTGACAGCATAGAAGAACGTGCTTCCGTGGTTGCTGAATATGGAAAAGAGGTGAAGAAAATTGAGCAGCGAATATCAGAATTTACCGCCAGCCACCCGGCAGGCTGTGATGAGCGCAGCCGAGGCCATAGCGCCGGAACAGAGCGCCCAAGATGTGCGGGAGAGCCTTTCTGTCACCGATAAGGGAAAAACCGCCAATACCATCGACAACTGCCGGATCGTGTTCTGCTGTGATCCGCTCCTGCGGGATGCTATCCGGTTAAATCTCCTGACCGACCGGGTGGACATTGTACGGGATTTGGGCTGGCGCAGGAACACCAGCGCCTTAACAGATACCGATGTGAAATATCTTCTCCTCTATTTTGAGCAGAACTACGAGCTGACCAGTGAGAAAAAGATCACAGCTGCACTTTCCATTGTAGCAAACGAAAATTGCTATCACCCGATTCAGGATGTGCTGAACAGCCTTGTCTGGGACGGGACACCCCGCATCCGTTCCTGCCTGCACCACTTTCTTGGCGCTGATGAAAGCGACTATGTGGAAGAAATGCTGAAACACTTCCTGCTGGGCGCTATCCGCCGGGTATTCCGTCCCGGTTCCAAATATGAGGAAATGCTCTGTCTGGTAGGCGGCCAAGGTGCCGGGAAGTCCACTTTCTTCCGCCTGCTGGCAATCCGGGACGAGTGGTTTTCCGATGACCTGAAAAAGCTGGACGATGACCGGGTGTTCCAGAAGCTGCAAGGCCACTGGATCATCGAGATGTCGGAAATGCTTGCCACCAGCAGCGCAAAGAGCATTGAAGAAATTCGCTCCTTTATCAGCCGACAGAAGGAAACCTACCGAACGCCTTATGAATCCCAGCCCAAAGACCGGCTGCGGCAGTGTGTGTTCGGCGGTTCTTCCAACACATTGGACTTCCTGCCGCTGGATCGGGCCGGGAACCGGCGCTTTCTCCCAATCATGATTTACTCGGAGAATGCGGAGGTTCATATTTTGGAGGACGAGGATGCTTCCAGAGCCTATCTTTTGCAGGTGTGGGCAGAAGCCATGACCATTTACCGCAGCGGACAGTATTCCATGAAATTCAGCAAGAGCATCCAGCGTCAGCTGGTGGAGGTGCAGAAGGACTTCATGCCGGAGGATACGGAGGCCGGGCAGATACAGGGCTTTCTGGAACACTACACTGGGAACATGGTCTGTTCCAAGCAGCTGTTCAAGGAGGCGCTGGGGCATACCTTTGACCAGCCGAAGCGGTGGCAGCTGCACAATATCAACGAGATCATGAACACAGTCGTGACCGGCTGGAAGCCTTTCTCCAATCCCAGGATGTTCGCCGGGTACGGCAGGCAAAAGGGTTGGGAATGTGACAATTTCGACAACAAACTGTCCGACAACGAAGGCGGATTTGTGGAACTGAGCGAGGAAGAATGCCGCCAGCTGGAACTTCCGAAGGAGTGGATTGCCTGAGAATGATGGTCTGTTGCCGGGATGGTTGCCAGTTGGTTGCCGGGTTCGTTGCTGGCAAATCTATGGTTTTGATATAGAAAAAGCCCATAAATAAAGGATTTTTCACAAGTATTTTCTGTCCGGCAACGAAAGCAACGAGATTTTACAAGAAAACTTATCAAGCAAAGATTGACAGTCAGATATTCATTTACAGGTTTTTATAGGCTGGTTGCCGGACTTCGTTGCCGGCACACGGTTATCTGGACTGTCACACTATGGAGGTAGCCTATGGAGAAAAACAAGAAGCAGAATAAAAAAGTCCGGTTCGTGGTGGTTCGGGAGTTTTCCGGGGACAAAACCATGCGGGAAGCCTTTGAGCAGCTGATCGAGCGCCAGACCTGCGAACACTTCGAGGAATGGTTAGAACATCGGGAAATGGCACAAAAAGCGGCGTAAAGCGGTTGAATCAGGAACGGGGACATGGTATTATAATGGTATCGTGTCCCTGTTCATAGAAGGAGAACACTATGAGCAGGAAAAAACAAGTCAATCAAAAAATCACAGCGCTTTACTGCCGTATCTCTCTGGACGATGGCAGCGATAATGAGAGCATGAGCATTAGCAACCAGAAACTTATGCTCCGGGACTTTGCCGAAAAAAACGGGATGTTCCAGTATGAGTATTATGTGGATGACGGTTATACAGGCCGCAACTTCAACCGTCCTTCCTTTCAGCGTATGATTGCTGATATTGAGGCGGGAAAGATTGGCTGTGTCATCACAAAAGACCTGTCCAGACTGGGCAGAAATTATATCGAGGCCGGCAGCTATATCGAAATCTTTTTCCCCAAACACAATGTACGATATATCGCCATTACAGACGGAGTTGACAGCCTGACCCGCCAGGAAATGGACATCACGCCCTTTAAGAATATCCTGAATGATATGTACAGCCGGGATATTTCCAAAAAGGTGCTGGCGGGGCGTATGACCCGTTCCCGGCAGGGAAAGTTTTGTGGTGGGCAGCCGCCTCTCGGATTGATGCGTGACCCGGATGACCGGGGGCATTTGATCCTTGACCCGGAGACGGCGCCGGTGATCCGAAAAATCTATGACATGGCGCTGGACGGCTGGGGCTGTATGCGGATCGCAAAGCAGCTCATGGATGACAAGGTTCCTATCACGAGGGTAAAGAGCAATACGGAATGTGACGTCAACTATTATGCGTGGGGCGGTGCAAGGATCAGTCATATCCTGCGAAACCCATTCTATAAGGGCGCACATCTGGTCTGCCGGACACATCAGAAAGGGATTCGTTCCAACACCTATGACATTATCCCCCGTGAGGACTGGGAAATCATTGAGGATTGCCATGAAGCAATCGTTTCCCCGGAAGAATGGGAGCAGGTGCAGTCAATCATTGACCGCAGACCTACCATTATGAAAGGCAACTCCTGTCCCTTCTATAACCTGTTCCACGGTATCATTTACTGTGCTACCTGCGGAAAGTCCATGCAGGTGCGGTATGAAAAGGTTGGCAGAACCGGAAAGAATCGTTTTACCGGCGAACAGCGAGAACCGATTGATAAGGCGTATTATATCTGCCAGACCTACAACAGGCTGGGCAAGAACGCCTGTACCAGCCACAAGATTGAAGCAAGGGATTTGTATGATCTGGTGCTGAAGGATATACAGGAATTGGCGGAACAGGCCATGAAGGATGCCGATGCGTTCTACCAGCGGCTCAGTAGCCGGATGGAGCGCCGGTATCTGGTGGATGCTTCTCAGACGGAGAAGGAACGGAAACGGCTGGAAGCCCGGAATCAGGAAATTGACGGAATGTTTTTAAGCCTGTACACGGATAAGGCCAAAGGCGTCCTGACCGAACAGCGATTTATGAAGCTGACGGCGGCGCTGGAACAGGAACAGGAAGCCAACCAGAAGCGCCTGCACGATCTGGCGGTGATGCAGAGCCGGGCAGACGCACAGGAAAGCGAAGTTCGTACCTTTATCAAGGAAATCCGGCGCTATGCCGCCATTGAGGAATTGGACGAGGCGGTACTGAACCGTCTCATCAGCCGCATTCTGATCGGCGAGGTCAAAAAAGTGGACGGCCAGAAGGTACAGGAAGTCAGAATTGTTTATAACTTTGTCGGGGAAATCCCGGAGATTGCAGCGTAAATAGTTTGCCCCATCTCTCATTTTGGAGGGATGGGGCTTTTTTAACGGAAGTACAAGACAGCGGCTCTAATTTCTCAAAACCACTGTATAGGCCAATCAAACAGGCAGATCAAATTATCTTGTTCTCAATGGTTTTTCTTTTCCCCGTTAGGCGAGACAGGCTGGTATGTTATGTTTTTAGGTTCCTACTTTTGCCTTTGCGTTTTGATACTCCTTCTCCAAAGAGGCAAGGTATCGTTCTCGAAACGCTGTTATAGTTGCTTCATCCGAAGTTACAAAATAACCTTGACGCGTCTTTTCAACCACTCCCTGCTGTTGCAGTTCCCGGATTGCTTTTCTGACTGTTTCCGGGCTGCTCCCCGCCTCTTTTGCAAAGTCTATGTAAGATGGTAGCTTGGCTCCCAACGCATACTCTCCGCGCAAAATACGAAAGAATATCTCATTGGCAAGACGCTGATATACTTTTTCGTGTACTTCAATGTCCCAACTCATGCAACGCCTCCTTATCCGAATATCTTTTTGATCTCGACCAATTCATGCCGGTTTTCCACCCAATTTTCTACATAACCGCAGTTACAGCAAACATAGCGGATCACGGGAATTTTCCCAAATAAGGTCATGTTTGTGGTATAGATATTGTTTCCGCTGGCGTATCGAGCAGGATTATCCGGCACTCGCACAATATTCTCCGAATGGCACTTCGGACAACACTTTGAATTTTTCATTGTCAACCTGTCCTTGTAACAAAAAACAAAACACAGCACTCCATCAGCAAAACAGCAGCACATATCCAAAGGGCCAATGTCCACGTGCCTGCAAATGCTGCAACCAGCAGCATAATCAGCGGAACAAGATATTTGCGGGGATGATGCCACAAATCGCTTTCTGTTTTCCAATCACGGATTGGATGCTTCCATTCCAGCATCACCGACAAAATGGCGCTTTGCAGGGCGAATATAAGAAGCGTCCCCACATGGACAAAGTTAAGACCACCGTTTACGATCTGCCAACTGCAAAGGTAAATACTGGCGACAATGCTGTTGACTGCAAAGATAAACAGACAATACTTCCGGCAAAATCGCCCCGCCTGTCCGGGCAGCATACGGATCGCCTGTTCCAAATCCGGGTCGCAGGATAGCAGCGTACAGATTGGGGTGTTCAAACAAAGGATCGCAAGGCCGATAGGAAACATATTCAGTCCTTGAAATTCATCAAACAGCAGAGGCAGAAAGCAGGCAATCGCACACAAGCCCACAGTATTGATTAGATAACTCTTGTTTGCCATCAGATAGCGTGTCAGGTAAACGAACACACTTCCGACGCGGCCTTTATGCCGGACAGTTCTTTTTGCAACGGCTGCACTGTAAAAATCATAGGCATCTGCAAACGCCAGATACAGCGCCGCAACCGCAAGGCTTGTCATTGACACGGCCAGTACCGCCGCCCACTGGCGTACCAGCACGATTACGGCCAAAATGCCAGAGGCCCAAAGGATCGGCAGAGCAGCAAGACTTTTCCGGCACATCCGATACCCCGCCGCCGTCACCGTACACGCCATGCAACCGCAGATAATCGCCACACCAATTTCCCATACATCCCATGAAGCAACAGCGAAAAACAGCGTCCAAATCAGCAATGTTTTTGTAATCAGAGTGTGCGCTCCCAGCACCAGTACATAGGAAAAGACAAAGCTGCGGTTATCAAAGGGGAGCATAAACATCCCCTGCATTATTTCCATGTGCCGCCGCCCGGTAAGCATCTGCCACATGATACCGGCGGTAAAAAAGGTTGAAGTTAGGTAGAGAATAAACGGCGCAATTTCAACTCGAAGTTCAGCCGCATAAACCGCGATAAACAGGATAACTGCGGCCAGCAGGCTTTTTCTGGCGCTCTCATACTTTGCGCCAAAAAACTGTTTGGAAAGTGCTTTAATGGTGTTCTTCATCGGTCAGCACCTCCCGGATGTTTCCGGCAGCAATCTCCGCGCCAGTGAATGTCTGGCTGATCCTGCCATGCTCCAAAACCAGTACGCGGTCACAGGTCAGACAAATGCTTTCTAAGATGTGGGACGAAAACAGGAGCGTCCCATACTGCTTATAACCGCCCATAAGCTGGTATAAAAACTCTGTGCTTTGAAAGTCCAGCCCGTTCACGGGTTCGTCCAAAAGCAATAGCTTGGGACGCAGGGCAAACGCTGTGATTAGATAGGCTTTTTTCAGATTTCCGGTGGACAGCTCCTTTAAGAGAACATCGGTATAATCCTCAAAGTGGAAGCCTTTTGCCAGCCCGCTCACATCCGGCAGCGGTACGCCATAAGACGCAGCCACATACGCCAGATATTCCCGGAATGTGAAATACTGAAAAGACCGATCTTCCGCAAAAACAATGTATCGGCTTCGCTTGAATGCCTTATCGCGGAACGCGAACGGCTGACCCTCCCATACTGCGCTGTCCTGATGATAGCCCGGCAGTAAACCGGCAACGGTTTTAATAAATGTTGTCTTACCAGCGCCGTTCAACCCGATCAGCCCGACAACTTCATTTGTCCCCAAATCCAGTGAAAAATCTGAAAGTACGGGATGATTAGCAGTGTACCAGACGCTTAATTTGTTGAGGGAAAGAAGTGTCGTGCTGCTCATATTGCTTACCTCCGATTATCTTTTTCTTTCTTCCAGATAGAATAGGCGGAATACAGAAACACACCGCCGAGGAAGATATACAGCAAAGCAAACGGGATATTCATAGTGATAAAGCTGTAAATCATACAACAGATAAAAACGATGCCGAGGATCAAACGAAAATAAAAGTGACGCATACAAACAACCTCCTATATTTCTGTATGTCATTGGGTTTCTTGTTTACAATGCAAGCATACACCCAAAGCCCCCTGTGTGCGGGAATGTCCACGAATGGTAGGTTTTTGACCGCGAAAAAAAGGCAGGCAGCTTTTGGCCGCCTACCATTTGTCGAAGCAGGGGTTATGCTGTTTTGACCGGCTGGAAAGACAGGGTGACAACGGATTGGAACACATGGTCTTTGTAATCGGTGCGAATGGTTCCATCGTAGCGATCCGCCGCTGTCTGGACACTTTTCAGTCCCCATCCATGAAAGGCTTTGTCCTTTTTAGAAGTCAGCAGCTTTCCGTTTTCCTGTACGGGCGTGTCACCATATCCATTTTCTACTTTGATAATGAGCATGGCGTTAATCCGCCGGATCGTCAGATTAAGAAAGCGTAAGCCCTCCGGGGCTGTTTTGGCCGCCTCCAAAGCGTTGTCCAGCAGATTTCCTAAAATAGTTGTCAAGTCCACGCTGCGGATATTGGTATTATGGGGATATTCGATATTGACCTTTGTTTTGATCTGCTCTTGCCCGGCCAACGCCATTTTACTGCTGATGAGATAATCAAGGGCTTTGTCACCCGTCCAAACAGTTTGTGAAATTTGCCGGACAGGGGTACGCAAGTCCTCGCAATACCGTACTGCTTCCTTGGTATCACCTTGTATAAGGCACTGGTAAATAGCCTCAATATGATTATGCAAATCGTGATACAGTTTGGCGTTGTCCGCATAAGTACGGCGCAACGCCTGATAATCCCGCTCTACGATTTCCGCCTGCTCCTGTTTTAGTTTTGCAATTTCCGCCTCCATTTCACGCTGCTGGTTGACACGGTAGAACAGGATTGCAAACAGCAATATGATAGACAGAATAATCCATGTGCCTACCTGATCTTCGTTCAGTGGCAGGATGGTTTGCTCTGACAGGGTTACAGCACCAAACATTCCCAAAATGACAAGAACAGACAAAGCCCGAAGTGTCCCTGCGTTTGGATGTTCTTGCTTTACCAGAGTGATCGCCCCAATGAGCATTAAAAGGCGTACCAGCCAGATACCGGCAAGGTATTCCATAGCATTGGGATTGATAAAATTTTCCGAACGGAACATAATGCCTAATCCCGCTTGCAGCAGGAAATCCCATAGCCCTACACCGACTTCATAAAAGAAAATCAGGAACAGGCAAAGGTTTAATTTGTCCCGCAGGCAATACCATGTAACCGCAGTGATTATCAGCAATTCGACAGTCAAAACACCAATCGTCGGCAATCCTGCCATTTGCAGAGCTGTTACCAGAACACCGCCAGCCGCGGACAAAAGCAGTAACATTTTTTTTGGCAGGAAGTTCATCACCTTTGCGACAAGGAAAAGCCCCAAAAACAGGCGCACTTCATTGGTGAAAAAGTAAGAAATCGCTGAAATGTACTCCATCATATATGCGCCCCCCAAAACTGATTGATTTTCTGCTTGACCTCCTGTAAGTGGGAACGACTGATGGGTAACTGCTCGCCATTCTTTAGTACAACCATCCCATCGCTGATTTTCATAATCTGAATGATGTTGACAATACAGCCTCGGTCAATAAAGATAAACTCCGGCGTATTCAACTCGTCAAAAACCTGCTGCAAGCTCTTTCGTACCTTTGCAAGCCCGACACTGGACGTAATACTGGCGTTTTTTCCGTCCCGCTGAATATAGAAAATATCTTTATATGGTATCTTTTCCATGCGGCTTGCCGTTTGGATTGTGTACTCTTGACCGGCCTCCAATTCAATCAGCCTGGCGGCATCGGTCACGGCGGCTGCCAGTTTCACTTCCAGATTGTTTTTCGGTACATAACGGAAGATGGACAGTTCAAAGGCATCAATCGCATATTCTGTGTGCGAGGTCACAAAGATAATTTTAACATTCGGAAGAAAGCCTTTAAGCTGCTGCGGGATTTCCATTCCGCTGATCCCCGGCATTTCAATATCTAGCAAAATCAAGTCATAGAAAAATCCATCATCGGTTATGTCATAAAGCAGGTTGCGACTTTGGGTATAGGTTGTTATTTCATAGCCGATACCTTGCGACTGTAAACAGGCTTTAACGATCCTTTCGTGCAGGGCGACGGCTTTTTCTTCATCGTCACATATTGCTATTTTTATCACATTCATCACCACATTTCTTCCTGTGCCAATCTGCTAATGTTTCTGTATTTGTTGGGAACAGCCAAATACTGCCTATATTCATACTTCCGATAACATTTTTTATTATATTTCATTCGCTCAAAGAACACAAGGCAGGAAATGTGAATAGATGTTGAATACGCTGCTATCGAAGAAGGATTTCTTTGATAGCTTTTTTTAATTCATCACTTGACATTGTGGCAAAGACCTGATGACCATTGATGAAGTCCGCAAATTGGACACCAATAAAGCAATTTTATTCATCCGCGGTGAGGACCCGGTGATCGACCGGAAATATAACCTTAAGCGCCATCCCAACATCAAATTGACCTCGGACGGCAAGGCAAAGCCATACATCCACAAGCCGCAGGGCGCGCCGGATTACGCGCTGCCTGACCTGCCCTATGCGTTCAAATCACTGAACGATTACGAATTTATTGATATGGAGGAAAACGAACATGAGCAAACAGAAGAACAACGGCATGATGAAGCCTGACAAGTGGAAGCGGCGTTACTGGACGGCGGCTGGTGCT